>Ga0209700_105226_pt1 | contig 22184 bp, 16 predicted proteins | sample SiratroredBW_FD_187528 | JGI IMG/M metagenome (GOLD analysis project Ga0209700, IMG submission 187528) | Root nodule microbial communities of legume samples collected from California, USA - Siratro red BW (SPAdes) (version 2) | ecosystem: Host-associated > Plants > Roots > Nodule | place: USA... | reverse complement strand
AAATTTGTACAAAAAAAAAAAAAAAAAAAAACCCATGTGACTCTAGAAGAACTATACTTTTAAACTGTGATTTGTTAACAATTTTTTTAACATAATGAAATCAAATTACTAGCCGATTGCACCTAGGAAAATTTCTTAACTGCACAGCACTTTAACCAGAAACCTTTTAGATTTGCCAGTAACAGCACAAGGAAGCTTTGAGCTGCAGAAATATCTGCCAAGGAGGAAAATAACTTAAAACGAATGAAACAGATAATTTATAAAAGCAATTGTCTAATCAATAAAGAACGTTCAAGATTGCATTAAGCTTTAAGTGACCAAGATTGTATTGCATTAAGCTTTAAGTGACCAAGATTGTATTAAGCATTAAGTGACCACCAAGATTGTATTAAGCATTAAGTGACCGAATTTACAATTGGCTACATCCTCAAGCATCACAAAATTTTCAAGGAATGTAACCAGACTAAGAAGTTTACGAAATTAACAAGGCCTTAGTTGATTTCTTGATACAACAGCGAAACAAAATTGTAGCGGGGTGGGAAAGAGCAGAGATATTCAGTTCAATGGAGAAGCGGCTGGGGTTGAGGTCCAGCTTCAGGAAAGAGCAGAGATATTCAGTTCAATGGAGAAGCGGTTGGGGCAGAGATATTCAGTTCAATGGAGAAGCGGCTGGGGTTGGGGTTGAGGTCCAGCTTCAGCGTCGCCACCCTTATCAGTTTTCAGCTTTGAATCATTACTGGGTATCCAAAACGTGAGAACACTTGAAGCTGCAGCCAACATGGCTCTGCGAGGGGCCCACTTCAAGCACGAAGGCACGCCGATATGGCTGCTCCAGCATGCCACCTGCATGGAAGAAAACCAGATGCTCCTCATATTTTGAGCTAATACATTGATAAAATATAAAACATTGGTGTAAAGTGACTTCTTTATAATTCTTAAAATTATAAAAAAAATATGTACTCTCAATCCATACCAAATAATGTTGTTTTGGAGTATATTAAAGATAGAGAATTTACCTTTTTTCCACAATTTTAGGATGCAAAACAAGTGTATGACCTTAGAACTCCCATTCTTATTGATCTTCTTTTATAAATAAATATTAATAGTTTACCTGCTTATGACCTTAGAACTCCCATTCTTTTTTTCTTATAAATAAATGTGATCTTCCACATTACATATTTTCATTTTCCTAATAAGCTTTGGTTTGATCCCTTCATTATTGTATTTGTTTTTCTTTTTAATTTTATTAAAAATATTGGTACAAATTGTAATCTCTTAATTTTATGGTCAATATTTTATCTTCTTGATATATCATAAACAAAACAAAGTAATTTTTTATTTTTCAATTGGAGACAGAGAGCCGAGTGGACTTCACGCTGATGTAATAGCATTCTTTCTCTTGATTGAAAATATTTACTTTTTTTAGAGACTAAATACATTAAACTTTACAGGATTAAAACTAAAAAACAAAATGGTCATATTTTGGATGAAAAATCCTATTTAAACCTAAAATATATACTATATTGTTGTAGATCAAAGTCTCTCACCTTATGTCAGTACACTCAAGTGTGTTATTGACATTTTATAAAACTTGCTTATTAGACAAAAACTTACAGCACACCCCATCATTTGTAACCTTTACCCAATATTTTCTTTTTAAATTCCAAAAATATCCTTTAAGTAAAAGTAAATTCCTGAAAATATTTTCTGACACTAAGTTCCGAATTTTCTTTTTAAATATAAATTTTATATTCTGAAACATATTTTTCAAAATTTATTTTGGAAAAGTATTTTTCAGAATATAAAATTTATAATTTGGAAAAAGAAAATTCTCAAACTTGTTTCTGAAGAGTATTATCTAAAACGTAAATATATGTTCTGAGAAATACTTTTTAGAAGTTATTCAAAAAATATCTTCTGAAAGCTAATAGGCAGAATATTTTAGTAATTCCAAGTCTGTAATGGGGTATGCATCAAAAATAATGTGGTGCAACAAGTTTTGCCTCTGCTTTAGGCCCTAGCTGACCCATATGCCAATGAGACGAGGGCTCTGCATTCTGCACCGCATAAATTTCAACAGCATCCCGATATTTCTTGTGAAAAGACCAAACTACTCTTTATATTTATATTTAACCTCTTTCCCATTTTCTCTCCCTCACCTCTTCTTTCTACCTCTACTGCACCCCTCCCAAATTTTCTTTCTCTAATTTTTAAGTGGGAGAGACTATTGGAAATACATTCATCACCGTCATGCATTGCCATTAAAAGGGAAAGTATTTACAGTGTTTTTTTATTTTGGTAGTTCTATGTGTAATCTGATTTTCAGATTTAAAAATACATTTTAAAATGTTTGTTATTATTACAGATATATGATGAGGGTGGGTTATCATCCCAAGCACAAATCAGATAGAGACTACCGATGTTTATAGGTAGAAGGAATAGAGAACAAGTTGTTAGTGTTGTGATTGACAGTGATTTGTTTCCATCATCTATTATAGGACAGCATGAGAAAATTGAAGTAGGAAATCAAATTGAAGTAATTTCCTAAGAGATCTACTGATAAGTCGTTGCTCTAGAGTCACGCTGATCACGTGATGTGTAGACTATGGATTTAGAGAAATTGAAGTTGGTCTCTCTCATGAACACAAGCTAAGTAAGTTTTGGATCACGCCATGGTGCTTAACATCCTGTTGCTACCACTATGCAAACATCAGTTGCGATGTAACACCGTGACACCAACATCTTCCATGTCCCTGATGATGAGATGATCATCCTTCTGAATGATGTATCTACATTGCTATGTGACGACATTGTTCCATCTTTCCATTGTAAAATAGTTTTGGACATAATAGAGTACTCGTATCTCAAAATAACGTTCAAAATAGATTTTGGGAGGAAATCATTCTTACTACTATTTATTTATTCTTACTACCATTTATTTAATTAATAGGTTACCTTCTGTTGTTTTAGAATTAAAAAGTCCAATGAAGGTACTCCACTCATTATTCACATATAAATCATTCTCTTAACCTTTCTCCTATGGTTGTCTCTTTTATCTATGTTCATAAACAACAAAGGGAAAACTTGATCCAAGGAAACTTAAGTGTATTTTCTTAGGTACTCTATCACAGGAAAAGGGCATAAAGGTTTTCATCCTCTTTCCGAAAAACTTTTATCTCTAGGGATGTCACTTTCAATGAACTAGGTATTTTGACCATTATCACTTTCAATCTGTTTTTTAAAAGACAAACAAATAATACCACTAAAACTGAAACTGTTGAGAGAGAAAAACTGAACTTATTGAAAGGGAGAATGGTAAATCAAAATCTTCCTAGAGTTTCCGCATATTCTATTAGACCACATTGAACAGAAAAGGCTATTCCAAATTCTACACATGTCCACGAGTTCAACCCTACTCCATCTGCACATGTCCAAGAGTTCAACCCTACCCCAATATAAGAGGTAAATATATTTGAACATGTAAAACCTTATTTCCTTGTGATGACCCAATTACATAGAATTTAGATCTTCTAATTTCCCTAGAAAAGGAACTAGAGCTATGACCAAACCTGCTTATTCTGCTTATTCTTAACAAATTATCCATCCTTTGAAAATTTCTCTCCGTCATATATAAAACCTTTCTCACAAGTTAAAACACTACAACTGTACCTTTTTCTGTACCTAAGGCACTAATTGGAAAATAATGGAAACAAGCCATGGATTTAGAAATAGAAGTATTGGAGAAGAATAATACTTGAAAATTGGTTACTCTACTATCTGGTAAAAAACCTGTGGGATGCATGCAAGTGGATTTATACGGTAAAATAGAAAGTTCATGGACTATTGAAAGGTACAAGGCTAAGTTGGCAGCACAAGGATTCACTCAAACATGGAGTGATTACTTGGAGACTTTTGCACAAGTCGCAAAAATGAACACGGTCAAAGTTATTTTATCTTTAGCAGCAAACCATGACTACAATTTGATTTAAAAAATGTTTTTCTACATGACGATATTGAAGAAGAAATATACATGGATGTATGACCTGAATATACAGGGGAAATTAAGGCAAACACAGTATGCAGACTAAGACATTGCATGGCCGGAACAGTCACCTAGAGTATGGTTTGAGAGGTTCACCAAAGTCATGATGAGTCTTCAATATAAGCAGACTCAAGGAGACTATGTTTATTAAGCATTGGGAGAGTAACAATTTTGTTAATCTATGTTGATGATATTATTGTGACCCACAATGATAAACAAAAACAACAAAGATTGAGTCAATGTCTGGCTAGATAATTAGAGATTAAGACCTTAAGGAAATTAAAATATTTCTTAGGAATTGAAGTTGCTCACTCCATGAAAAGTATATTACTAATTTGCTAAAAAAAAAGGTAAAATAACCCACAAACACACAAGCACACTAGTTGATAAAGAAATGTACCAAAGGCTTGTAGGAGGACCTATTTATTTATTTATCTCACTGTGGACATGATGTTTTTGTTGTGAGTTTAGTATGTCATTTTATGTATCAATCAAAGGAAGCACATTACAACATGCTCTTAGGATAAAAGGAACACCAAGAAGAGGAATTTTGTTCAAAACAAACAAGAATGTCAGTCATGAAGCATATACTGATGCTGATTATGCAGGTTCAGTTCTTGATAGAGGATCAACTATTGCTTATTGTACTTTGCTTGGCGGAAACTTGTAACTTAGAAAAGTAAAAAGCAAATGTGGTAGTCAGGTCAGTGCTGAAGCAAAATTTCAAGTAATGGTTTAAAGGATATTTGAGCTATTAATGTTAAAAATTATACTAGAATACTTGAAAATAAAATGAGATGAACCTATATTATGACAACAAATCTGCAATTAGCATATCTCATAATCTAGTACATGACAGAACCAACATATTGAAGTGGACAAAAATTTTATTAAAGAGAAGCTTGACAGCATCATGATTTATACGCCATATGCTTCTGCTCAAGGACAACTTGCATATATACTTACTAAGAGGTTGAATGACAATAATTTTGAAAGAATTATATCCAAACTGGGAATGGGAATGGAAAACATTCTTCACCAGCTTGAGGTTGAGTGTTGAGTTATTTTAGAAAATTTCCAATATTAAATTTACTATGTAGAACATGGAATGGAATCATTTGCATTCTAAAGTACATTAAAGGGACCCAGGAGAAGGTTTGTTGTATGGACACAATAGTCACACTCGAGTTGTATGATAATCAAATGAGATTGGGCAGGCTCACCTACTGACAAGATATCCACTTCCAGATATTATGTTTTTATCGATAATAAATGGCCAATTCATTTGAGAGAAAATTTCATCTAAAGATGACATTATCCCTAAGTGTGTTAATTTCAATTATTAGTCAGCATATATCCTCACTAAACCATTGTGCAGTCCTAGAATTGATTATATACAACAAGCTTAGTGCATATAATTTATATGCTCTAGTTTAAAGGGAAGTGTTACACAGATTTTGGATACGGGCTTGGGCCCAACTTATGTAATGCTTTATATGTATATATGTCCCTCAATTGTACTAATTGTGTATATTACTTATCTCTTCGCCTCCAATATCCATAGTCTCCTCATTAGTTCCTCCAATGGCCTTATATACATATGTTCAAACCACCGTAATTTATTTTTTCAGATTTTTCATGATAGGTATCACACCAATATCACCTTGCTTTTTTTCTCCATATGAATATACTAATTTATGTGATTTTTACTGTTTTCATTCATCGTCCCATAAATTCCAACATTCACTACATAGAGTATATTTAGTCATATAGATACTCATTTTTCTGTCATTTAAACATATACTTATTTCTCATTACAATGTATACACATTCACAATTTTCAGTAAATAGAGTAAATGTTTCATGAACTAAGGAAGCTTTTGCACATTAAGTTTAAAGGGTTTTAGTTGCCCATCAATTAAGCAGATTCTTTTACCAATTTGAAAATTCTGAGGGTGAATCGTACAGCAGCTAAGTATAAGGGCTAACTTTTTGTATATTTTACCAATTTTAGAGTGAAGTCATATTCAATGGGCATACTTCAGTAATTTTCAAAACCGAACCGCAGAATTTTGGTATCTATGCATCATGCTGAGCCTAAAACGCCATTAGTTCAACAACAGACAAAAGTAATGGAAGATATTTCACAACTTCAATTATTCTACTAATGCACCAACACACACGTCTACAGCTAGGAATTACAGATGAGGGTTCAAACATCTGTCAAATTTAAAGCATCCTTTTAGAATTAAATATATATATATATATATAGCAGAATCATATTATAGTAGAGAATTGGGAATACCTCATTTTTCATCTCAATACTCCAAGCATGCATGGTTCCACCTCCAGAGCCTTAGACATCAAAATTAAGAAATTTTATATTCTTTATAGCTTACGGAAAATGTTAATGGTAGAACAAACGTAACTTATGTAGATGCACAGTTTCCATAATGTCATGAATCGACACTCATTGACTATAATTTCATGTAAAAAACCATGTATGATATATACAAATCACATTTCTTATGGACTACTCTTGAGCTCAACAAATTCTACAAGAAATTATAAAAAGGAAATCATAATTGAAAATAAAATCACATTTCCCATTTTCTGAACAAACAAGTCCTACAGTATGGCCAGTCATCCACCTGATTGTAATTATCACATTGCAAAATTGCTCTTATCAATGGCATATAATCACTTGAGTGTGAAAATATGAGAAAGAATGCTCAAGAGACTAATTCATCTCTTAGCTGATTCCTGTATTTATAAGAGTACATACACAGAAAAGATCTCAGGAGACTACACACAGTTGACAGATAAGAATTACAAAAAATAAGTTATACTATTCTAATAAGTCAATCTATTCAAACAACTTAAAATTCTAACACTTCTCCTCAAGTTGTAGCATATAGATTTGTTAGGTCAAAATTCAGCAGATCCTTGTCATGTGTTTTGATTAGTGTAAAAAAATAGTAATTGATAATTTTAATTAAAAACAGAATCTATTTTGTCGTCTGAACATGCATCATGCTTGTACAATTACATCATCTGTCGGGTCTTTTTCCTTTTAAGTTTAATAACAGACTTTGCATATGCCTGCGTTGCAACATGTTGCATTCGAAAAGCTTCAAAACTTGTCAGAAACAATTGTCAATGCATCTATCCCAATATTTAATTTAAAGGATACAAATACACATGATATATTTATTCGTCTATGCCGTGGGCACCACAAACAACATCAATCATATGCAACACTTCAAAATATCACAAAAGAAAGAAGAAAATACAAAATAGTGGGGGACCAAACCTTACCCACTAACCCCTAACCATATAAAGGGTTAATCAAATATATTTCTTATAAAGACAAAGGACATCAACAAGAATATTTGCACTCAAAGCTTGAATTTTGAAAGCATCTCTCAAGTCTATACATCAAAAGGTAGCTCTACAAAAAGAATAACATATGAAAGCTCTAAAAAGCTTGTTGTGTCAATGTTACCTATTTTCTGCTATAGCAATGAAGTGACAAAAGCTGAAAGAAGGGAAGCAAGTTCCCTGTCCAAGACTAACTAATAAGCAGATCAAAAAAAGGATCAAGTAGAAGAAAAGAATCTAATGCTTATCTTGAAACTCAAGCAAAGCATTTTGTTAGAATAGGTATTAAATATAGGTAGTTAGTAATTGTATTGGAAAACTGCTATTTGTTCTACCTATGAGCTGTTTACTTATTAGCATTAGTTACCTAGGTATTCCTGATGTAATTTTCTCATTAGTTCTCAAGGAGTAGGTCAAATCTTCCTTTCTCTGTCTTTGAACCTAAAACATGTTCTTCTTTTACCAAATTGTCTTTATAACCTAATTTCTTTGAGTCAATTAACTAAATATTTAAATTGTTCTATAACCATTTATGCAAATTCTTTTGTTATACACCAGCTTAGTACAGGTCGACTGATTGGTGAAGGTCATGAATCTAGGGGACTCTACTATCTAGGTATTAGACTCTCAAATGTCTTGTTTAGCATCCTCATCTCCTAAGCTTCTACATGATCGCTTGGGTCATCCACATTTATCAAAATTAAAATGGACGATTCTAGAACTCAACAAGCTCCAAGTCTTAGAATGTGAGTGTTAGGCCTTTGCTACAACTACACTAAGAGGGCCCATGGGTGTGGAGTAGATGAGAATGTAAGGTAATTAGGGTAACAATTTTCCTTCCTTATAATGTTGCACCAATCCTACAAATACTGGTTGTTTTGGGTCACAAAGTGGGCCTCACACTACTAAGAGGAATTACATGTAAACTAAAAGTCCATAACACAATATGATCTCAAGTCCACTACATGATAAAGTCCTTTATCCATTTGGGTTCATTTTACCATCGATTGGGCTTACTAGTTGAGTTGTGTTGTGTTGTAATATTGGCTTCCACTAGGACAAGCATTTTGTCCTCAAAGTGAGACGGGTGGGAGGGCTCTGGTTCAAGTGATATTGGGCTAGGGTTTGGGTGGTCTATGAGTTGGGGATTCGGGATAAGTATAGAAGTGAGGGGCTCGAGGCTTCAAGTCCACCAAAAATATTTCCACCGAGCTTTACAAAGGAAAATGGTTCCTTTCACACAGGTGTCAACCTGTCCATACACACTACCCTCCTTACTACTACCCAAAACCGAACAAAACCCCCTATAACCACCTTAATTCCCCCCATGTTTTTAGCATACCTCCTAGAATACACTTTCCATATTTTCTCTTTTCTAATGGGCCTAACAATATCTAGGGTGGAAGGGGGTGGTCAGCCATAAAGTGCATGGAAGCAAGAGATGCCAATGGGGGAGTGGTGGGACATGTTGTACCATAGTTCAGCCAGATGGAGATACTAGGACCATATGTGGGGATGGTCTCCACAAATCATCCCAAGTAAGCTTCTAGTCCTCGATTAAGACTATTTGGCCATTTGTTTGTGAATGGTATGAGGAACTAAATTTCAATGTGGTGCCCTCGAACAGGTTGTGCCAAAATGTTCTAACAAAAAGGGGTCACAATCTAGTACAATTATTTTTGGCAGGATGTGAAGGCGACAGATTTCTACCAAGAAGGTCTTGCTTGGCTCAAAGCGGTAAAATGTGTGAGTAAGGCAAGAAAATCTATATATTTGGTTAGACAATCACAGATGACCCAGACTATTGTGTGGCCTGCCGAAAAAGGTAAGTGAGTTATGAAATCCATGGATAAATCTTCCCGCACATGCGCTGGCATTCGAAGTTGTTGGATTAACCCATGAGGCTTTTATGACAAGTATTTGTTATGTTGACATGTGGAACATTGCTAAATGAATTTTCTAACATCCCGAGTCCAACCAAGCCAGTAAAAGGAGGGTGCAACTTGAGCAAGGGTGGGCTTGAGGCCAAAGTTACTTGCTGTAGGCGACATTTGACTCACGGAGGACACGTTGACAAAAGTTATTGTAGGCAGGAAGAAAAAGTTGATGACTGATAGTGTAATGAGTTATAATTTCATCTTGATGGAAGTGGTTCAAAAGTGAGGATTACAAGTTGAACCTACCCCTTACAACGTCAAATTGGGTGATAGATATAGGAAAAAAAAAACAAAAAACAAGTGGATGTTACAGGGGTGTTACAGTTAAATTGTGGTGAATTTGCATTTACGGATACTTTCGTTTGTTTGATTTAGGCGGGATGGATGTGATTTTGAGAGTAGCTTGGTTGGCTTTGTTGGGTGATATCAAGGTGAACTGGAGGACTTTGACTGAGTTTCGGTCATCAGGGGCAACCAGTGCAGGTTTAGGAAAACCAATTATTATCCAGGACCCTGGTCTCTCCCTAGGCACTAAGGAAGGAAAAAGAAATAGAAGTTGTTACTATTTTGTGGGGTATCGAAGCACAAGAGACTGGGGAAAATAATAAAAAGTCCTTGAATTGGATAGTTGTCAAAAGGAGGAATTACAAGGGGTGTTGAAGGAGTGCAAGGAGGTTTTTGAGTAACATTGTGAATTAACACCTAAATCACAAAATTTCCCGCAAAGGAGTGGAAGCGGTGAATGTTAGGCAGCAACAACCCTTATTCTAGTCCAATAATATTGGAAAAAAAGAAGGATGGCAGTTGAAGATTTTGTGTAGACTATAGAGCTTTAACTAAGACTACCATACCAGATAAATTTCCAATTCCGGTGATGGAATTGTTGGACAAGTTGCATGGAACTCGATATATTCCGATGATGGAATTGTTGGATGAGTTGCATGGAACTCAATATTTTTCTAAGGTAAATTTGAGGTTTGGTTATCATCAGATTCTTATGCATAAATTGCTTTTGGATGTATCAGGGACACTATTTTGGTATTGCCCTTTGGTTTAAGCAACCCCTCAACTACCTTTCAACATGCCATGAATTTAGTGTTATAGCTCTTGAGAAAGTTTGTCTTGGTATTTTATGACGACATTTTAATTTATATTAACTCCTGAGGGGATCATGTCGAGCAGATTAAATTGGTCCTGAAAACGTTACAACACTTTTTTACAAATCAAAAAGTGTGAATTTGGAAGACAGGAATTACAATATCTGGGGCATGTTATCTCAAAAGAGGGAGTGTAGATGGACCCCTGAAAGATATCAGCCAGTGCAGTGGCTGAAACCCAAGACATTGAAGACTTTGAGAGGTTTCCTGGGCTTGACTAGATATTACTGCAGGTCTCAGTTGTTAAAGAAAGGGAATTTTGGGTAAGGGAATTTTGGGTGGTCTGAAGAAAATGAGGAAGCGATGCAAAAATTGAAGGCTGCCATTATAGCTGCTGCAATTTTGGTAATGCCTGATTTTAATCAACCTTTCTCCATTGAGTGTGATGCTTCGGGGAAAGGAATAGGGACAATCTTGTCTCAAAATGAGAAACCTATTGCGCTCTTCAACAAAGTCTCAGGGAAATCCTCTTTATCAAAGTCCATCTATGAGAAAGAATTAACGGTTTTGGTGTTGTCTATTCAACACTAGAGACCTTACTTGTTGGGAAGGAGATTCATAGTGTTCATTGATCGTAAGAGTTTGCGATATCTCTTGGAACAAAGAATCACCACGCAAAACCAACGGAATTGGTTAGCCAAATTGTTAGGCTATGAATTTGATATTGTTTATAAGTCGGGGGCTTCTAACATAGTGACAAATGGGTTATCTTGCTCCGAAAATCAAGAAGAGGATGCCGAGGTTAATCTCATATTTATACCCTATTGGGCTAACATTAAGGGCATTATTTATTAAATAAAAAGAGAGCAGGGCAATTTTGGTTGTTGGGATGGGTTGAGCTTTAAAAAGACCAACCTGGTTAGAAGGAAGGAACTTTTGGATGTTCTAAGTATTGATAGAGTTTACTCTGTGTGAAAGGAAGCATTTTCCTTTGTAACCCATTAGGATGTATGCATTGTTTAGAGAATTAATAACAAGATTCTTTATTTTCTGTAATTGTGGTAATCTTGGTGTTAGTGGATTTCTATCATCTAACTTAGGAACCGAACAATCTTCTACAACCTTTAATGGTTCTAGAGGCAGATTGAGAGGAGATCAACATTGACTTCATAGTAAGGCTACCAAAATCTAATGGGTATGATTCTATTATGGTTGTGGTAGATCATCTTAGCAAATATGGACATTTCATTCCCTTAAAGCACCATATTTTGCATGTTTAGTGGTTGTAGTGTTTATGAAAGAGGTAGTCAAGTTACATGGAATTCCAACTTCCATTATAAGTGACAGAGATTCCATTTTTATGGGACTTTCTTGGAAGGATCTCTTTAAATTCTAAGGAACTACCTTGAGCATGAGTACAACCTATCACCCGGAAACTGATGGATAAACAGAGGTGGTGATTAGGACGTTAGAGACATATCTTCGGTGTTTTAGTTCAGAACAATCGAAGACATGGGTGCATTTTATTCCTTGGACGAAGTACTAGTATAACACCAGTTGTCAAGGGCTGCCGATGCACATCATTTGAAGTGGTGTATGGGATAGCACCTCCTTCATTAGTACAGTTTGTTCCAAAAGAAACAACAGTAGAAGTTGGGGCTCAAGATTTATTGACGCAAGATAAGGCATTCAAACAATTGAAGTATCATTGGAGAGGGCCCAAGATCAAATGGTGAAATTTGCTTATCGACACAGAAGACCTTCACCACTAGAGGTGCTCTTAGACCGCATAGGCAACTTTCAATGCCAACAAGGTTACATCCAAAATTGGCAGCAAGGTATTATGGGCCTTTTGGGGTGTTAGCAAAGGTGGGCCTATAGTTTTCATCTAGTGTTTTATATATCATAGCTAAAAAAGGCAGTAGGGGCTGATCAGGTGGAGTCCAGGTTACCACTAGATTTTTATGAAGGCAATTACCAAAACTAGATTGTGGATAAATGCATGAGTGATGTTCAGGGAGTTCTAGTGCAGTAGTTCTTCCAGTTTAGTAGATCTTTGTCCAGTGGAACGATGGTTGTATTGAAGGAGCTACATGGGAATGTTCACTATCGATGATTGGGTATGGGCCCAACTACAACCGTATTGCCAACAATTAGTTGAGCGGAGCCCTAGTCCCAAACATACCCCTCACTACTCCGGTCCTTACCAGATCACCTGCCGCATCGGCAACGACGCGTACGAACTCTGTTTAACCCCAAACTATCACATACACCTTGTCTTTAACATTTCTCTTCTTTGCCCATTCAAAGGACTTGAGCCCTCAAACACACCTAACCATATTTGACTTTCTAACCCCAACTCGAAACCCCACTTAACTCCTACCATAAATCCCCCACCTAACACTTCAACTACACCGCCCACTCTAGCCATTAAGAACACGCCACCTCAATGCCTTTTAGATGTTTCCCGCCCTTTGGGAGAAGAGTGCAAGACTTTTATGATATTAGAAAACTTAGAAGTGGTGCCCCAACAAGTACTTTGACTGCTTGTCTATGATTGCATACATTTCCCTAACATAAACGAGGGATGCTTAGAGGGAGTGACACACTCTCTTGTTGAAGAACAAAATGCTTGATATGTGATTCCATACATTTTCCTAACGTAAACGAAGGATGCTTGGAGGCAGTGGCACACTTTCTTGTTGAAGAACAAAAGTGTTTGATCCTTTTGGCTAAGAACGGCCCCAACGGCGACGGTGGAGGCATTGATAGCCAGTTTAGATGAAATCTAGGAGACGTGGTATAGGAACATTTGCTATTTGAAATTTTAATGTTGCGAAGGCCTGATGAACTAACGTATGGTCATGTAAATTTCTATTCATGCAATAAATTGGTAACAGGAGCAGCAAGAGTGGCGTAGTGACGAACAAATTTTCTATAAAATCTGGTAGGATGCCTAAGGCCAATTATGTATGGCGAAAACTTTGTCTGGGTTGGAAGCTACTCCTTTAGGTGAAATCAGATGACCTAAATAACTGACTTGTGTGGCAGTAAAACTGCACTTGGATAGCTTAGCATAAAATTTCTTAGTTTCTAGCAGTTCTAAAATAATTTGTAAGTGAATGACGTGATCTTGAAAATTGGGACTGTAAACCAGAATATCATCAAAGAACATTAGGACAAGCCGTCTTAAATAAGGTCAAAGGAGATCATTCATGATTGCCTGAAATGTAGAGGCAGCATTAGTCAAGCTAAAAGGCATGACCAGAAATTCATAATGCCCATCATTGGTTCGAAACATTGTCTTGTGAGTGTCTTCTGGGGTTTGGGAATATCTTAAGTATAGATCAATCTTAATGAAAACTGTAACAGATCCTAATTCATCGAGCAATTCATCGGTGCTAGGGACTTGGAAAAGATCACGGATAGTACAGAACCACCATGTACCAACTTTCTTTTTGATGAGTATAGGGGATGAGAAGGAATTGGTGTTGGGTTCAATAAAGCTCTCTTAAAGTATTTCTATAACAAGTTGTGTGATAGTGTCTTTCTAAGAATAAGGATAGCGATAGGGTTTAACATTAATAAGGGTGGTGTGAGGAAGAAGGGGTATGTGATGGTCAGAGTCGAGGGGGGGTAGGCAGGGTATTTAAAAAATGATTTAATGTTGTATTGTAGGAGAACGACTGGATGGGAAAAGGTAGTGAGTATAATGGGGAGGATGGGTTTGTAGGCTGATTTTTAATGGGAGGGATGATAAGGGGTTTTTAATTGATACCAGGTGGAGGGAAGCTATTAAGTTGGTAGAGAGGAATTGCCAAAAATGTTGATAGGTAGTTTGGGTTAGATAGTAGAGACTTGCCAATGCCCTTTGTGTATCCTACTCACTATAATGAGATAACATGACTAATGTACTACATCTCCTTCCTTCCAAATTCACATTTTTTTTTTTACATAAAACTGTTGCTATTAGACCGTCTTTAGCACTTCTTTAAGTTGTATTAAATGCTTCTCCTAAGTCCTGCCATACACCAATATGTCATAAAAAAAATACTACCACGAACCTCCTCAAATAGGGTCGAAACACCTTGCTTATAGCACATTGGAATCTTCTTGGTTCATTTGTTAATCCAAACGATTACCAGGGATTCATAGTGGTCCATATGTGTACAAAAGGTTGTCTTTTGAATGTCTTCCTCGTGCATCCAAATTAGGGATTCATAGTGGTCCATATGTGTACAAAAGATTGTCTTTTGAATGTCTTCCTCGTGCATCCAATTTCGATGATAACCAGACCTTAAATTGATTTTGGAAAAATACCTAGCATCGTGAAATTCATCCAATAACTCCTCAATAACCAGTATTAAAAATTTATCAAGAATAGTAGCCTTGTTCAACGCCCTATAATCAACACAAAAAAGCCAACTGCCTTCCTTTTTTGCCAAAATTATAAGGTTAGAGTAGGGATTGTTATTTATGATCCCCATTTGTAACATTTCTTCTACTTGTTTTTCAATCTCCAGTTTCAATAGGTGTGGGTACCGGCAAGGCCTCACATTGATTGCCTCTATTCCACTTTTAAGAGGAATCTTATGATCAACTTCTCTAGAAGATGGCAAGCCTTTAAATTCTTCAAAAACTTCACCACATTCTTTCAATACTTCCTCTTACTCCCTTGCATCTATGTCTCCTCATTTTGATCTCCCTTTCTCCCATGATTTGTCAAACCACGTTCCCCAATCTCCAACTCCTTCTCATCCTTTACGATGATAATAACCCTTAAATTTTTCTCTGGACATTTGTGTCCATAGCTATAAAGTCCTCCACAATGGAAACACCTTCCTTCTTCTTTCCTCTTCACATATTTCAGATACGGCAACGTCCTCACCCCTCTATTCCTTGAAGGTCTACCCCCAACTACTCCAGCGCAGTTCTCTCTGATTGTGTGAGAAGGTTCTTTTCTTGCATTGCTGGCCCAACTTGAAGTGGTTTGACCACTCACCCCCTTTGAATTTTCCGCCAGCGCAGACACACCCAATCCTATTCAAATTGGATGTACTATTATGATACGCACCGCCTCCCTTCCTCTCCTCGTTCACCGTTTCTTCCATATCTAACACCAACTCCATCACTCGCATCAATTCCTTTGGACCGTGCGGCCTGATTTCATTTCGGATTTTTGTATTCAGCCCAACAATTGTTCCTCTGAAGTTTGCAGTGCTTGAGCCACAAAAACCTCAAACTCTTGTATATAATCTTCCACGCTACCTAATCTTGTCAACCTTTGAAAGACAGAATTCCTCTTTTTTCCTCCAAACCTTCACATTAGCTCCATATAGAATTCATTTCAAAAAGGGTTCTTAGAATTGTTCCTCTAAAAATTGAACCATGGCTTGCATTACCCTCCACGCTAATATAAGCCAACCTTAACTTCTCCATAACCTTCTGGATTTCAAATAATTTTTCCGCACAAGATAAGCATCCTTGAGGGTCCATTCCGTCAAAAATGGATAATTCCACCCTCTTGGTCTACATTCTTGCTTCATCTTCCCTCTCGTCTTCCAATTTATGATCATGCACCAAATTATCCTCCCTATTATCCTCATTATCACTGAGTTTTCCCCTCCTACCAACAATTTTTCTTCCCTTTTAAGCTCCTGTAACAACTCCTTAATCTCCAATAAATGGTCATTGAATGTGCTTACATCCACTTTCATGGCAGTTATCTTTGCCTTCACCTCTATCATCATCCTCCCTTGTTCACTAGTCATCTTCTCTAACGCACTCACTCAATGCTCCATCCTTTCTTCACTCCCTCCTCAGATCTGGTAGCTCGGACCAAAATGTTAGCTTTCCAACAATGAAAACCAAGAAAACAAATTGAACAAAAGAAATTCCCTCCTCCAAGAAAGTTTTCTTGAATTCTCAAAACAAAGAAGTATACTGAACCACAACTCGGTATTCAAAGGAAACACTTTTCCTTTCATCTAGGGATGCCATGTTCACAAAACAACCAGTCAAAAAATCCCTCCCCAAAACATGTTGGTCCTTATATAGACCAACCAACCCAACAACCTTTCCCACCACTCGCGCAAACCCTCCTAACAACTATATTTTTTTACATTTCTCCTAGTATAAACGTTCCACACTTTGTCTCCAACGTCTACCCAGCTCAAACTTCGTAATTCAAGTTTGTAGTACAAAATGTTCTCAAAAATCTTAAATATATAATTCAACCTCCTTTCTTGGGTATTTGGTCTATTTTCACAGCATCCATCAACTCCTCATGTCTTCGGATCTACCTATTTTGTTCACAATCTCAATCTTAGCCTTGATAAATTGTTAACTAGGTCCCATAAGCATGTCTTATTATGCTACCCTCTGTCTTAGAAAGAATACGAGTGTTTTCTCACCCTCCCTTTGTCCTTATTTGATTTCAGCAGATGACAACTTAGAGACAATGGATCTACCTGGCCAATTTTGAAAAAAGCTTTGATACCATGTTAAACTCAAGACAAGAGAGAAACATTGAGCTAAAACCATGTGTTTCTATGACAGCATGAGTGCCTTATTTATATTGAGAAAAATGAATCAATACATTAGATAAAGGAGATTTGATATCCTCTAACAAATATATGATACGGAAATAAATAAAAATGTTCTAATAATACATATATAATTAAGACATTACTAAATATATAGGATCAGCACCTTATCTCTATAATTATAACAATATTCCTGATTATATAGGATCAAGTCCGTAGGTCTATAATTATAACATGTACAATGCCTAGACCTGATGGTCCCTTTTATAATTATAATTACATCAATTACAAATATTGTTAGTTCAACAAAAACCCACAAACCCTAAACTAATAACCCTTTTAAATAATATTGGAAATTAACAAAAACATGTTTTTGTGCATACCAGCTGGTAAATATAACCAGGAAATGAGATGCAGTGAAAAAGAAAACTTTCAAAAAGCTCAATTGTGAATAGATGAAAGGTAATACCTGCCACCACGTACTTCCCATCTGGAGTAAATGTAGCCTCTATCGGAGTACCAGGAGATGCTTCCAAACTAAACCCACAGCGCTGCACAAGTTAGCAAACTATCAACTTCCACATATTTTGGACAAACACACTATTGCATAAGGAAAATGTAAAGCAAAAGATTCAATTATCAAAGAAGTTAACCTTTTCTCCTCCATATGCATCAAGAATATAAATGTTGTTATTAGTAGTAGTCAGAAGCATTGATTTGCCATCATTACTGAATTTGATATCACAAACTTCAGCTGTGTCACCACCAACTAGAAAGGTGTCAAACGGACCCTACACCAATATTGGGCAATGTCAGAGTTGTGAAGTTAAGAAAAGCATGACAAAATCTAGAGAAAGGTCACAAATACCAAACCTTATCATAAGAACGAGAATCAAATAATTTAATAGCCCCCCCTTCCATTGCTACAGCAAAGACCAGGCCTTGTTGGTCATATGCAACAGCTGGTCTACCACGTAGACGTAAAATGCCCTGAAAACTATAACAGTGAGCATAAATCGTAATTATCTCCTACAATTTTTCCATGGTGCACTGTGAAATTATAAACATTTTGAAGCCCAAACATGGGTTTAAATAGCAGGTGTATTCAGGGTTGCATTATGGTTGTAACATGCCAACTTCAGTCAATGCAATTGCAGTGGCTGCCACAACCAAGAACTGCATCGTATGATGCAGTCCATAGCTAAAAATCTTGAGCTCAACCACTAACAAAATATTATAATGTTAAGTACAGAAAATAAGCATATGTCAAAAAAGTAGCCTGTTTTCTACATATTTTACTTGGTAATCTTGTAGTATATAGGATATTCACCAATATAACTACGAATCTAGACAAATTTTAATTGACATTAAAACTCAAATCAATATTTTAAATCTCTGCCTGCCCCAAAAAAGAAAACTACCAACCTGGCAAGCATTTACTCGAAGATCCCATATCCTGACACTGTGGTCTAGAGAACCAGACATGAAGCTATCATTGATTGGAGACATGCAGAGAGAAACAACCCTAAAGCAAGTCATAGAAAAGAAATCAGCAGTAAGGTCATGTATAACAAAGGTATTAACATACTCAGAATCATTGACAAATTGCTATTCTGAAAATAATCTAGCTATGCTCCAATCGCGTTAAAAAAGGGGTGAGGCAAAGAAAGCTTACATTAGATGCGTCAATTAAACTTAGAGAACAAGATAAACATGTAAAAAAACAATTAAAGAATAAAATAAAATAACCATCCACCAAAAATTGAAAATTAGACTATTTATATTTCACTTTTATGTATGATAAAAAAAAATCATAATCTTGGCAGACAGATATAATTTCAAGCATGTGCTTATACAATTAATTGTAAACAGTGATCTTAGTCCTTGCTTACTAACAAAGGCCAAATATGTCCCAAAACAAAAAGAAAATGATACAACAATAAGAATTAAAAATTGTTTTCTGCCAAAAGCGTAGCAATTAAAAAAGAGCAGCTAGTTTCCTTCTGCAAGGTAAAAAAGATCATTTATCTACATCAAACCTAACCTCTGTTTGTGCCCTTTGAAGTATCTTATGCATCGGTTATCATACATTGATAAATACCGCAACGATTCTGGCACAAAAGGAATAAGAAGTCAATAACTGCAGTCATAACTGGTAGCTACTGACGAACATGTCAATTAAAATGGTTATATAAAAAAAAACCACCTCCAGTAGACTCCAAATTGTACTTTGAAGAGCAAATAACAGAGCTTGGATGATGAGTAAAACATATCCGATCTGTACCATGTTTCTTATGAGAAGTGGTCTTCAACAACCTGGAATTCATGGTAAATGCATAGAAAACAAAATTATTCATGTATGAAGCAGTAAGTAAATCATATCAACTGAATCATTTATCAAACAAACCATTTCATAAGGAAAAAAAGGAAACTTAATTGGTATAATTAACAGTGGGAAAAATTTATTGTATTAACAAATTAACCTTCTGTAGTAAAGCAGATACCTTTTCTGGACAAAACGAAACAAATTTAAGAACTAAAATGGCTGCTTAATTTTGATATTTTCCTTCTGTATTTCCTAATCTCAAAGGACTTATCACCATAATAAGGTACCATGGGAAATACATGTCCTATCACACAAATGTATCTGCATTTTTATTACATTTAAACAATACAATTTTGAGAAAAAATATAATGTTGTAAGAATAGTTTAAGAAAACATATGTGGTAGGTATTTTTCAATGGAAGAGTCATGTAGTTACTTTAAACCCTAAACCCTAAATCCTAAACCTTTAAGTCGACAGGTTACAAAGTTGAGCAATTACACATTTTATTAAATAAAAAAATATTTTTAATTGCTAAAGTATAAAATTGTCAAATTAAAAATGACACCAAATGTAATTATATGATAGTATAGATGACTTCATTAGTCAGAAGACAAGTTTGAAAGTTTAAAGTGTCGGCTAGCGGCCAAGATACTAACACTTGTTGAAAAAACACAGAAGTTAATAAGAATGACAAGAAACATACATCAATTATCAAATAGTAACTGCATAGAAAAGCAATTGAATAATAACTATTTGGATCCTTTCTAGTGCACACACTTGCAACCACTGCAGCCATTGTTGAGTTTAAAATAGATTCTCAACAACCCACCATTAAGTAAAAGAGAACAACTAGGAAGCAATGACACTGCATAGAATAGCATGTCAACATGTTAGACACTTCTCAAACAGAACACTTGTCAAACACACCTTCAACACATGTCATGTAGTTACCTTTAAGTTGAGAGGCTACGAAGTTGAGCAATTACACATTTTATTAAACAATAAAATTATTTATTACATTTAAACAATACAATTTTGAGAAAATATATAATGTTGTAAGAATAGTTTAAGAAAACATATGTGGTAGGTATTTTTCAATTGAAAAGTCGTTGTAGTTACTCCAAACCCTAAACCCTAGGTATTTTTCAATCGAAGAGTCATGTAGTTACTCTAAACCCTAAACCCTAGGTATTTTTCAATCGACGAGTCATGTAGTTACTCTAAACCCTAAATCCTAAACTTTTTAAGTTGAGAGGTTACGAAGTTGAGCAATTATACATTTTATTAAATAAAAAATTACTTTTAATTGTTAAAAGTATAAAATTGTCAAATTAAAAATGACACCAAATGTAATTATAAAACGGTGTATCCTCTTTATATGATAGTATAGATGGCGTCATTAGTCAGAAGACAAGTTTGAAAATTTAAAGTGTCGGCTAGCGGCCAATATACTAACACTTGTTGAAAAAACACAGAAGTTACTAAGAATGACAAGAAAGATACACCACCAATTATCAAATAGTAACTGAACAGAAAAGCAATTGTATAATAACTGTTTGGATCCTTTCTAGTGCACACACACTTGCAACCACTGGAGCCATTTGCTGAGTTTAAAATAGATTCTCAACAACAAATTAAAATCACCCACCATTAAGTAAAAGAAAACAACTAGGAATCAGTGACACCACATAGAGTAGCATGTCAACACGTCACACACTTTTCAAATAGAACACCAGTCAAAAACACCTTCAACACATGTCCAACACCTCTCAACCGTGTCGCAATTACAAATTTTTTTTAGGATCAAACACGCTTTGAACACCTCTTGATGCAACTTGAACATTAGTGAAAAGAGTGAACCAACACCATTTATTGGTTAAGCACTTCCTAAACACTACTGCCATATAATGCAAAAAAGAAATAAAATATCAACTTATCTTAATATTATAAGGCTCATAATGTTTTCTTGGTGAGGTTCATTTCCATATGACTAAACAAGTTTTTTGAATTAGTAAGGCTAAGATTTGCTTCTTTCTCATAAAAGTAAACTCACTTGGCATTAGCGATGTCATAAAGTCGCACTGAGTCATCCTCACTTGCCGTGACAAGTAAATCATCCTTTCGATGGAAATCAATGGAATGTATCTTCCCACCCTGGAAATACAAAGATGATTAAACCCTACAGAAAAGGCATAGTGGTGATGAAGCCACTATTTCCTCACCAAAAACAACAAAAATATAAGAAAGGAACCAAGGAATTGTTCCTCAAAGATATTTGCCTCGATGATATTCCAAATCACTCCCACTTTAAATCAAATAAAAATAACATAATATACTAGTTTAAAAAGTAAAAGCTTAATAATCTCAGTAATTTGATCCAAGAGAACAACAACGGCAATAAGTTCAGATAAGCGTTACGCTAGATATATGAACAGATGGTTCCGTAATAGATTAATGGACCCTAACAGAATTGTTTTTCCTTGCAACAAGAAACGCCTAAATGTGACTGAGGGCACTAAAATGGAAGCGAAAAGAATGAAATTGAAAGGGAGTAGAAGAGTTACGAATTCGGAGAAGACGGCTCCTATGGACATGCTGCGAACTAAGTCATCATCAAGCTCCGTAAGCGACGACGTCATCTTCGCCGAGCAACGTACCAACAGAGTGGAAGGGAAGCAACAGAGCAGAACAATCCGTCGTCTCTTTTTCACTGTTGTTTAACAGGTAGTGGGACAGGTTGGGATATTCCTCTATTTATTAGTACTTTCAAGAAGCACCCGCTAATTATAATATTATATATATATATATATATATATATATATATATATATATATATTATAAATAAAATATATAAA
>Ga0209700_105225_pt1 | contig 22198 bp, 11 predicted proteins | sample SiratroredBW_FD_187528 | JGI IMG/M metagenome (GOLD analysis project Ga0209700, IMG submission 187528) | Root nodule microbial communities of legume samples collected from California, USA - Siratro red BW (SPAdes) (version 2) | ecosystem: Host-associated > Plants > Roots > Nodule | place: USA... | reverse complement strand
CCCTTTTTTTTTTTTTTTAACTTCGCAAGAGATTATGACTTGCTTCCTTTCTTCTGAACTTTTTTGTTTTTCTTTAATCATTTTCTTTAAATAATAACAAATTTACAAAGTTAACTAAAATGTACGAGGTAGATATTAAAATGCATTTAACTTAGAAGCTATAAAGTTACGTAAAGAATAGTATTTTAACTTTTTTAAATAAAATACATCTCCCTTTAAAGTTTTAATAAGCCTTGAGTGCGATTCATTAAATAGATTATAAACCCACAAAATTTTGTACTCTTAGATAATTCAACCAATATATTTAAGAGAATATATCGTCGTACACTTTTTTTTTTTCCTTAATTATTTTAGTCTCTAACTATACATACAGGAATAACGTGTGGATTCATGTGCATGTATTAAATTAACATTGCAACAAGTAGGTTACAAAGCTATCATCATAGACGTTTAACAACAAGTGTACTCAAAGATTAATTTTATTAATAATAGGATTAACTTCACATAACATTCTGATTGAGAGATCAAGTGATAATTTACTTAATAAAAAAAATATCTTGTATTTTTATTAAGAGATCAAGTGATAATTTAAGTAATCGTTTCCCACTTCTATCTTTATTTCTCTCCTTTTCATTCATCAAATATCTCATCCTTTTGTATTTTAATTCATTTGCATGGATGAAAGTAAGTGCAAATTATAAACAATCGAAGACAGTCATTATCGATAATCAACATGGAGTAATGTACAGAATAAGTAATCTGGTCTTAGTTTTATTATTTCAAGATAACGGATTAATAAAAATAATCACACCAATATTATGATTAGCTTGCGAAGTAATGAAATAATAAAATAAATCTGCATGTTGGAGATGCAAATCACTGAACTCCTTCCCCAGTTATGTTTTCCTTTTTTAAAAAATAAAAAATAAAAATAGTTGTTTTTCGTCAGACTTTTGCTTAGGAAACATCAAATATACGATAGCGTGAATAATAATTCAGTGGAACCAATTTAACAATAGAGTTTCAACTTTATAGTTTAAGTTTTTATTTCTTAAAAAAACGAACCATAACCTTTGAGTTGGAGATTCTGGTAACCACTTTTCATGACTATTTGAGATCATCTGTGTGCGTGGTGAAATATTTATTCTTTACATCTATATAATATTTTTTAGGTATTTATCTAAAATAAAAGCATGTAAATATCTCAAAAATTATATACTAGTAACCACTTTCTCAACACACTTTTTTCAACATATATGCATATATTGTAATCAGTAGTTTCTAGTGATTTTGTTGAATATTTTTTTTAAAGAAAATATATTTTATGCTTGTTTACAATCCTGAAAAATATTTATTTTCAAAGAAACATTGAACTTTTTATTTTAACTAGATTTTTTTTCTGTTTTTAATTATTTTGAAAAACGATAAAAAAAAACACATTTAAAGAAAGTCATAATTTGAAAAGCGATCCTCTTTAAAAAAATGCAAATGAACATACCACAATGTTGGAACATTTCTTACAAGAAAGATTGAGATAAAATAGAATTTAAATTAAAAAAAATCATTTATTATATAAATTATTGCAAATAAATTATCCTTATATATAATGTATTTAATTATCTGTCTCATTCTAAAGTACAATAAGACGTATAAAATCGAATTGTATTTATAGTCAACGCTATGCAACATGCTCTGCTGTAATCTCCTTATCATAAACTAGCAGTCAACGCCTTCATTCTATTCATTTTTTCATGAACTTGGACACAATATTGTCCCCATTCATTCAAACCAAAGCCTCTGTCTAATACTACATGTTTTTGGTTTTTACTTTCTTTTTTTTAATAAATTATCCTAACCAAACCTTTATAACATCTTATAGTCTTACTATTTTTTCCCCTATAACCTATATTTGCTAATTTATTAGCTTCTCTTTTAAAAAAAAAAAATCTGTTTCCTTGCTAAATATAGCAGATTTTATAGGGCTTTTAATTTCAAGAGTGTAATGAGTTATATTTTCTTTCAGATATCTGATTCGCATGTGAATTCAATTACATTTTTTGTACAACTAAAACCACCAAATAGGAAATAAATAGATAGTGCCATGATCTGTTCAAAGGTCATTGTGAAATAACTCTTGGTACTCAATATGTTTCAATAGTAGTTTGTTTATTTCATGGTTTATGTATTTATTTAGTATCGCTAAATTTCATGTAAAAAATATATGTAAGTTGCTGTGCTTTAAATTATTATAAGTGTAATAAAAGAAAAAAAATTATTGAAAATTTATTTTCGAAAATATTACAATACGGTAAATGCAATGACATGTGTTTGGTGTAAGTTTTTATATCAACTAAAAGGACTTGACGAATATTGGAAAATGTTAAAAGTAACAATATAATAAGTGAATAATTTCTTGCAAATGTAACAGTTAATAAAGTTTGTTTTGCTGGTGTCCCCTTTAAACCTGGTGAGATCTCATACAGCATGCCAACAAGTCACACTTAGAAAACTGACAAGAAAAAATTAATAATATTATATGTTAATTAAAAATATTGTACACAAATAGTCATTTTTATTCTTTAACAATTTAAAATATTTAAAAATCAGTTTTATTTCTAATGAAAAATAATTTGATTTAATTTTCTGTATACCTAGTTAGTATCATGATGGAAAAACCAAACGAAACTCTTCTTCATTCTTTGCTTCAGTCCATTTTCACACATTGCTTTGTGACTTGTCTCTACCTAAAAGTGCTAGTGAGAATTCGTTTTGAAGTGTTCTATATCATAACCCCTTTTTTATGTTCTCATTCAACCTTTTAACCCTCCCACTCAAACAATATACAACGTTTGTGTACGAAATCTTGGGTACCTAGTTGCTAGGTTGACTTACATTAACAAATAGAATTACAATTTGTTTAATTGAAGTTGAGCCTCACACATTACATCAGTTAAAGTTGACATTTCCGAGCACTTCTCATATCTGATCCTATATAAAGCATTGGTCTCATCACACAAAGAACAAGAAGTTCGTGGGTATCAAGGTTGTAACATCATTGGTACTTGGACTGTGTCTTAAGGTCAATTATTTGCATCTGAGAAAGTTCACATGACAGAAAAATGTGACCATGCAGAAAACACACAGAATGCATATAACTAAACTGTTGTGTGGTTTTCAGGTGAAGCGATCAAATGAGTCAGCGTGTGAGTGACGAGGCCATGGGGGAAATAATAAGAAGTGGGGCATCTTCACGTAGACATGGAGATTCTTTGCCGCAGATTCACAAGGTGGGATCTCCTCCTAAGCAGACACTTCTCCAAGAGATCAAACATTCTGTGGTTGAGACTTTCTTCCCAGACAAACCCTTGCACAAATTCAAAGACCAAACCGGCTTTAGACTCTTTCTATTGTGTCTGCAATCTCTCTTCCCCATTTTTGAATGGGGCAAAGATTACAGTCTTAAAAAATTCAGGGGTGATTTCATTTCTGGACTCACCATTGCAAGTCTCTGCATCCCTCAGGTAAGCCTCCCTCAGTCTCAATTATTTCTTACAAACTGTCATGTCATTTGAAATGTGTTTTTTGATGATAACTTTTTGACGTGTAAATGCATGGCAGGACATTGCATACGCAAAGCTTGCGAATTTGGATCCCCAATATGCACTATGTGAGAGAATCTTGATTTGTTTTAAGCAAGATCTTGCATCTTAGTTTTTCAGTTTCATGACTTGGCTTTCCTTCACTATTGCAGACACAAGTTTTGTGTGTCCTCTTGTGTATGCTTTCATGGGAAGCTCGAGAGATATTGCCATTGGACCCGTAGCTGTTGTGTCCCTCTTGCTTGGGACCACGCTGAGCGATGAGATCAGCGACTTCAAAAGTCATGATTACCTGCGTCTTGCTTTTACTGCCACCTTCTTCGCAGGAGTCACTCAACTGGCACTTGGTGTTCTCAGGTATATATAGTAAATGATTCTCTTTCATTCATTGTTTTTCTTGCTTGGCCTAAATCCCTCTCGTCTTGTGTTGCAATCTAAACGTGATTTGCAGGCTTGGTTTCTTGGTTGACTTTTTGTCTCATGCTGCCATTGTGGGATTCATGGCTGGAGCTGCCATTACAATTGCACTGCAACAGTTGAAGGGTTTGCTTGGCATAAAAGACTTCACCAGGAAAACTGATATTGTTTCTGTCATGCGCACGGTGTTTAAATCAGCACACCACGGGGTAAGGTTTCATTTTGCTTACAAATTCACTTTAAAATGGGGCTAGTACTTAATTTGCTTTAATCTTTGCTTGCAGTGGAATTGGGAGACAATAGTCATTGGATTAGCATTCTTGGTTTTCCTTCTTGCAACCAAGTATATTGTAAGGATGCCAACAAAAACTTCCCTTCTTTGATGCCCCTTTTCTTGGAACTTTCATCATCATAACTTAACTTTACTGTTGTAATGCACAGGCTAAAAGGAATAAGAAACTCTTTTGGGTGGCTGCAATTTCTCCTATGATATCTGTCATAGTGTCTACCTTTTTTGTCTTCATTACCAGGGCAGACAAGAAAGGAGTGGCAATTGTAAGTACCATAGAATTGGGTGAGTGGTCGAAACAAAATTAAGCACTGTGAAACTAAAAGTATGTTAATTTCAGGTGAAACATGTTAAGAAGGGTGTGAATCCATCATCTGCCAGTGAGATCTTTTTCAGTGGAAAATACTTAGGCCCCGGTATTCGGATTGGTGTGATATCTGGTATGGTAGCTCTCACGGTAAGTAACTAGTCTCCTACTTCAGACAAGCAAAATTCCCTTTTGTTTTCATTCTCTTACAGCTAAATTCCCCGAATTTCAGGAAGCTGTAGCAATTGGGAGGACATTTGCTGCCATGAAAGACTATGCACTGGATGGTAACAAAGAAATGATGGCACTGGGAGCCATGAACATTGTTGGTTCTCTAACATCTTGCTATGTGGCTACAGGTAAAACTATTAAATCTTGTTTAAGCCTCTTTATACAAATTTCTTCTAGCTAAAACTGTCATATTAATAGGAGTTTTTTCTGATCTTTATGCAGGCTCATTTTCTCGGTCGGCAGTGAACTACATGGCCGGTTGTAAAACTGCAGTATCGAACATCGTTATGTCCATAGTTCTGTTATTGACTCTGCTACTCATTACGCCGCTATTTAAGTACACTCCAAATGCGGTGCTTGCTTCCATTATAATAGCTGCCGTTATTGGCCTTGTGAACATTGAAGCTGTGATTCTTCTATGGAAGATTGACAAGTTCGATTTTGTTGCTTGCATGGGAGCCTTTTTTGGTGTTATCTTCAAAAGTGTTGAGATTGGCCTTCTAATCGCGGTAATAAGAAAATCAAGACAAGATTCAGAAAAGGGTTTCTATCTTTTTTGCATATATTCACTTATCCCTCCTTATGCAGGTGGCTATATCTTTTGCCAAAATTCTTTTACAAGTGACAAGGCCAAGGACTGCAGTACTAGGGAAGCTTCCAGGAACTACTGTTTATAGGAACGTCCAGCAATACCCCAAAGCAACCCAAATTAATGGCATGCTCATTGTCAGGGTTGACTCTGCAATCTACTTCTCAAACTCCAACTATATCAAGGAGAGGTAAATCACTGTTCTTATTGCTAACAATGTGTGCTTGTAGCATTGTACACTCACATAATTTAAAATGGTAAATACTAGTCTCTATTGAAATTTGGAAACTATTATTTTGCAGAATTCTGAGATGGCTGAGTGATGAAGAAGCCCAAAGGACAGCAAGTGGATTGTCCAGACTAGATTATCTCACTGTTGAGATGTCACGTAAGGGTTCCTAAGAAATCCTTTCATTCTGTTTTTCCATAATAATTTTGATGAATGAAGCTATTCATCCTACCATATTATTCTTGCAGCTGTTACTGATATTGACACCAGTGGCATCCATGCCTTTGAAGAGTTATACAAGAACCTTCAGAAAAGAAAAGTCCAGGTAATCAATTAATGATTAACTAAATAATCATTTCTAATTTCTGTAGAAATCCTTTTGAAAAAGTCTCTAGGTACAGATTTTGTTTCGTTCTGTACTCTTAAAATTTGCCAAAAATGATAAGGAATTTCAAGGTCCATGTCCTATATCATATTTGCTTGACAGTGATATAGTCTAAGTGAGCTAATTAATTAAATGAGTTTGTTGCGTGCAATTAATGTGATCAATAATAACAATATGCAGTAGAAAACAACTTGTACTAATTGTGTCTGTTTTGTGTTTTGACAGCTCATCTTGGCAAACCCAGGGCCAATTGTGATAGAGAAGCTGCATGCATCAAAGTTAACAGACTTAATTGGAGAAGATAAAATATTTCTAACAGTGGCTGATGCTGTTTCAACTTTTGGTCCAAAGGGTGAAGGAGAAGTATGATGAAAGAAAATAACTGCTTCAACTCAACCGTTGAAGTCAAAGATGCATGAGCAGAGTGTTACGTAGATTTGTCATGAATAGTTGTGTTTGGTTTTATTTAATCTATACCCAGATGATGTATAAAGAAAATGTAAAGAAAAGTGGTTCATGGTTTGATTGTACTGCACAATGTGTTTATATCTTACTTTGTTCAAGTAATTATTTTCTTTATGAGATGTAATGATTTGATGGATGGAATTAACTATAAGAATTTCTAAATGGATGAAATGTCACAAATAAAAAATGCCTCACGTAAGAGTTTGCTATATCTGGTGATCTATGTATACCACATGATTTAAAGTATGATATACTTCAATCTCCATCACCAAATTATTGGAATATAATTTTTCTTAAAATATGTTGTTTTGTATCAGAATCTTCATAAACCTTCGTAAAAATCAGAATCTTCATAAGTTGAGAGTGACATTTTGTATTGTTGTTTGATTGGCTTTTGGGATGCCGAAATGGTACTGTATGATTTAAATTGACTGTTCTCATTTAATATGATCTTCAGCTTTCTAAGTTTATGCATTATGACGAAAACAATATTTTTTATATATTTATAAGGTTAAAATTAAAAAAAAATGTGTAATTACTTGCAAAACCATGTTCATTAATATTATAGCTTTAACCCTTTAAATAAAAATCATTAGAGTATTTATTATTCTTGACTTCTACAATACTTAAGTATTTTCTCACGTATTTATCAAGTTGTGTCAAGTATTTCATTGGCATGGTAAGTTATGTACTGCAAATTTCTTTGAATAAAAATTCAGAAGTATTTTTAATAATTCTTCTACTAAAAAATTCTTAAATTTTAAAAAATATTTATAAACATTTATATCCCTTATACAAAGTAGGACTCCTTTATATATATAATACATTTTATAATCTATTATAATGAATAAGAATAAAAATAACTTACAGTGATGACGAAATTCTTTTTATTGAAAATATGAGTTTGTTGAATGAGTTTCTTAAAAAACAATATAGTTTAAATCAATTAATTTATCAAATGACTTGCTTGCGTGAATTAATTATTTTCTTTTGTAGTTAAGTGATAAGATTACCTCTTTTATTAAAATACTTAGTGAGTCGTGTTTTTTGAGGTATTTTATTTATAATCAAATATTATTTTGGATTTATAATTCTTTGATAAAATTAAGGTCAACGTTCTCAATTTTTGTCCCATGTTATTTTTTTTTTCTTAACTAGTGATTATTTGCCCTGAATTATTTGTATTACGATTTACTATTTTATTCTGCAAATTTGCTCTAAATTACGTATTTATTTTAATATGACTGTGATAAAAAAATTATATATTTATATATTTCATCTCATTTATTGATAATCATTTTTTTTAATTTTTCTAATTAGACTTGAATAATAAAAATTGTCTAAATCTAATTTAGATCTTACTTGTGATAAAAATCGAATCTTTAAATTTTAAAGAGGTGGGAAGGAGAGACGTTAAAAGGTAGGAAGGTGTTGAAGTTCATTAATTAAATGGAGAAAGCTAAAAGAACAGTGTCATGTGGATATGTAGATTTGTAATCACTAGTTATGCTTGATATGACTTGTTAATATTAATTATCTCATTTCTTATAATAATTAAGCATTATTGGATTAGTAATCCCTTATCAAGTCATGTCAAACCTAATTCACACTGTAAGATTTGGACTATGCATGTAGGATTAGCCAAATAAAACAAATTTAAACTCTATCTTATGAAGTAACACTTGTAACGCCGTCGTAGTTTTGGAGGCAGTTCTGCTTAATAAAAAAATTATCATGTGGTTACAATTATATATTATGGTTGTAAATTATTTCTTATATTTAATGGCGACATAGTTAAACAAAACGATCCATTTTCTCAAATGAAATTCATTCGGTTGACCATAAGGAAAAAAAAAATTGCAAATTCACACCACACATTGGTTTAAACTTTTATAGAAGGGTGACCACACTCTAATTTTTTTATTTTAATCAATATCCCTTTCCCTCTCTCTTTTTTAATAACATAACTCGATATCAATTACCTTTCACAATGATAAACATCACCTCTAGATTTTGTGTTTGAAGTCAATCCTCATTATATATAAATTAGAATAGATATTAAAAAAATTATATAAAACATTTTATATTTTTTAAATGAAAAATGTTTAACTTCGTGCTTCTTTCCATTTTATTTTTATATTATTTTTAAGTTAAATGTAATATTTTCCTAAAAAATTTCATAGCTTAAAATAAACTTGTATAAAAATAGAAATTATTCATCATAAATTTAATTTTTTATTAGATATTTGAATAAAATATAATTTATAAATTTTAAAAAATATATATTTATTATAAATTTGAGATGTCTTAAATTCCATGAGAGAATGATATGAGCAAACCTGTAAAGCTAATTTCAGAGCTACGAATATGGATAGTTTGGTCCGTTTAGATTGGATTTGTGTTGGGCTCACAAGTTTAACGTATTGGATCAACCTTTTTTTGTAATTTGTAATCAAAACAAAAATTTTTCTCTCTAGCTTTTTTTTCTGTTCCTCACAAGCTATTCTTAGTTCATTGATAAAAAAAATGTGAAAAATTATTACAAATAAAAACTTGAAAATTTTTAAAAACAATTACGGTTTTTTCAGATATTACTTATGAACAATTCATTAAAATGTACAGTATGATACATGTATTAATAAAGTACAAAAACTAATAAGTATAAGGGTTAATAATTAAATATACTGTGCTGTTAGCAGTTTTCAATCAAAACCGTTAAATTTATAGATTGATGAAGTAAGATAAAATTATTGACAAAAAAAAATTATATTATTAGTTGTTATGTATTAATTTTTGTGGTAGAACTATTTCTATGTAATTATTTAGTGTATACAAGTCAATCATAAAAAACACTGTTTATAAAAAGATAAAATGATGTATTTTTTTATTATCGAAAAACATTTTTTATTTTATTCTCAAAATACAATCTACACATTTTCACAATAGCATTTTTTCATAACTAGGTTAGTTTGGTTCACTGGTGCAATTTTTTTTAAGAAAAATCTGAACTAATTGAAATCAATAAAAAAATTATTGGTTTTAGATTTTTTTCCCAGGGACATGTAAATACCTACCTGTACTAATTAACATTAGGAATAAGCTAGAACGTGTGAATTCAAACCACCTAAAAATTAAACTAGTAATTAGATAATAACTTCTATTATATGACTATATAAACAATGAAAATCAGATATCACTAATGTTAACTTTCTATGGATGATTTAACTTTATTGCTCTCAATTAGTATGTTCTTAAATTTTCTAAGTGTTTAATAATCTAACCATGTTATTTAATTCCTTCACCAAACAAGTGATCTCATGTATGTACTGTTTTGTCATAAATAATTGTTTTCTAATAGTATTTTAACTAATGGAGTATATCAAGTTAGGAAAGACGAGTGATAAAAACCATAGATCTCTTAATTATATACTTTATATTAATAGTCATAATCAATTAAGAATTAAATTCAAATTGTTCATATACATTATTAGAGAATCAGAAGTAAACTATATTTTTCAAATAAGAAGAAACGTGAAATAAATCAAACTTTAAGACACAACTATCTAAAATAGAATGTTTATAGTATCTTTTTTATGAAAAATGTTCATATTTAAGGATTATATTTAATTAAGTCTTAAGTATTTTTAATTAAATTTGTATTAAAAATTTGTATTACATTAAGTATTTAAAATATTTTTTTTATTTTTGTCTATATAATATGTTGATTGACGGATGACATTAAAAGATGACAAAATTTATTTTTGTCTTTTTGTTTCTAACTCATTTATCAATTTGTTCTTTATTTCTAATATTTTTTAACTTGTTGACCAATTTTTTTATTCTTTTTTTAAAAAATCTTCAAAATAGAGTTGACTAACGAATTGAAAAACATTTAAAAATATATACAAATTAATCAACAACTTGAAAAAGAGAAAAGCAAATATAATAATAATGCTATCTTGTTGACAATAAAATTAAATGAGGAAGTATTTGAACAAAATAAGAATTATTTTGATATGTGATAAAACTAATATTTTTAGTGGAAAAATAATTGAAAATATTTAAATTTATAAAAGTTTTTAAAATTTAATTAAATTGAAAAATTAATATCAATTTACACGTTACACATTCTTATTAATATTTTATCTATTTTGTTATATTTGGTGCCATACAAGTAAAGAAACAATAATTCAACTTTGTAAAAATTAATATTTATATAATTGTAATCACCTTAACATAACAAAGATCATTAATACACTATCAATTACAGCACGAGTTAAAAGACGGATATATGTTGAGAGAAAGATGGAAAAATTGAAAGAAAAAAAAGATTAGGGGTTCTATTAGATAAATTTGTTTACACTCTTTAACCTACCAAGTTAGGTCCCTGTTTTGTTAGTTAAAATGACGTGTGGAGAAAGAAAGTGACAGAGAAGAAATAAATTTTAAAAGTAATGAGATATGTTATTCTATTTTTTATTAGTTTTCACTCTCTTTTTTATTGCTTTGCTCGTTTTTTCTTTATTTATATTTAACTAAATATTTTAAGTTTGTTATTCTATTTTAATTTTTTTAATTGATTTCCATCTAAACTTATTTCATTGAAGAACTAAATTGAAGGACTCTCTTTTTTTTTTATTAATTTTAAATTGTAAACTTGACATGACATTCTAACTGCAAGTAGATGGAATCCAATGTGCCCTCATTCAGTTTTGTTTTCCTTAAAACTACTTGTTTTTTTGTCAGACTTTTGCGAGGAAAGATCAAACATACGAGAGCATGATGGAACCAAATCTACATTTTTATTCTTAATCCTTTGTTTAATTTTTTAATTTTGTAAAATTATTATAAACTTTATATAAAAAAACTGGTCGTTAGAAATAATTATGAATATAATCAGACATCAAAACAGATTCTCCAATTAAAAAGAAAACAAAATAACAGAAGAATCTGCAACCACTTTCTGAGTTTACCATTTCAGATGGAGATTAGTACCAAATTTTTTTTAATGACTATTTGAAATCATAAGTTAGCTATATATTTATTATATGAATAGCATATCATGCATTTAACCATTCGTTCTCTATATATTATATGAATGACATCCTTAAGTTAACAGATGTCATTGGAGAACATATTTCTAACAGTGGCTGATGTTGTATCAACTCTTCGTCCAAAGGGTGAAAGTATTATGAAGAAATTAAATAACTATAACTTCAATTCAACCAAAGGGTGTGAATTAACTGTTCAAAGGTTCTCATTAGGAAGTTTCTGAGCAGAGAGTTATGCAGATTTGTCATCGATAGTTCTGTTTGGTTATCTCTGATTAATTTATGTGTGAAAGGAAAAGGGAAAAACAAAATGTGTTGTGTTTAGCTCACTTTGTGTGAATAAATATATTCGTAATGATAGAAGAAAGAAAATTGACTTGATGATTTGATGGATAGAGTTGATTATATATGATGAATTTCTAAATGGAGGGAAAATCACATAAAAATATTTAAGAACTACCTGATAGAAGAACCAAAGCATACCACAAGATTAATAACAATATCATATACTTCAATGACCATCATGAAATTATTGGAATATAAACTTTTTTAGAACACTATGGGACTGGGTTGTAACTTGTATCAGATTCAATGTGTTTTGAGCTTGTGTATGTGGCTTTTGGAATGCCGAAATGGTAGTATTTTTACAAAAGATATAGTTTTTGTTTGTACTTGTAGTGGCAAAAGTATGTTTTTTTTTTTAATATATTTTTTTTAAAGTACATGTATATATATATATATATATATATATATATATATATATATATATATATATATATATATATATATATGCAAATTTTAAAATGTTTCTTAAATAATGAGATATATTTTCATCCTGATGCGTCTTCGTACCAACTTTACCCAACCTTTTCTTTACGAAAAATAGTAGATGGAAGTACCAAGAAAAATATAATTATTATAGATATTATTACAGGATATGTATCAACCACTGTGGTTTAGCTAATCTCGCGTAATTTGTAGTATTGAAAAACTGAACTACATATTACTGAGAATACAGAGATATTCATCCAAGTACAAATCTCATAGTCTGTGAAGTGGTTGTGATGTTTGATTTCAATTCATGTTTTGTGCTCTGACTCTACAGCCCCACGATCCATCCCTCTGTGCCATACGTGTGTGAGACTTTCTCCTCAATTCAACGACCTGCTCCTGCCACCTACATCTCCAACTCTCATCTCCCACACTTTTCTTGCTTCTCAAACCCAACTCATAATCATAATCTGCTCGAAGCTCTGGGTTCGACAAGGTGGTGTAGGCTGCGTTCAGTTGCACAAACATCCTCGTTAACTCTTCTTTCTTCGAACCATCATGGCACACGTCAGGGTGGTACTGCAGAGCCATCGATCTATAGGCTTTCTTTATGTCATCTGTGGTTGCATTCATGGGACTCAAACTCAGCACCTTGTACAAGTTCTCCTCCACACATGCCTTCTGTTTTGTGGCTCTGCATGAAACACGAAACTTGGTACGAGGAGGTTGTGTTTGGTGTTTTTTTGAGAGTGGAAGCATGTGAGTGCTGCTAAGGTTTGAGGTGAAGCTGAGAACATCCATTGCTCTGAATCTAATTGATTGCAGTGTTCGGTTTGGGACTCTACTTTCCAGTGTGCGGGGTATATATTTACAACGGTGCCGAGAAAGAGGTTGGACATTTCTAGAATCCCTATTGAAAATCTTACACTCATTAATATTAATTTAAGGAAAAGAAGCTCAAATTTTCAACGAAGAAATGTATTATTTAATTACTCGTACACGTTTTCGTTTTTGTTTCCCTCGGCCAATTTTTTTTTTTGCCAAAACTAAAGGGATATATATTAATAATGATATTTATAACCTCCCGCTAACTCAATTTGGTGTATTTTTATTTTAAAAATAGTAAAACTTCTAGAAGAAGAAAAGAAGAAGTTCAAATAATGAGAGAAACTTTAAGAGAAGAATGATGTTTTGTTCACTTCCTTATAGGTTATATCTGTACAACAATGATTTTATTGAGAAGTATTGGAAAAAATAATGGAGAATTTGAAACTGTATGAAAATTGGTAATATTTTTGTAAATATATTTAAAAGAGATAAATAAAAAACAGAATACGGCTCTTCCCGCATTACTTTTTCAATCTACCACCACATGATACTAATGTTGATAAACCCCTTCCTCTAACCTCACTTCTTGCATTTTCCTTAGTTTAGTTTAATCATATTTTTATTATTCTTAAATTAATAATGTTGATATATAATCATTTTAGTAAAATATTTACAAATATATTTGGTCTATAAAATTAGCATGTTAATACAGACGATTTAATAATAATAATGATGATGATATAACAGTTAAAATTAAATTAACATATTTCTTAAATATGAATATAATTTTTTTAAAAAAAAATTACCAACTTTATTAGTTATCTGATGAAAATAAAATCCACATCGAACGCCAAATGCCAAAGAGAAAATATAATATGTGTTATTTGTATGTCTTATTTTAATTGATTGAATAACATGATTTATTATATAATCTCTTATGTTAATGTTCCATTTTATGAATTAAAAAATATTATATATGTAATTTATATGTCTTATTTTCAAGATTAACATTAACGTAGAGAAATAGTATAAAAATACATAATGGGTGAATTTCCAAACACGCGTTGAGGAATGGTCTTCGGTCTAAATCGAATCTTCTGTTTTTAGTTACATCACAAAGAATGAAAAACAAGAACACGTACGAGAAAGCAAGTTACGTACGAGAAAGCAAGTTACTGATTCATCATGCATCATCTTCGTCTTTAACTTCCGTCAATTTTCAACAAGCAATTACTCACTTATATAAAATAATATTACTCTCTCTCTGATTCTAGAATCACTATTTTAACTCTTCTATTTTTTCATTTTAATATTTATACTTTAAACAGTACAACTTTAACACACTTTATTCCGATTCAATCCAATTCTAGATTTAACATATTTATTTGATATGTTAAAAATCAATTTAACTAATTAAAATTGACAAATAAACATTGGATCAAAATTATAAGTTTTTTAATAAAATTAAAATTAAGATTTAACTGCGATAAAAATAAAAAATAAAAAATATATAATTTGTTCAGTTATATTTATCTTTCTTCTCCGTCTGCGTGCAGCAGTCATTAGTCAAAAAATGCTTAACTGACATCAAAGTTTATTGCATAAGTTTTTATAGAGATTTGGATCCTCTGCATTTAGTACCAGAAGTGAGAAAATCTAGTCCATTACAAACTTTATGCTTTTAAATCTGATCCCTTAAATAATATATTATTTTAACACCCCATGGTGTGGCAGTTGTAGAGAATATAATCCTGGAAGGAACGCGTGAAGAAAAAGTGAGATTTAAAAGATGAAGCTTGAAAAATTGAAATGAAAGAAGGTTCTGTATAGGATATGAATCCTCTACAGTTTCAGAATTAAAATAATCTGGATGGATGAAATTGTTTCAGTTCTTAGTCATATTAATTTATCCAAAATTATCTGTTTTTTTTTTCTCAAAATCAATTTTAATATTAATTATACATTCTTTGATTTCGTTAACATGTTATTATTGACTAGGAGGCAAGTCAATAATCGAAATAAAGTTTTCATGATTTTCAAATAATGTATTTCATTTACTATAAAACATAAAAGAAAACTCATAAGAAAAATTATCAAAAAAATGTAAAATATATTAATAAGTTGAGTCTTGTAGGAGACATTCAAAAGACTTAATGTATTCTATATAGTAAAATTAATAATTTATTTGCAATTAGTTTGAGTAATTTATAAGTTACTTTGATCCCAGATAAATATTTTGTAAATATTTCAGAATAACTTATTTAAGGTGTTTTCTTGACAGTGTTATTACTTCTAGAAGTAGAACTGCGCATAGATTATAAATTGAAAAGATTAGAAATAAAAATATTAAAAACACTAAAAACAAAAACCAATATATGTTTAAAATATTCTTCAATGCGAAACAGAAACATTCTATATTTGATTATGAAATAACAACATTTAATATTAAAATTCAACAATATTCATAATAATAATATTAAAAATATAATAACAATCTTTTTATATGTGAGGATTTATACTTATTTTGTAAAAAAAAACCCTTCTTATTTGTTAGAGAACGGTTTTAAAATATCATCCTCAAATTAAAAAAAATCATTTAACTATACACGAAATCATTATTATTATTTATTATTATTATTATTATTATTATTTATATTTTATATTATTTTTAGTAATATTTTATTTGATCATTAATATTTGTAACATAATTTTTATTTTTATATTTAAGTTCTCACATGGCATCTTGAATCTTGAATTTTATGTTTATTTAAAATAGTTTTATTAATTTTTAAGAGAATAACGACTTTTTAAAAATTATCTTAAAAGAGCAACAGTAAAACTCAAAAAAGTTATAAAAATATTTACTTTTTGAAAGTTTTATTCTCGATAAACAAGGGAGTATTTTTGTCATAATAACAGATTTTATCTTATTCTAAGAACATGGATGGATGGGACCACCCATACAAATTGCTTATAAATAAATTAGATGATTTTTTCAAATAGAACACAACAGATTGAACTTAATTCTTAATTAGATTAATAAATTATTTGTACTCCATCCATCATAACTTGGATGAATATATTATTCCATTCATCCATTCCAGAATCTCACCTGCCAAGTTGCCTTAGACTTCTAGAATCGGAAGTACATTAATTAGTAATCATAACTTGTTTTGTTGTGTGTAATGATAAAGGAAAGATCGAATCTAAATTTTTTATATACACATTAGTCCATCTCTTTACTTGACCAAGCCACTAATTTTTAGTTAATAATTATATATAATTAGGCAGTAGTGGACCCAATTCATGGCAATTTATTTAAAAAACAATAAATAAGTACGAGTCTGCCATCTAATAATTAAGAAGATGAATATATATAAATTTAAAAAATGTAAACAGTGAGATTTGTTAATATATTTAATAAGAAATTTGGAAAAGTGTGGTGTGCAATTGTGGAGCCTACCTAGTACTAACCCAGGTCCACCACTGTAACTAGTATGAAGTTATTATTATGTTATATTGAAAGATCTGAGAGAATGTGTGAAGGTGGGGTTGGATAGGAAGAAAGAATGAGAAGAGAAATTGAACTTGGTAGCTTCATTTTGTCATTGTTTCTTCTTCATTTGATAGTTGCTTTACGCAATGCATAAAAAAAGTGTAGTAGTATATACCATGCTTATCTGTTCTCACGTAAGCCTTCCTCGACAACTACTTGTGCAACTTTTGCTTTAAGTTTCTAGAGGCAAATGCCCCTTTCAAATATTATAAGAAAACAATATCATTTTTAACACCTTGTACTGTAGGTAACCACGTTCTAGACCAATAAAACTTTTTCATATATTATTCCAAACACATTTCTATGCAATTAATCTGTCTCAAATGTGATTATTTTTACGAATATACCAAATACCCTTAATTTATTTAATTTATCTAAATTCATCCATCCCAAGATTGTTTAATAGCCCATTGGATCTGTGTTCAACAATGTAGTTCATAATTAAAATCATGTTTCGCTTTTATTTTCAGTGTCTCACATAAGCATAACTAACAATTTGCAGTTAAATATGGTTGATTTATTTTATTTAAGTGATTATTGGAAAACAAAATAACATATTTATGTGGTTGATTAATACCAAATTTTATCCAAATAATGAAAAGCTTGTTTTGGTGTAGGATTCGTTTCCATTTCGGACTAATAGTGTGGGGATTTTTTTTGGCACCCATTGAATTTTCCTTTGTGAACTCAAAGAGAGCATCACTGCAACCTCGTTTTGGTTCTTAAACTCCTTGTCTCTTTCCGACCCGTTTGGACCCATGAAGTGTTGTTTCAGGTTCAGTTGCATTCGTTGGATGATGAGAACGAGCTTACGAGAGAGATTTTAGAAATTATTCAAATTAAGATCTAATTTAACATGGGAGGAAAATATAAATTAAAATTTGAAAGATAAATAGATTTATTACTTTTAAAGGACTAATTATACCATATTATAAAATACAATAATAATTTATTGGTTAAAATATTTATCAGATACGTATAAAGAAAACATTGAAACAAGATATCTAGATCCTGTGCTTCAGGAATGATCTCCTAGAAGAGTTTACTTTGCATTGGAGATGTTGTAATATAATAAAAAAACGTTGAATTATTACATTTGTAATTATGGGTTAAGGTATGAATGCATACAAAGTGGTGAAAAATTAGCTTGCTTGGAATGATGGAGGTGAAAATAAAGAGCCTGATGAAAAATTATGTACCTCAGGAGTGATTTGATAGAAGAGATTAAAAGTATAATAACATAAGGATCATAAATACATGTAATTTACTTACTAAATTACCAGTCTTTGGTGCAGTTTTTATAAAACTAACCAATTACTTCCTCTTTCTTTTTTATATTTTTAGGTTATTTTAAAAATAACATGAAATAATTTTTTTTAATGTTTTAATAAAGTAATTGTACAATTTTCTATTTTACTTCTTTTCCTCTATTCATTATAATTAATGCATACATGAATTATTTGAATATTAAAAAAATTGTAAATCATAAGAAAACAGAAACAAAAGCTTTACATCAATAGTTTTTCATCATCTTGCACACAGATTGATTTGTTTTTCCTCTCTGACTCTTTCACATATATGATGAGATGGATTCAGAAGAAGAGTGATGAGAAAATGTAGTTCCTTTTGCTATAAGTTCCAAACTCCCATTAGATTAAGGTAAACATCCTTTGATGGAACAATGGGAGGTTTGGTCTGCTGCCAAACTATGAGGCACAAGTCATTTTAATACACCTCAATTTTTGTCTCTAGCAAAACACCTTATATAATTGGCCTAGTCAAGACCTCTGCTCCTACTATAGAGTCTGGACCGCTGCTACACCAAAAAAGTTTCACCACTGGAAGGTCAAACATATTAATTTAGATGTCAGTTGTTTGATTTACATATATACGCTTTTTTTTCTAATTTTAAATAATTTTTTTATCTATGATTTTAATTTTAAAAGATAATATTAATTTTTTAATCATGCCTACATTTTCCTTATATGAAAAGAGTGAAATAACGCATAAAGTATAAGAATGATAAATAAAAATATAAAAACAACTTTTTTTACTCATATTTTTCATCATTGTCACATTTAAAATTTAATTCAGAACTTTTTCGTTAAGAAAGAAAAGTATATTTAAATAGTGTTTGCTCTCCACTTCTTACCTACAACCTACCGGAACAATATAATTACTTTTTTAAAATTTAGTAATAACTTAGAAAAATTATAATCTATTATAAAAGTAACTATTTGAATCACACACTAAAAGAGTTTATTATATATTTTTTTCATTTATTTAAAACTGTAAAAATAAAACTAAATTTAGAAAAGAAAATTGGTTCAATATAAAACAAATTTAAAAAATGCATCCGTATTAACCTGCCTGTGATGTAAATAATCTACATCTAATGAATGAATGAAATGACCGGATATAAAATTTTAAAAGGTTAGAATTAGAATGAAGCAGTTTATCAAACCAAACATAAATTGGACTCAACCAGAACATTGTTTAAGCTTACTAGGAAGGAAGTTTTCCTTATGATATTGACCTTATCTTTACAATGACACAATTCATTCCTTTCAAACTACAACCAACTTTTCAACGCCAAAACCAATAACCAATAAGAGTGATTCTTCCTGTACCTCCACCACGACTTCCTGCACCTTCATAATTTATCAAAATTCTCATTTTAGACCTAATGAAAAGATCAAAATATTCTTCGTTTATAATCCATGGTGTAAAATTTTTGAAACACATTACAGGTTGTAAAACCTACAATGCGTTTTTTAAAATCTTTACATTACTGGTTGTACAACCCGCAATATATTTAAAAAAAATTTTGTAACCGACAATGTATTTATAAATTGTTTTGTTTTATGAGTTGTACAATTAACACATTATTTTGTTTTATGAGTTGTACAATTAACAATTTGCTATGGTATACTGGTTATTACCTTAGTCTTAAAATTTTTTTACATCGCGAGTTAATGTGTTTCAAAAATTTTATACTAAAATTATAAACGAAGGATATTTTGATCTTTTCGTGTCCAAAATGAAATTTTGAAAAATTATGAAAGTGCAGGAACAATCACTCAACCAATAAATGTTCATGGAATTTTTATGGGCTGTAGAGCAATGGTCAGCCCAAAATTGGAAAAAGGAAAGCAAAAAGAAGAGTGTGTAGCAAGAGAAGAGTATGGTATGCTGACTTCAGTGGCACAGTTACCAGTAATTCAGTTGATGATACATCCAAGAACAATACAGTTGATGATACCATAATTCAGGTTCTACTTTAGTATGTGTCTGTTGCAACGTTTCAAAGGAGGTCCCTTTTATGGTGGTTTCATTGTTTGTATCATGGGATCGGCATTTTTCTAGAAAGTGGTTCTATTTTTTGGACAAATATTAAAAATGGTTGTGGGAATAAACAATTTTAACAAAGTCATATAATGAATGATAGTACAACTAGGGACCTTGGGTTCCTCTGCTACACCCCACGTTAGATGAAATTAGCATCTCCATTTGAGATTGCTTGTGTTTAATAAACACCAATTGCTTTAGAATAAGTGAATAATACATTCGTGTAATTTCTTATTAAGAACTTCTGACTGATGAGGTACTATGTGTTTGTACAAGTACTCCTACTTATTTCTTCTTTCCCTTTCTTTTGTTCCCCTCTTGTTTCTGTTGTTCATTGATGTTGGATCTCAATTTGAAGAAATCCACTCCACTACGAAGCACTTTTCTTCATTGATGAAACTCAAAAAGCTTCCGAAAAACTTGTCATTTTTGTTAATTTTCGCTTTTGAGCTCGTACATTCATGAGACGAGATAAAAGAATAGGTAACACCTAACTCTAGCCCTATGGAGTTGATCTTCAAATCTGACAATCCTGGATATGGACACAAACATTATCTGCTATACATCACCACAGATTTTGGCATTTCCTTCGTGACAATCAACCCATCCTCTTTTCTCATTTCTCACGTACGTGCCTAAAAATGGACAAAGATGCCTTTCAACTTTAGATAAAGGACAAAGATGCCTTTCAACTTTAGATAAAGGACCACAACGTAGGGTCACTTACGGAGAATTTGTTTGCGTCAGTTGTCACAATTTTGAGCCATAAACAATATAGGTTGTCTATGAGATGAGAAAAAGTAACAGTTTCACCAAGAAAAAACAAACTTCCATGAAAAATAATTGCCAAAGTAGATCCATTTTGAAACACTTAACTGCTAGAGTTAAATCTTCAAAACACAACCAGCAGGATCCATGTTGGCAATAATTTTGCACAGGAAGTTGGTTGAGTACTTATGGTGGTGACAATAAAAACCATATGAGAAGAAGCTTCTCATTTGGTGCCTAGTGGGTCATGACATGACTCATGTACCCTAGTTGGAATTGGCTTTCGTTTAATAATTACAATCCAACCGCAAACAAGTTCTCCCTTGTGTCTCGTGGCACACTCACTTACTAGTCAACAAGACACCGATCACACCCACATTAATATCACTTCATATAATAATAATGATAGACTCACTCGTATACATCATAGAACATAAATATACAAGCATAGAGTAGGTTCAACACACTCAATGTTATCTACTTCATTAAGTCTCACATGAGATGGAAAAGTCAAAAGACAGGAAAATAGTCTCTCAATGTGATGTCCCTCACCTTAAAATGGAATGAGAGATACAACAACAAAGAGGCAAATAATAAAGGATCCAGCAGAAACAGGGACGATGGATGATGCTGCGTTCCCAGGAGTTGATGATGGAGCTCCACCCGGAGACCCACTTGCAGCAGCAGATGGAGGAGTTAAACCTGCAAGAAAAATTGTAGTGTTTCAAATCAGAAAAACCAGTCAGGTGAGAATTTGAGAACCTAACAACAAAGATCAAAAGCCTTCAAAATCTTTCACACAACACACAAATCATGAATGCATACGAGGGATAAAAACGAGCAAATATGCACAATTGACACACAGAAGATATAGGACGGAGAACAGCTTTTTATTTTCCTTCCACCTTGATTCTACATTTCACTATTGACAAAGAACATGAATAAATTCAGTAATCTCCCAACCAAACTCAACATCATGACAAAGAAAATCAAGCGACTCTTTGTCATAAAAGTATACCAAATCCAAAATAACAAGTGAAGATTAAATCTTGACAACAATTAATCATGCCTACAATTAAGTTAATAATTGATGATGTCAAGCAAATTTAAAAACTGTCTACAAAAGCCATATCCAGACAATTAAATGACAGAAAAGAAAACAGATAAAAAAATGGCCCTTACAACTTTGGGATCAAACAAATGTACAATTTAACCCCCTCCCCCAAAGGCAATCTGGTATAAAGTTGAACATGGAACCTCAAAAGCAAAGATGGTAGATGGCATTAACGTGTAAACATACCAGGAGCAGGAGCAGGCACAAGAGACACTGCAAAAAAAAGAAAAAAAAAAAAAAAAATCATTACC
>Ga0209700_105224_pt1 | contig 22200 bp, 9 predicted proteins | sample SiratroredBW_FD_187528 | JGI IMG/M metagenome (GOLD analysis project Ga0209700, IMG submission 187528) | Root nodule microbial communities of legume samples collected from California, USA - Siratro red BW (SPAdes) (version 2) | ecosystem: Host-associated > Plants > Roots > Nodule | place: USA... | reverse complement strand
TTTTTTTTTTTTTTTTTTTTTTGAGTTTTTTAGAGAGATAAAGTGTGTGTAAGAGAGAAAGAAAAGAGAGAGAGAGTTCCTCAGAAATGGCAATGCGAAGCGCGTGATTGGGTTTATAATGGAATGGGTTTATTTGGCGTGTTCTCGTTTAACACTTTAATCGAAGAGGATTAAGAAGGGTATTAGCCACGTCACCATGCCCCTCGCAACGGAACTCTTTTTCTATTTTTTTACATTAATGCCCCCGTCCCTACCTTTTTTTACCACATTACCCCTCGGGCCCATCTCCATCTACTACCTTATCGATTTGACATTTTTTTTCCCATTTTTTCTTTTTACTTAGAATCACATTCACTTTTACTCCAACTTCTCTTTCTATTATTTTCCTCAATTATTCATTCATAATCCCTTTTCACATCAAATAAATAAACTAATACTTGCTTTACACATTGGGTGTGGTAGAAGGCAAAGTTCGACACGGTTTTAGTATAAAGTTGACACAAAGGCTTAAATTGAAGCAAATCATGGAATCAAACTTGAACTTCATGGCTAGAAAGTAGCAAATAAGAAATTGACCAAATAAATATCCAATCTCAGAAGTAAAGGGCTTATCTGTAGGAACCCATGTGACCATCTCGCGTAATAATTGAAACAAACCTACAAAGATAGGGCTGCTCCACACTAATCATGTTCATGCCTTTCTAGTAACCATACGTTAATCATCAACTTTATACAAAGAAAAATCATTCATGAGAAAGGTTTTCAGGTTAAGTTCTTATTAATATTCTATAAGGTCTTTTAACTTTATCTACTTTATATTTTCTTTTCACTTTTGTGCGTTTGTGATGATGTTAAAAGTGTATGAAAGAAGTAGCGAAAATCATGATTTGAAAATTTTAGATGAGCACGTTTTTGCTAGTTATTGATCTCAAATATACGTGTTTAAGGTGGCTGTATTCTTGAACGCGTCTGTGGATGTTTTGTTAAACGGTTAATTAGTTTTGAAGTAGCGTATTTTTTGCTTAGGTTCAAAGATAATTCCAATTCTAAATTAGAATGTAAATTTTCCATGGAATATAAAAATAAATTAAAATTGTGCGTGAACATATATTGCATGTTGAATACCTAAATTAATTATTTTATGGCTGTCATTTCTACATAAAACTTCACAAAAAAGTTAAAGACATGTGCATTTATCTGAACTCGTCACTGTTGTGAGATGATTATACTAAAAGATACATCAACACGTGTTTGATTTTGTATTTGGAAGGCACAAATATACTTTTTTTTTCTTATAATTTTGTGAATGTGTAATTTTTCAAAGATAATTTTAGACTATTATCATATATGTTACTATGGTTACTTATTAATTCATTATGTGTGTGGTATCTTTCATTACAAGTCGTGCTTCGTGGATGAAGGAATTTCGTAACCATAATGTGTGACGGCAACAATAAGGATGAAAATAGAAAGGGGAAAAAGTATTGTAATTGAAGGAGGATAATACAAAAAGTAATAAAAGCAAAAGAAGAAGTGATAAAGGCACGGATATTTTATGTGATAGGATAATAATTAAAAAAATAATCGTATGTGTATATAATAATAATAATAATTGTTAACAAAATTGATGTTATAATTTATTATTGAAAAGTTATATTCTTTAAAAAAATTATCACCATTTTTTTAATCTTAGGGAGTCTGTTAAAATAGAAATAATTTTATCTGTTATTTTATTTATATGACCTATGTATTTTTATTTATTTTGTGTTTATGAAATATACTTTCTAATTTTTAATACTTTTTTTTTCTGTTTTACTTACTTTTCTAACATGGTATGTAAAGTTTTTAGTTATGATTTTTACTTTTTTTTTTGTTTTTTTTTCTCTCGTCCTCACACCTTCGATACTTTTATATTTTGTAAGTTATGTGGTGATAATTTTTTTAATACGATGATAACAAGTGTTAGCCATTATTCATGAATTGAAGTTGATAGCATCCTTTAATAATTAAGATGTTTTTTTGGAAATTTAAAATTGTTGAGGATACTATTAGCAATGTTATAAGAGTTAATTAACTCAACTATGAAGAATAATATAAGTTACTTTGTATTTGGTTTATTATTTTTATGACGATATGAGTTTTAACTAAGATGGTAGATTTTAATATTTTTTCAAATCTAAACAAAACCTCATGTTTATTATGTTTTTCAAATTATAACGGGAGAAACTAAAGGTTTGACCATACACTAAAGAAATATTATTCCATTTTAGTTTATCTTTTAGAAAACAAAAATATTGATAACACCTTTGCTGTTATTAGATTTTCAATCTTCAATAATTTCATTATCAGGTCTCAATATCCAATAATAATCACATAAAAATTATCTTAGAGAGATTGTTTAAAGATCATGATAACTTCCTCACATCTCTAATGTCAAGAACAAACCATTATATCATGAAAAAAAAATATAAGTTTTACTCTTAATTCAAGAAAATTATTTGAGAAAACACAAAATAGATGAGAATTTTTTTCTTCTAAATGAATCTTGTATCTGTACCATGGATCTCCAACAACTAACCAAATTTCGTGAATTTTCAAATGAAGGAAGTTGCAGTCAGTATCAACACCACATTCAATAGAAATTTCAAATTTCCATACACAAAGAATGATAATAAGAGCTATTGGAATTCAAGATTAATGACTCCCTAACAAGTCAATACCATATTACCAAATTTAAGACAAAAATAAGCATTATTATTAATTGTTAGACACACGTGATAACAACAATACAATGTTAAAAAAAAAAAAGTTTTTGTAGGAAAATTATAAGTTAGTTATTTGATGTTTAAAAAAACTAAAATAATGACGAAATAAACAAAATGGGTACTTTGAAAATAGATGTTAAAATTTTAAAATTTATATCATAGTTGTGGTTAGTCAAATATCAATATAAAGTTTATAGTAGGCCAATATCAATATTAGACTTGTTCTGAAAAAAATACAAGAACAATTATATACAATCATAAAAAATTTGATGACATTTTTGTGACCATAAATTCATATAGAAAACATAATAAACAATTTGTAGCTTCAACTCTTTATTGAAGAACTTGGTGAGTTGAGGCTTGGAAGAGAATATGTGGAGGTGAAGGACCAAAAGCTGTACCTGAAAGCAACACATCCTTCTCCCTCACCCCTACAAAGTTAGGTTTGGGCTTTTCTCTATCCCTGCATTTGACTTTTCCGTTGAAAATCCACTACTGCATGGTCCACCAAAACAGTAAGGGTAAATCTGGAACTCCAATACCCATAAGGGTATTACCGTAATTCCATCACTCCTCCCTTCAAAGGACTCTCTCCATTGCTTCATTCCGGAGGCCACCAAGAAAAGCGTGACGCTTCACTCTCACTGTGCCACGTCATCACAAAACTCATCTCTCACTCTCGCGAGTACCAAAACCAACTCCTACTTCCTCTATCTCGCGTTTACGTGTTGCTCTTCACCCTTCGCGAATGCGCTACCACGTTTTCTGATGTTGGACGCGTGGCACTCAATGAACGATGCCATGCATACCTTACGGTGGTGCGGTATGCAGGGGAACATTGCTCAGGAAGAGGTAAAGCGTGCGGAGGAGTTGATTTGAACCATAAAAAGCGCTGAGTGTGGGACCCACAAATTTAGTGGCCCTGGTGTTGTTATACGTGAAGACCAGGGACAAGAAATACGAATAAATACGAATGTAGACACTCGTACGTGTCCACATACTTTATGACATGTTCCAAATATTTTATGGTTAAAATTAAATTGGTTTGTGCTGTTACTTCATGGTGGACCTCAAATTTGATGCATGATCTATGTTTTTCTGTTTGAAAATAGTTATAATTAGCATGAACAGTGGATATTGTGTGTTTGGCTGCCACATAACGAATGTTCGACTCAGAGTAACGTACTGGATAAGATGATAAAATTAACAATATATGGGAAAAAAATCATAAATTATAACTTTTATATAGATTTATGGAAAGAGTTAATAATTAAATATTTTCGAATAAAATTAAAAAAAAAAAAGGTTGCTTTGTAACAGAGTACTAAGGGCATTTGAATGCTGGGTTTTATGGATGGGGTAGTTGGTGAGCATTCTTAAATCCGTTGTGGTAGGTTTGGCTACATGGTGAATGATTTTTGCTTACACTAAGCCCTCACCTAACTTATGGTGAAATGATTTAATGTTAGTTTATGTTTCTGAAACACATTGTTTTTTAGTTGAAATATTTCCATGTATATGAAAAAATATTAAGGAGGATTTTCTAGGACACTTAAATAAAAACATTTCAGAAAAATAATAAATAGTAAATGAGTAAGAGTATTGGATGAATATTTCCTCAAAAGATAATCTATATTCATAAACTTTATTTAGATTAAGAATGTGTTACTGTTATTAAATAGCAATTATAAGAATTCAATAACTGAACATTTAATACCTAATTAATTATTATAAAGTGAATTTAATTACGACCAATTTGGATTGAATCTGGTATTACTACGGAGGTACGACTACTACGTAGGTACGACATGATTGTTTATATGTATTATTTTACTTCTCATGTATTTTCTAATAATTATTTGTGTTTTTAATTTTTAGCTTTAAATGAATGACGTTTTAAATGAATAAGAACGACAGAAGCAATTTATTCCAAACAAATAAAAAAATACTATTAATTTGTGGAAAATAAGACATGTAGTTCAACCGAGGGTGTTGATAGCATACAAAATGAAGGAAAAGTAAAAGCATGCAAATTAAAGACAAGTGAAATTGATAATTGATAAATTAACTTTTGACATTTCAATAAATGTAACAGAGAGGTAAGGTATGTATGTTTTTATGTGTGTTGTTTAAGTTTTTAATTGAAAACTGATTTTGAAAGAGTAAGAATTTGAGGATAATGAGATAATATTCATATAAAACAATATTTTGAATGTATATGAAATACTGTTTTCATTTTTTTAATATCCTTTTAATATTTTTTTTACTTTTAAAAAATGAGAACTTAAAAAACAGTTCCTTAATTTGGTTTTATAAAAAAAAAAAACACTCAAAATTAATGTAAGATGATTTATTATTTTTGAAAACCTGAATTGTTTTTTTATTATTTAAACTAATTAATGTAAACTGTTTTTATTATTTTAGCTAATTTAGTAAAAGTCCACAAAGTACGAAATAAGATTAATATGTAGTATTTTACTTACATAGATATACGAACTTTTATTTAAAAAAAAAAAAACTATTTAAAGGTGCGAATATGTGTACAAATTGGAATAACACGAAACATTTTTTACTTTATTAAAATAAAATAAATTATAGAGATTATAATATAATGTTTAGCTATAGAATATATACCATATGTAATAATTTCAACCGTAAAAAATATTAAATTCTTATGGTACTTTTATAACGTCTTTGGAAATAAACTTTATAAAATATAATTTAATAATTCAATAGCATTACTGCAAGAGTTACAAAATATATATTGAGTAACTCAAAATTGTAATCTTACGTAGACTATGATAATCATAGAAGTAGTATATGTAATTTAAAATTAAAGAGAAAGAAGTTTGGTAACTTTTTACAGACTCGCAATATTTATATTTGAATTTTTTTTTCACATCTTAATTCTTTGTTGTTAACACTTTGTCATGTCTCTTTAAATATTTTTTTTATCAAATTTTAATAATACAACTTGATTGCTTAATATTACACCCAATTACTTTCCTCATTTTAATGTCTTTAAAAACATAATAGTTAGATTTAAAAATTACAACATATAATATAAACTTTGTTTTTTTTATAAACTAACAATAGGTTATATTTTAGACAAGAAACAAAATTAATATTAAGATTCAAATTATTTTAAAAAAAAAGCAACAAAAGTAATATTAAGATTCAAATTGTTTTAAATATAGATATATTGTTCATTGATTGTGGAAATACTTTTTTTAAGTAGATTTGAAATTTTAACCTATTAAGCATTAAAGTCAAATAATAAAAAAAAGTCCAAGTTAATCATATATGTATTATTAAAAAAAAATAAATATATTTATTAAGGTCTTATTATTGTAAGTATAATGATAACTTCTTAAAAAACACATTGTCTCTGTTATCTTATTTCTATATTGGTAGTTAAAATAATAATTTGATTTCTTGGTATCTTATGATTTCAGAACATCATTCTTTAGTGTATTCATCACAATTATATCCAGTTACCTCTTTTATAACATTTCAATTGATATATTGGTCATATTATATCTATCTAGTTACCTTTTTTATAACATTTCAATTGTTTTGTTTGCTTCATTGACATATAATTATGAAATAAAAACATTACATGTTCACCAGCATGGTTGGTTTCATTATTTTTCTCCTGATCAATACATAACATTTTCATAAATTAAGTCTAATTTCCTTGCATAAAATTTATCTACAAAACTTTATCAAAACCATCATCCAGTCCAACAAATAATATATATGCATCTTTGATTTTTATTTCAATTTGATACGACTTTATATTATTAGAGTCATTCGTAACTTATTTGTCAAGATAGTTAAATCTTCTAAAAATCTCAACTAATCCTTTATGACATTTAGTTAAAATTTTATTAAAAAATATTTCATTTACGTACAATAAAAATATATAAATAATAGATAATATATTCAGATAATTTAAAATTACATATAAATAATTAATAATTCGAATTCACTATACTGATATCATATTGATTTTACCTGTGTAATTTCTATAGAATTATAATAAGATTTACTAACTCTAATACATTAAAATAGTAAAATATAAATTTAACTCAATATCATAAAATTGACTTAATAAAGTAAATTTTTTTAATTAATTATGCCTTATAATTTAATCACTTTATCTTCAACACATTGATTAGTTACTTATTAAAAACAATAAAAATTTTATGTAAAGTATAATTGACTAGGTATTTCTAAATTCAGTTGTAAGAGTTGTATTTAATATTTTATAATATATTTTTTACAAGGTTTATAATAATGACAGGATACGATCCTAACATACCATGTAAGTTATATGATGCAAATAATAAAGATTACACAAGGTAAAAGTTAAAATAATAAAAGCACGTGTGTACATATTAATGCCTGTAATGAAACTTACTAAACAATTTTTTTAGTAATTTTTTACCAAATCAATACCCTATTTTGAACATATAAAAGAGAAAATGTAAAATTATTTTATTACAAATGAAAATCAAAGCTGGCTTAGTTATATAAAAATATTTCAGAAGTTTGGTATTAAATTATTATAATGAGTCAACTGTATATTTATTAGACTCCCTTATTTGTAAATATGAAATAACTAAATATGAAATAACTAAATATGTAAACGGGTTAAATAAGTTTTTTTTAATGGAAAAATTAATATTAAACGTGTCTTTTAATATTGATAAAGTCACCACAGTGATAATGTGCTACTGTAAAAAAATCCCTCACGGAAAGTCATTTTGTCACTTTCCTTTATTAATTTGCATACAAATCACATTATATGATATTTAAAGCTTAAGTCATGTCATCTCAATTAAGATATACTTAAAATTTTAAATAAGTAGCAACATATTTAATCTTAACTTTCCACTCAATATAACTATTGTTCTTACGTATCACATGTGACTATCAAATACTTAACATTGTTATTTTTTATCATTAGATATTTTTCATTTGTATATATATAAAGTTGTGCTGTTAATATATATATATATATATATATATATATATATATATATATATATATATATATATATATATATATATAAAGTTGTAATCTTCCTATATATTGCTGCATTGTGATTTAAAAGTTGAATTAGAAACGAGTGCAAAAATTACAAAGTTATACAATTATTATTTCCATACTTATTTATTATATTTGGTTATACATAAGTTCACGGAAGTAGCTTATTTTAAAAATCATGATATATTTGAAGAAAAAGTTAAGGAACTATATAATAAAAGAGTATGACAATTTTATACACTTGTTTGGGTGTTTTCAACAAGAATTTTATCTTGTAGTTAACTTTCCACAGGTCTTTGGATATTTTTATTAGGGATGTTCACATCCAAACTTATAAAAAGACAACTCAGAATATATTCATTTTTTTTCTTATAATTTGATATTCGATTATATTTTAGTTACAATTAGTTTAATTTGAAATTTATCTTAAAAAATTGTATTTATTTTTATAGTACTATAATTTGGTGTAATGTTTAATTTTAACATTGAATTTTCTGTATGATTTAGAATATTAAAATGAGTTTAAATATCTGCGTGAGAAGCACGTTGATGGCGTTTCTCTGATCAGTGGTGAGCCTAGGGAATGGGCTTTTGTAACAGGCTTTCCACCACGTGGCAACTGATGCTTGGGCCGTCACAGGTTTGGGAGGGGAGAGGGAGGTGATGAAGTCAGTGACCATAGTTCACAGATTTTTGGATAAATGTCTGAAATAAAATATCTTTAATGAATCAACTTAATTAAATTTAAAGAAATTAAAAAATCTATGACTTACCATTATAAAGTCACCTAAAATATTAAATAAATACATTTTTTTTTTACCCGTACTACTAAGGAACGTTGATGGTATCATATTAACTCTATCCGTAATATTTACCCATCGTCCACTAAAAAGACTTATATTTCTTTAATTTATATAAAATATTTTGTCTTTAGCGAAAATTCCAAGTCTTTATAATTTATTACATGTACAGCGCAGTCATAGCTAGATATAAACTTTTAATTTATTTTTTCAAGTTAAAACTTGAAATACATGAACAATATATAAATTACCTATATTTTGTAATAACTTGAAATATTTGTATATTTAAAAAAATATGTGAACGTCCATACATACTCGAATTTTTTTTAAAGAAAATCCACAAATATCTAGCCATATAAGTATGAGGTTGGTTTTTGGAAAAATTGATCCTTGTTGTGAATAGTATTTTGACAACTTAATTTTAATTGGATGATAAATAACCCAATAGCAACATTAAAGTAAAGAAGATTGGTGGTATTAAAAAAATAAAAATTACTCTCAATCAAGTTGGGTGGATTGATAGGAACAATGAGGGGAGAATCGTTGTAAATATTGCTAGTTTATGGAATGTGATTGTGATTTCCGAAGATGATTTTTTTAAGAAAAAAAAGATAACATAGAAAGAACAGGGAAATTCTCGTTACCCCAAAGCACCATTGTCCAGATACATTCTCATCCTTTCGTCAAACCCACGCCCATCTCATAATCTCCCAATTCCCAATTTAGGGTTAGGGCTTTCAATGACCGCTTCTTCTTCCTTCCCTTCACAAGCCCTAATCCACCGCCGCTGCCACTTCCTCTGTCTCCGTTGCTGTTGTTGTTCTTAGGGATTATTAGTTACTAAATTCACGTATTCTATTTTTTCAGTATCTTCTCTTCCTCTTCAATGGACCTCTCTCACTCTCAATCCAACTTGTCCCTCGGATTTTCCTCCTCCCATGCCTCGCCGCCTCGCCGCTCCGACCCGCCGGTGCCGCTGCAGCTGCTGGAGCCGCAGCAGCCGCCGGAGAACGGAAGCGTAGATGTCGAATCGGATGACGACGACGACAAAGAAGTGGAAGAGTTTCGAATTCTAGGCCACTCAATGTGCCTGAAGAGGCGAAGAGATTGCGACTCGTCGTCCTCCTCCTCCACGAAGAGGGTTTCGGTGGATTCCGATCTCGAAGCGCGTAAGGCTGCCGTGCGCGCGTGGGGCTGCCAACCCCTCTCAATCGCGGACCCCGACATCCACGAGATAATGGAAAAGGAGAAGAAGAGGCAATTTCGCGGGATTGAACTCATAGCGTCCGAGAATTTCGTGTGCAGGGCCGTGATGGAGGCGTTGGGAAGCCACTTGACGAATAAGTACTCTGAAGGAATGCCCGGTGCGCGATATTACGGTGGTAATCAGTACATCGACGAAATCGAAACGCTCTGTTGCGAACGTGCGTTGAACGCGTTCGGTCTGGATCCCAAGTGTTGGGGGGTGAACGTGCAGCCGTATTCCTGCACCTCTGCAAATTTCGCTGTTTACACGGGGCTGTTGTTGCCCGGTGATCGTATCATGGGGTTGGATACCCCTTCTGGAGGGAACACTAGTCACGGTTACTATACTCCCAATGGGAAGAAAGTTTCCGGGGCTTCTATTTTCTTTGAGAGCTTGCCGTACAAGGTGAACCATCAAACGGGTTATATTGATTATGATAAGCTTGAGGAAAGGGCGCTTGATTTTCGCCCCAAGATACTTATATGTGGTGGGAGTTCCTATCCCCGAGAGTGGGATTACGCGAGGTTTAGACACATTGCGGATAAGTGTGGAGCTGTGTTGCTGTGTGACATGGCACAGATTAGTGGCATAATTGCGGCCAAGGTGTGAAATATAGTCCTACTCGTACTCCTTAAGTAAACCCTTTTATTTCCATATATGTTGTTCGTAGTTGCCTGTTAAAATTTAGTCACATGTTCTTGCTGGTTTTGGACTTCTCGTAGCAACTCTCTCTCTCTGTATGGAATTCTGTATAAGATTTGATTTGATTTTGATATATGTTTATTTTATTTAACATGAACATAAGTTAAGTGGAGTTGGTTAAGTTCTTGATTCTCCCCCCTGGTCAACTAGCTTTTAGAGGCGAGTTTTCCAATTGTTTGTTGCTTATCGTTTGGTGGTGGTTGTTGTTGTCTCTGTATTGAGGGCTACCTACGGATTGGGGGAGTGTTCTGATCACTGAGGAAGGAAGGTGAGTGAAGGAAGTGTTACATAGAGTGTAAGTTTTTGAGACATTGTCTCTCGGGTGGTGTTATAATTGAGACTCGGGTATTATGGGGTGCAGTAGTATGTGTTGGATTGAGTGCAGTAGGACAATTGATACCACCTGCATCAATATGGAATGTTGTATAGAGTATTTAAGTATGGTTGATTTGAATTCAAGCCAGATTTTTTTTATTTATAAAATATAAGGCATTTGGATCATGAACTGATAATTCTAATTAGTTTTTGAGAAGATGCAACTATTCATATCCGCAAGGTGTTTATTATTTTTAATGAATTTTACCGATGCTTGCTGAATTAAATGTCTTCTAAACTTAATTCTTAGGTCATAATCTGGAATTCATGGATAAGATGGTTCCAGTCCATTATTGTCTGTTGGAAACTATCCAATAGTTGATTAGCCATAAATTTTGAAGTAATGCTAATTATTCTGATGTTGCCTTTTCAGGAATGTGTGAATCCTTTTGATTATTGTGACATTGTTACTTCGACAACTCACAAGAGTCTTCGAGGTCCAAGGGGGGGCATAATATTTTATCGGAAAGGTTCAAAGCCGAGGAAGAGAGGGATTCTTCTAAGTCAGGGTCATGAAAGCGATCAATATGACTTTGAAGAAAAGATAAATTTTGCTGTTTTTCCATCGTTGCAAGGGGGCCCGCACAATAACCACATTGCTGCACTTGCTATAGCTTTGAAACAAGTTGCTACTCCTGAGTATAAGATATACATGCAGCAGGTGAAGAAGAATGCTCAAGCTTTAGCATGTGCTTTACAGAGAAGAAAATGCCGTTTAGTAACTGGGGGTACAGACAACCATTTAATACTTTGGGATTTAAGGCCCCTGGGATTGACAGGTATTGTATGAGCATGGCGTATTTTTATGATATATTGCTAATTTCTTTGTTATCTGTTTAATGCCTCTGTGTCCGTTAGACTCAACTAGTTTGGATGTTGGCTGCATTGCATTGTTTTTTTAGTCTAATCTTTTAGATGCTTTGACGTTTTATGTTTTAAAATTACATTTCTATACGGCATATGGATTTTTATAGAAAGAGTATGAGTTTCCTGAATGGGTTGCCCCCAAAGAGCCTGAGGTGCGTACTAGTCTGAAGCAGGTCAGCTGCTTCATTGAGACAGGTGGCCAATGAAAATATTAGTGAAATGTGAAGTCAATTATAATGACAAATTCTTTTCTCGTCAGAGGAGGTTTGCTGCATGGATCAATCAAGACCATGGGCTCTAAAAATTTCAAAAACAAATTTTGGGTACAACCATTGATTGCAATTTTTTTGCCATGGTATTTTCAATATTTTCTATGGTCTTTCTTGATCCCTTTTTTAATTGGATTATCTATCCATTTGATCCTTTTCTATTAAGCACCTTTGTTTATGTTTTTTCCCGCACATTTTGAAATAACCTTATTGACTTACATTATATTTTTACATATTTTTACGTACAGAAAAGTTTCTCTTGGATACTTTTTTCTGGACATCTTTTCTTAAATATTTTCAAATTTACTTGAGCATTCCCATCTTTATTAAATATATTTAATTTTTTAGTCACTTCAGTACCAAACATGCATTTTTGTTAGAACATAGACGGTGTTATGGTTGTCTGGTAGGCTTTTTTGCTTTGAGTTTGATAGGGCACTTTTTGGTCACCTTTTATTAATATCCTATTGTTCAAGATTGACAATTAATGAAATTTGATTCTGACAATTAATGAAGTTCTAACTCTTTTTGGTTTTTGTAGGTAAATTTTACGAGAAGGTCTGTGAAGCATGTCATATTACATTGAATAAAATTGCTATTTTTGGTGACAATGGAACTATAATTCCCGGAGGTGTAAGAGTTGGTGAGTAATAGTCTATTATGCCGGAACCTTTTATTCTTTGCATGCTTAGAATATTTAATTGGCTGTACCTTCTCACGAGAGAGATTCTTTTGCTGTATTTGTTATAAAGGTACCCCTGCTATGACGTCAAGAGGGTGTTTGGAATCTGATTTTGAGACAATGGCTGATTTTCTGATTAGAGCTGCACAGATTGCAAGCATGCTACAAAGGGAGCACGGGAAACTGCAGAAGACAGCATTAAAGGCACTTGAGAGCAATAGGGACGTTATTGAGCTACGAGCACGGGTTGAAGCTTTTGCAACTCAGTTTGCTATGCCGGGTTTTGACATTTGAGCATGATGTGGCTTGTAAATTGCCATTATTGATTATTTATATATGCTACGATGGTGGGTCGTCGAGCCTGCTTCTTACAAAGCACAGCTTGTGCATATATTTTGTGGAGTTCCTCTCCTCCCTGCGTTGTAAGCAGTTCTCAGGTTTTCACTTGTTGCAGTGATCTGCAATCTGGTGCAAGTCTGTACATAAGGTACTGCGTACTTCTGTTGGAGGTTTCTTTTGGTGATCAAGTATCTTGTTCCTACCTTGGAGTTGTCACCATCCCAGTTGAATGCATCAAGTTAAAGCTATTATAGGGTTTGGAACAGGGATCTTGATCAACCAACCTGAGTACAGAGTTCTTCTGGTGAATCTACAGAAAATAATTTCTCTGATAGAGGTTAGACACCTTGAATTCTTTTAGCTGCTGCTTGAAGCAATCTTATTAATTCTATTTTTTGCCATCTATATATTCCCCCGTTTTGAGATCATATTTGTACTCATTTTCGTCAATACCTTACCGTGTTAATTGTTAAAATATATAGGGTGACGTGGTAAATATTTGTTTGCTTTGTATTTGCAAAATATTTTTTTTTTCCTCGAAAACAAAGGTTAGCTATTATTTTTGATAAGTTGGGAATGAAAGATATTTCAGAAGCGACCGAGTTCATAGGCAAGTTTTGTCAGTGCGGCTTGTTTGGTATACTCGGCGCCAGGAATTAAAGCGTCGTGGTTAACTGGGGCAGTCACAGAGGTCCTATATTTATGAAGATGAATACACTATCACTTTGATTTTTTTTTAGTTTGTGTAGTTCCTATTTGTTACCTACTGTAAATCTTTGGGATTAAACCGTCCCTTTTTTCTCATGCTTTTGTGGTTTGCAGATATCTTCTCAAACCATCTAAGTGTGGGTTCGTGCCATCAAATCTTGGGGATTAGGCCATTTATCTCACTTGGTAATGTAAGAATGTTGCATATTCTGTGATGGGTGTTTATGTTATGCATCAAACACATTTTTTGTCATCCGATATAATTTTTTTTGTTTGTTAAAATTCACATTCCACTTAAAAAATGATGGTTTAATTCTTATCTAGGGGGTTTAAAATCGGTGTAAATTAACTGATACTGTCTTAGAACTTTTTGTATAGCTAACACTTTTCAAATAATGTTACTATTTCTTCCAGTTTAATTTATCTCAAGTTTATTCATCTAGAATTGTAATAGTAATTACCGCAAATACTAATTTTCTAAAGATGTTTGCATTACAATTGAAGTAATGCAAGTGGTTGTTTTTAAATCGTGCCTATATTTATATATTTTTATTTAGACGGAATAATGAAAGTTTACTATATAGACTGGATATTAATATTTTTATTTTGAAAAAATATTAAGAAAATTTCATAGTTCTCCAGTGAAGAAACCTTTTCGAAATCATATTTAAGATTTTGTCTACACTTTATTTTGAATATAAAAGATACTATTTCAAACACATTTAGTTCTTGTTGGGTATAAAAGACTTTATTTTTTATTTTTAAACTTTATTTCAAACACTTTATTTTGAATATAAAATATTTTTTTTTAATAAATTGTGTTCAAATTAAACTCTATGTGTTCGTGTAACTTTTGGCGAGGTAATTTCAACCACCTTGTCACAGTGATTTGTATAGGATAGTGTAATTTTTTTTTTGAACTGAGGATATAAAAGGAGACAAAAAAGTCGTACAAGGAAAGAAGTATAAAATAGTTTTATATAGTCATCTATTTATAAATAATTTTAAAAGTCATGTTAAGAGTGATTTGTTAGTGAATAACAATGAATAGATGTTCGTTTCATATTGATTGTGAGTTGTTATTCGATCGATAATGCAAACCTGTTTTCTTTTGATAATGTATGATTCTTAAACCTCCGAAAGAAAACACTTCCGAAAAAAATGGTGATTATAATGTGACTTTACATTTTGTTTTTCTGATGATACGACTTAAATGTAGTGTTTTTATATTTTCACACGTTAAAACTATAGTTACAGTAAAAGTTAAAGGAATACATCCAAGTTATAAAGTTGAAGTTGGACATGAATGGTGGAGACTAATTTTTTTATGGCAATTGATTTATGAAATTTTGTATCGCTTGAGTGTTATCTTGATTGTTTGGGAAAAGAATTGAATGATAAATATTCTAAAAAAATGATATTTCTTTTTGCAATAAAATATTTGATTAATATGATAATTAAGGAAAATAACACTTGACTAATGAAAGATTAAAAGATAATATGTTTTTTAAATGATTATTTCACCACTAAGCAACTTTTAATATTAATAATTTTAAATGCTAAATTTTTTGTTTTAAAACTTATTAGTTAATCTTAGCCTTTTGATGTCTTTTAGAAGAAAATAAAAGGAGGATTTATTTTTATAAATAATTTAAAATATCTCATGATAAATTATGTTATTTGGATAAGAAACTTTACAAGATATTAGAATTTCAGATTTTAGTTAAAAAATCAATAAAAATATTTAAAATTTGAGTTGTACGACAATTTTATAAAATAGACGTGTTGTCGATATATCGTAAATCATAATTATTAAATATAATGTCTGTATTTTTTTTTCAATATTACTACTATTTTCAATAAGAGACAACTTTGTAATTTATAAACAATATAACTAATTATAGTTGTAAACTAGTTATTCAATTAACTTCTTTTTATTTAAGTATTAATTTAAAAATAAGTGTAAGTTTTATCCTGTACCATGCAAGTGTTAAAAATTAAGAAATACATATAATAAAAAGATTAATATGTTAATATTTTTTGTCACTTAAGTTAGTAAGAATATAAAGAATAATAATATATATATATATATATATATATATATATATATATATATATATATATATATATATATATATATATAAATCAGTATCAGAATTCAGTGAATACTCCTTATTTTATAGGTATTTTTGAGCTTGTACTAAAATATTCAAAAAGATATTTAAAATAAATAAGAGATATAATTAATTATTAAATTTTTATCATCTAAAATAATTATTATTATATAAATATCCAAATTATATTTAATTAGATTTCAATTTAATTTGATTATATCTAATTTAATTAAATTTTATATCTATATCTCTTCCTATACTTTACATACATAATACAATTATCTTTTCATGTTGTGTGATTAATGAAGAGAATATTATTAAAATTTGTATATACATAATATAATTATCTTTTTATGTTGTGTGATTAATGAAGAGAATATTGTTAAAATTTCGTAATTCTCATTATTTCTTACCTTCACATGATCAAATACAAAATACTTCACTCATTTAGAATGTCACATCATCAAATACATTATACTTCACTCATTTAAGATGAAAAGAAATTTATTTATTTGAAAATGTTCTACATGATTTTTGTTTCTTCCACTCATACATGTACTATCTCCACTTTTATTTATTTATAGTTTATATTGTAGTTTGAAGTATACCTATTTCAAAACAAAAGAATGTTTGCACTGAATTAACAGCCAAACAAACGGTATCTATGTTAAATTTCTTTTAATAGTAAACACTAACAATTGAATTTTTTTTTATTTTATTTTACGTTAGATGACTATGATACTCATTTACTGACGACAACATTAATTATATACCTACTTTCTAAAATTGTTATAAAAAATTAAGATGATTTTCACAATATTTAAATATATATTTTGTTGTCTTTTTCGAAAAATATGTATTTTTTATAAGTGTTTAGTAAGAAGAGACGTGTTATACAAAATATTTTTACATTCAAATTAAATGAGAAATAACACCATAAATTGACGGTATATATATATATTTTGAGATTATTACATATTTATATTGTTTTAACAATTTTTTTATAATATTTTTTTTATTTTAAAAAATAAGTATGTATATTAGAAAGTTTCGATCCGAAATCACGTTTCTTTTTACTGTAAAGAATTGCCTTTTATCAACGCTGAGGATTGCTTTTGTTAGTATACATAACTTTTTCCCACTAAAATGTGAAATGTTAATATAAATATTAGAGATCTACCCTATTATCACGACGTCTTATGCATTATATTAACATTTGATCGTTTGACTTTTGATCCTTGCCAAATCTCCTTCTTAGTCTCAGTTCTGCTTATTTTGTGTTAGTCCTTTTATATATTTAATTTCTTTAGTTTCTATAATATTTTATCTTTTTTAAATTAGTGACTTTGCCCCAAAAGCGAATGATTCACGCAACACAGACAAATGAATCTTTTTTACAGGAATTAAAACAAAATAATAAGGAATAGAACATTTTTTTATGGGAATCAAAAAGTGAAGCAAAGAAACTTTAGGCACAAAAACATAATACAGCTATAATTCGAATTTTTTTTAAGGCGATATAAGACGTGTTTGAAATATGAATAACTAGTTTAATTAACTTTTTGATTACATAAAATATATATCATAAATTTAATTACAGCATTTATTATAACTGAAGATAGTATAATAAATTTTGTAAATTAAAAAGCCGTGATGGTGTTATGAGTGATGAAAAGTGATTTGGTCTGCCACTCCTGCTTTTGAATGGAGTGAGTCACAAAGGTGTTGCTTATTGTCATCTTTTGGTTCTCAAAGACAAAAACGTGTTTTACTATTTTTTACAAATGAATCAATCTGTCGTTTCCATTCACATTTCTTGTCTTTAACCAAACCTCTGAAAATGAAATTTGTTTATAGCAAGAATGAATTTTGGCATTTGTTTGTTCGATCAAAAGTTGATTTGTTAGCTGAGTTTCTCACTATGTCCAGTAGGCAGCCAACATAATCCTGTTTTGTATGTTTTAATAATCACTTTTGACTTTAACACAACAAAATCTTCTCTTCTGTTGCTTATGAGATATCAACTACCCTAACCCTATCTAGGCACCTTTAATTCAAAAACCTAGTTTTTTCTTTAGGCTTTGTGAGTGTGCCATAGTCATTGTTTTCTTGGACAAAGTTTTTCTCTTCCTCTGTCTTAACCATGTCGGATTGTGTTCTGTTACCCTTTACTTTAATTTGCGGAAAGCCTACATCACATTTGTTTGCCGTACAATTTTTGTTTCCCTTGCTTATAATTACAACCCCCCTTTTTAAAAGTCAATATTTTCATTCATATGTTTCAAAATTGTAATATGCAAATTTGGTTTCACTTGTGTTCTAGAGCAAATAATTGAAATTAAGCAGCCAAAAGCAAAAGGGTTAGCAATTGTTATGCAATCAACATTCTTTATTGGTTTAGGCTTATAATTGAGTAGATCTAATATAAAATGCAGATCTCTTCCCCACACAGTTTTGTACTCAGAAATGCACCAACAGACAGTTCACAAGATCTAAAGGCTTTATTCAGGATAACTTTGAACAACCCTTAGAATACAAAACTGTGATACACTGAACAGAAACAGAATGGAATACAAGTGTCTGGATTAGTTGCTTCACAAAAAGATTCTCATTGACTCCAGAGGTATATTTTAAATCAACAACTGAGATATGCCATCGGCTTTCTGATCCAGCAGGATAAAGAAAAAAGCATCATTTAACCCCAGAAAAACAAAAAATAAAGGAAAAGTAGCTCTTTATAAAAATACCATCTTCTTTCGAATTTTTCGCCCTTGGATAGAAAGCTGTTTCTTTCTGATGAAGTTACCAGCGGTTTCTTATGGAAGAATAGTCCTAAATAGTAATGTTGCTTTTCTTCAAAGCAAGAATCTCATTCTTGCAAAATTTTCTTCCTTTGGTTTTATCTCAAACTTCTTCGAGGCTTAACAAATGGCCTAGCTTTCACTAATCAATGATCAATCAAATAAAATAAAATAAAATAAATAAAAAAGAAAGACCAAAGCTGAATGCATAAAAAAGCTTGGCTTTTAACATTTCTTTTCCCTCCTGCTATGTCTGCTGCGTATATCCATTTTTTTTTTCTGGTTTTCTACCTATTGCTGCACATGTCAAAAAGCTTCTTCCTTCCTTCCACTATTTCATCAAAGAAATCATCAAGTTGCCCCGTCAGAGTCTCTACCCCACATCTCAACAACCCAAAGCAACTCTTCACGTTCTCAACTTTTTCTTGGATCTCAGCATGCCCTTCATAACCTCCTATTCTCTCCAACTCCACTTTCAGTTCCTCCATCGCACTCTTTGCTTGTTGGAACTCAAACAGCAGAATCCCTGGCTGTCCTTCTATCTGGTCTATATCCTCTGCCACTTTCTGCTGCAATATGGCCATTGAAACCATGAATCCAGATCCAAAAACCATGTGTCCCTCGTACCCTTGGTGAAAGCAAGAGGAGGACCAACAATACGCAAGCCCGCAAAGCAGAATCATCACAAGCAGTGAACTCACACTCCTCATTGCATACAGCACCCCTCGGAATCCACTGAATCCATTCAACTTCGATTCCATTGAGATGTTCTGAATCAAACATTGTGACAACGGTTCAATCCTCGTTTCAATCAAACTCTTGTTTTCCTCTTCCAATCCTAGAATCTCCCTCTGACAAACATTTATCGCCCGAATAACCTGCATCACAATAGACCCATTAAACAAGTTTGTTTTTTTTTGTATGTCTTTCATAGAACTAGACTTCAGACTTGCTAAACAAGTTTATAAACAATAAACAAGCTTTTGAGAAAATAATATAGTATGAGTGTTGGTAAGTGTATATATATATATATATATATACCAACCTGACGTGAAAGTTCTGGAGTAAAATGATGGAAACCGTCCAAAGAAGAAGCTATGTTAGAGGCAGCTGAGTAATAATTCTCCATTCCAGAAATGGCTGATTTGAGAACATGACAAGCATCCAAAAGCCTCGAGCTTTCGTCCATGTATTCTTCCAACCATTTGCCTCCAACAGGCAAACGAAGCTTGCGGACCAAAATGGTGACTTGGGAATGGAAGGACTGGAGAGAGGAGATGACCTGTGAAAGGAACTGGACGGACATGAAGGTGGTGGAGAGGAAGGACTGGTGGAGTTCATTGAGTCCTTGTGTGAGGAAGTTGTAGAAGCCAGTGACGGAAGAGTTAGTGCCCATCATGCAGAAGGTGAGGGAAAGTTGATGGAGATTGATGGCTATATATAATTGGAAGATTGAGGCAATGAAAGAAGTGGGGGTAGCTTAGGAGCTCAGGTTTCTATGGTGGAAGGGTCCTGTTGGGTGCAATTATGGTTGTTTCCCAAACAGTGGAAGGGATGATTGGGAATCTGCTGTTTTTTTGAGAGAGAAGAAATGAAATAAAATAAGGTAAAGTTTCTTTTCAATTTACCTGACAACTTTTTTTGCCTTGTTTGTTATTCCTTCAAGGACTAACTTGGTGTTTGTTAAGAATAAGTGTTAGAAAGGAATATTAACAATCTTGGAGCTCTTCATATCCGATATGTTGGATTGTGTTTCTTGGGGGTTAAAGTTTGACCACTTTGACTGAGATTCTGCTTCTCAGTTTTCCATTTTGATTTGGTTCCCTTTGGCCTCTTCCTTATCCTCTTTTTGGTTTTGTTTTCTTAAAGAAAGTTGTGCATAGTTCCATTTTGGTTCTTTTGAAAAGAGAAGTGAATGATAGGGTTGGCTATTTTACACATTACTATGCAGATTCTTCTTTCTCCTTTAGGACCCAACATTCTATATGGGGCATTAATTTAACTCACACTCGTTTGCATGAAATATTATATATATAATGCCAAACATGTTCATGTATGAATGAGTTCAAATGTATGTGTGTGTGATGTCTTCTCTTTCTTCTATGGACCAACCTTTGTGTTGTTACTCAGATTATTATTGCAAACAAAATCTGCCAGCTGCAAGCTCATCATCTTCACTTTATCTGGGGCGACCAAATCAACCTAAAATTCTCACCTTATTATATTCACTCATCAATTTGCCAATGGAAACAAAAATCATCATTTCACATCTCAAAAGGCGTATACCAACTTCAAGGAAAGAGAAACATTCAGAGCTAAGTTTAGCATGCAACAAAAACAAACAAAACCTATTAAGTTCGATGCATGATGTAATAAAATAACTCAGATAAAAATATATACCATTAAGTTAATGCCAAGGTTCATCTTCTGCAGATAAAAAAAAGTTGAAGAACCGTCCCTTGTATTTTTTTTCTGGTTTATTTCACCAAATCATTGCAGAATTTAAGAAGAACACAGAGAATCAAAGTATATTTAGAAAGAGCAACACTTTAATCCCTCTTTCCATTTGATTAGCCCGATTTTAAGGGCAAATGCAACCTTTAAAGGATACCATATCACATATTCAAATATTCACCGATGCTGGTCTTGTATTATAAAATTTCCCTACTTGTTAATCATATGGTCTTTGTTAAGGGCATCTAAATTAAATATATTATAAGTCTCCATATCAACTAGTCATTATCCGCGAATTTATGGTTAGTTCTTGGTAATTAATTCATCAATTCTGGCATAAAAGAACATTCAATTTTTTATTTTAATTTGGATGATATCTCTTGCAACATTCGTATGTAGATTTGTTCATGTCTTAGACTCTTAATAGGTCAAGGATTCCAAATCAGATAATAATGATTTGCATGTCTGAGACAGTTTTTTTTGCAATGGTCAAATAAAGCACTTTTAGCCAATAATGTGTGGAATTCAGGTACTTATGTGCTTATGAGACAATGAAGGATTATTCTTTTCTCATATCATAACCACAAAACTATCTTTCTTTAAGTTCTTTCCTATAAAACTTGCAAATCTGCTTATGTTCTGATTCGTGTGACTGTTACTTTCCATTTTTTTTATTTGATGGGAAAGAATACAAACCAAATCAGCCTAATCTATTCTAACCATAGTTTTCATACATAAATCAATCGATTTTGAGAAGTTATCAAGTTAACGAATCTTGAATTTGCTTTTGAAGAAACCTATTGGAATAAAAATATATATTAATAATTACTCTTTACTTCTTTTTTCTATCTAAATTTATTGATTTTTTCTAGTTCTCTATAAAATAAACAATTCTTAAACTAACCCATTGTATAACCATTTTCTACCTTTTTTTTTCTCTTTTTAATTTATCATACTAAAATAAGTACAAAATAAATAAATAAAAGTAAAAAAAAAAAAAAAAAGAACAAAAAAAAAAAAAAAAA
>Ga0209700_105223_pt1 | contig 22207 bp, 14 predicted proteins | sample SiratroredBW_FD_187528 | JGI IMG/M metagenome (GOLD analysis project Ga0209700, IMG submission 187528) | Root nodule microbial communities of legume samples collected from California, USA - Siratro red BW (SPAdes) (version 2) | ecosystem: Host-associated > Plants > Roots > Nodule | place: USA... | reverse complement strand
CCTGGAGAGGTTTGTGTACTCGTTGTAACTATTTGCTTAATAGTGGAACCTCTTGAACGGTTTGTTCAAGGGAGAACTGGACGTAGCCCAAGAGATTAGGGTGAACCAGTATAAAACTGCTTTATCCGTGCTTATATTTTTTGCCTTGGTTGGTGGTTTCTATTTATAGCAAATTGAGTTCAGGCTCCATTCAACCCCCCTTCTGGAGCCAGCTGTTCCTACATTATTAATATTATTAATAATAATTTTATTATTAATAATATTATTAAGATTAATAATGATATTATGAATATTAGCGATACTATTAATAATATTACTAATATTAATTGTTATATATTATCATGCATAATAATAATAATAATAATAATTATTATTATTATTATTATTTAGGGTTTAAACCCGTATGTAGATTCCAAAACTCAGGGATTTGATCATATTATTATCTTCTCCATAACACAACTGAAAATCATCGTCAATATAATTTGCAGCTTCATATTCCATTGTTGCATGCTCCATCATCTCATCTCCACAAGGGATCCATGCATTCATCTCATCAAAGGGCAAGGAAGAGATGATGTTCATGTCAACCCAATGATCTGGCTCACTATCTGAGGTGGAGCAATCTTGATCATCCAGGTGTCCCATCTCATAGATTTGATTAATTTCAGTGTCATTGATCTCTGCCTCCAATGACTGAATCATGCTCACTAGTCTATCATCATAGTACTCTTCTTCCTGTGTTTCTTCCATCAATGACATGAGAAGAACGTTGTTGGCCTCTGAGAACTCCATCCCCAACTCAAACACACCCTCTGAGGATGACATGTTACAATGGGAAAACAAAAAATGAGTGAGAAACCCTTTGTTCTTGGGTTTATGGATATGGTCAAAGTGACAGAAGTAATTAAGGCAGTGGAAGATGCAGATTGCTTTGAAAGGTGAAGAAGGGACCATTATATAGGCAAATATGCATGGTACACTAATTAATATATATAAAAGGTGGTGTTGCTTTTGTTTTGCTTGTTGCTACTCTAGTCCAATATATGAATAACAAATTATGTAATGAAAGATAAGATTCATACAATTGTGGCTAAGGCCATATCTATATAATTATTATGAAAAAACTATTAATTGTTTGACCCATTGATGTCTAGTTGTGGAGCAACAGGGCATTGGGGGTGGGCAATATATGACATTAGGGTAGCCATAATGCACCCACTAAATGTTGCAACAGTGGGGCATCAGAAACCAGACAATATGGCCACCTAATGACCAATAATTAAGTAATGCAATTTTTTTTTAAAAGGAATTTGTAGGAACCACCCATGATTAATAATTTTGTAGGAGTGTCGGCTATGGGTTGGAAACCTCAATGTGACAATGTTAGAGAAGAAAGTGAAATGATTTGATTCTGGATTAGAGAAATTTCAATGTCAAAATTGTTGAATGTTGAAGAATGAATTTATCTTTTCTTTTGTGGACACCCTGTACCTAAAAGAGACCTCTATTATAATTGTAATACAAATACAATATTTAAGGAACGAGGAATTAGAAAATGATAAAGGGGTATGGAATGAATACCCCACTCAACCATTGAGTACCCTCGACCACAAAACACTAGCTAGAATGTGGAATGAGAATTATTAGAATTAGCGTGGACCAGCACTAGCTAGAAATCAAAGTCAATCAGTTCATCTAAGTCACTGAAAAATGTCCAGGTCTAATGAATTTGGAAAGGGTCACTTATGTCATTTAGCTAATAAAACCCTTTATTATTAGTTCAAAAATGGTTACAACACATTTAAAGAGTACCTCTTTCAGCGTTGTATATTTCATGTTAAATAACTCCCTTTATAAATTTTATAAAGCTTATTCTATCAGCTGTATCTGTCATAAGTGACTATCTTTTTCATGACAAACGTGCATATTCAGAATATCTGAGCATAATTTTGATAGATGACTTTATGAATAGGATGTGGCATTGTAATATATCATATATGTCAAGTGGTATAGAATCATGGTGACAAAATAATTGTTGTGGTGTTTAAATCTCTTTGGAAAGAAAGCTTCATTGAAGATGCGTCCTATACATGAACCACCGGCATGCACAGAAGGGACGTACGTGGTAGTAGTTCGTAGAGGGATATGCACACGAGGCACCCACGTGGGTGTTCGTTTGGTATGAAAACAAGACTTGCACGACCAGTGCCATCTGTATGCATGTATATTTTTATGATTACTTAGCCATATATGTCTTCTTGTTTTAGGGAGAAAGTGTCTAATTGATGGAGATTTATAATACGTGTTAGGTATTGTGTTTGTATCAATATATCTGTGCGCACGCTATGATATGAAAATGAAATATTGAAAGATTTAGTTGTTTGTATGCATTCTGGCGTGTTGTTTCAACTATGGATCCAACTCTTCTTGTCATGTGGCGAACAAGGTGTACTTTGATGCTTGAGATTTGTAACAATTTTATAACTTGTGTTTGGAATTGAGGTAAACTTGGACAAGCAGATTCGGAATATATGGATCCCCAATAGATCGGTTGCTTGTGGAGTTGGAGTATGCCTACTAATGGAATATCAGATAATGTCGAATTGTGTAAAATTCGACTAGTTGAGTCAGAATATACTAATCTTGAATGAATTGGTTTATTAGCCTTAGAATTGAACGACGTATTCCCATATCAGCCACACACCTCCATGAGAATTAGACTGACCTATTGGAGCTCAACTTTATATGAGACAACTATGAATGGAACTTAATAATTCCTGATAATTTGAAACGGCTTCCTAGTGAGCCCCACTAATGACGAAGCAATAAAAATAACCAATCTGATGTTTATAAATACAAAGATTGGGACAAGAACTCAACTCACTTTTAAATCCCTGATCAAGATTCCTTGAAAACTTTGACGTGAGCATTTTGATATCTATAGTGGAAAAGTTAAAATATTTTGATATCTATAGTGGAAAAGTTAAAATCATTTCTATATGGTAATACCAAATAATCGAAATGCACAACCAGTGAAACACCATTCAACCTGAAGACGATGGCAAATCACCCACCTTATCCATAATGAATTATTTGCGACAACAAAGTGAAGAAGCCAAACAAAATACAGAAACTTTTCAGTAAACACAATCTTATGGAAAAAAGTAGAAGAATCACACGACGTGTGGAAGATACTTTGCGGGCTAACAATGACTCTAACACAAAAATGAAGAACTCTAGAATGCCATCAAAGTAAATTGTTAGCATTAAACTAAACAAAAAAATAGTTTGTTAAGGAGTGTGACTTTCTGTTATGCAAAAATTTTGATGGTCAATAATTACTACCTTTAATTATATGTTTTTAATGCTAATTATAGATTATAGCTTAGCTATTTTGTCATGAGTAAAGAGATGAATTTGAAAAATCTATTGTGAGATTAAATATTGTACTCTATATTTTATAAAAGAAAAATAATAGAGTATTAGAGCATAGATATATACATCAAAACAAAAGTCTATTGTGCTTTCTCTTTCTCTCTCTTCAAGAAGAAAATTAATACATATGTTGTCCTCTGTTATCAAATAGGTATCAGAGCTATGGCAAGTGTAATAAATAATTTGTCATTGCCCTAATTGACAAAGGTAATAAATTATAACAATTGGAACATCCAAATGAAAGCCCTTCTGAAATCTCAGGATGCTTGGGAGGTGGTGCAAAAAGATTTTGAAAAACTAGAAAATATCACGGAATATTTTTGCGGCCCAAAACAAAACATTGAAAGAGACACAATATTATAAAAGGCAAAACAACTTTGTACATGTTGTATGTTGATGAGTCAATTTTTGAGAATATTAATGGTGCATCAACTCCGAAGGAAGTGTAAGACATCTTGAAAAACAGTGTGGGTGTCGAGCGAATTAAAAGGATGCATCTTCAAACTCTATGAAGTGAGTTGGAGGCCATAAGGATGAAGGATTAGAAAGATGTATCTAGTTACATTACTCGTGTGCAAACAATAGTCAATAAACTCAAGAAATTTGGAAGAAATGACAGTTGATTATCTTGGGGGTTTTCTTGAAGCACATGAACAACAAAAGAAGAAAAATATACAAAAAGTCCCGAAGGAAGCCTTACAAACAAAATCGTCCATATGTTTGAATGTTACAATTCCGAAAAATATGGACATTACACCAAGAAGGGAGTGGAAGAAAAGTATAAATTTAGTCAAGGAAGATGAAAAAAAGATAAAGGGATCCTCATGATGGCCAATGTAGTCATCACTTGAAATAGTGACATGGTGTGCTAACTAGACACTGATGCTAGCAATCATATGTGTGGACACAAACAACTCTTTATTGATATACAAGAGATAGAAGATGGACATGTGTCTTTTGGAGACTCAACGAAGGTTCCAATCAAAGGTTTGAGGAAAATATATTTTTCCCAAAAGGATGGAGAAGAAGGTACTATGGAAGGCGTCTATTATGTACCTGACTTGAAAAGTAATATTTTTAGTATAAGATGATTACTAGAGAAATGATGTTCAATTTTCATGAAAGACGGGATGTTCCATTTGAGGACAAAAATGACCAAGTGCTAGCACACATGGAGATGACAAAGAATTGGATGTTCAAAATAAATCTACAGATAAAGGCCCTTTCAATCAGACATGAAGGGAAAGTTGAGGATCTAGAAGAATTCTTAAAACTCTAAAGCATTAGCAGCCCAAATAGTAGAGATGGAAGTTGCAACAAATAAAGCACAGGTTGTGCCTTATGTGATGAAAGACAAACATTTCAAGCCTCCATTTGATGAATAAAGTGATATGGTTGTTTTAGGAGAGGATATGCACAACCCTTAAATTTAATGCTTATTAATTTAGGGTGTAAGGATGATGAATCCTAACTTGTGACCATAAAAGTCGAGCTAGTTAAGGAATTTATTGGTAGGTTTACACATACAGTGGATCTATTTGCACCTGATTTGTCTTCAAGCATTCATGTTGAAACATCAAGATATAAAGGAGAGATAGAAGAGGTTAGTGAAATTTTAAGGCAGACCTAAACTTTAGAAACCCAGCTAGAAGATTTTGGAAACCAAAGCAAAGACTTATCACTTAATATTTCTAAGGATAAAGAGTCTCTCCAATCTGAATCATCTGATTTCCAAGAAAGGCATGGAAATTTGAGAGTCTTTATTAAAGTTGATAGTGCTTTAGCTTGATCTATGGTTTGGACAAATGGTAAGCATTCATTAGCTCCAAAGAAGAGTACTTTAAGTGAAAATCTTTCCAAAATGATGAAAGTAAAAAAAAAAAAAAAAAAAAAAAAAAAACATTAGTCATGTCTCCTCAACTGGTCACGCTATACATATGCTATATTATTATGGATATGCTATATTTACTTACGGGCAACGATACTAACAATACCAACAATTTTGTGACTTGAAGGAGATTATTGAAATAAAGGGTTTATTATGAGATTAAGGGAGGACTTTGTTAGCATTAAACTAAAAAGAAAAAATAGTTTGTTAAGGAGTGTAAGTTTCTGCTCAATAAGAATTTGGATAGTCAATAATTGCTACCTTTAATTTTATGTCTTTTAATGTTAATTATATTGTTATTATAACATAGTTGTTTGGAGTAGAAAGATAAATTTGAAATGTCTATTATAAGATTATATATTATACTCTATATTTTATAAAGCAATAGAGTATTAGAAGATTAGAGCACAAATATATCTATAAAAACAAAAGTATACTGTGTTCTCTTTTAAAAAAAATATAATATCCTTTGTCGAATGTTATTATAATGTCCCATTAGAGGAGGTTAGAAATTGAGTTAACAATGAAACTTCCAATGCCTCACATAAGAAGTGCTGGACAAATTAATATCACCACACGACATGATCTTCAAAAATGATCCATTTATTGGATCTTAGGATCCAATCAATCACCAACGCATTTTTTTAGTCCAAATGTTGATCTGTAATGGATTAAATGAGGTCTGATGCAAGATGTTTGCTAGAACATTGAGAGCACCATCCTATATTGGTTTAACTACCTACCTAATAGTTTTATTTTCTCCTTTTAAGAATTTTCAACCTCGTTTATGATGTATTTTGCTGCGAATAATCAAGCCCCAAATTAGGGACTTGTTTGACGTAAACCAAATAGAAGGGAAGTCACTCAAGGGTTACATGGCACATTTTTTGTGACATCATCATCAAAACCCCTTAATGTAATGCTTGTAAATGTCTTTTGTTAATGTACTACGTGCCAATCCATTCATTGAATCTCTCATACAACAAAAAGCACCGTGGTGGAAGTTTGATCAAGGTTCACTTATCCTATCGAAGTTGAGGAAGTGACGACCCGCCAAAAGGGATTAAGATAACAAGAAAGATTGGGACAAAAAGAAAGTATGCGAGGCATTTCAGTTAATATCATTGCCGAAGGATTTTTGAAGGAGGCATGATTGCACCAATTTTTGGCACAAGTGGTATGTGAGGTCGATCATATCCTTGTTTACGGATGTTATCGACCATATTACTCCAACCATAACCTTCTCATACGTCGACCTAAAAGGTGTGGCACTTTATGAAGACGACTCCATTATCATCTTTGTGGTGATCATGTGTCATAATGTGCATTATATGTTGGTCAACTAAGGAACTTATGTTTGTTAGTTGTGTAATTATGTTAGTTAGTCAGTTGAGTAATTTTGCTAGTCAATTAATGAGTTTGTTAGCTCATTATATGTGAAAATCAAATCAATAACGTTTCTCAAAGGCAACAACATTTTCATTGAATTGGGGTCATCACTCGAGTGGAGTCATAAATTATTGTGTCCAATTACCAATTTTCCTTTTTTATTTTGTCATAAATTTCTACATCAATACATAAATTTGTAATATTTGAATTTTATTTTATTTTTTCTGATATTAATTTGTGTAATGTGTTGTTTGTTATCAATTTGTATATAATATCACTAAAAAAACTGGATTTATCTACTGCGCCAAACAAGCAATATGATAATATTATGATTATTATTATTCTTATTATCAACATGGGCCACACCTTTGTTTGTAAATAGTAGTTTAGTTTAATTTGCCTTTTGGGCCATGTATTGGGCCTTTGCATATTTCTTTTTAGGCTTTGTATTCAGGGCGCACAGTAGGAGCTAAAATAATGAACAGAGAGTCACCTAAAACTTCAATTAGGCTTCATTTAATCCCATTTGAAACCCTAGGGAACTTCGGCATCTAGAAGCTAGCCTTGGTCATCCACCTCCTTCACATTTTGCTCATATTCTAAATGCTTAAGGTGTTAACTTGACACATGACATTTAATCCATATATGCCGCCACATTTTAGGGATCAAGTGAAAAGTGTCACATGGTCATTGGTTACTCTAGATCTAGATATTTGAATTTTGAATTTTCTCACTCATTTTTAACTCCAAGTTGGTTGACTTATGTCGCAACCGGATCACGACGGGATGATTAAAATTTAATTTTAAAAATATTTAAATTGACAATTGGAGTTGCCACCATAGTTTATTATGGAAAACCATAAAAAAACCAAAAATAAAATGTCTACGAACCAGATTCAAGATTTGGAAGTCGGTTACTTATGGGGAAGGTATTAACACCTATAACGCCCGTCCTAAGACGGTACCTTTAATCAAATGAGTAGAAATAAGTGTGGCTTTACAAAATGTCATTTTTCCCAAATAATAACAATAATAATACGACAAACATGCTAATAAGTAAACAAATAAAATGTCATTTTTCCCAAAACAAACAAACATAAAATCAAAACATATAAATAAACAAGAAAAGGAAAATATGCTACTAAACATAATACAAATAAATAACAATTATGCAAATACAAATAATAAGCAAAAATAAGACAAATAAACATTTATTTTTTTTATTTTTTGGGCCCGACAAGGATTGACCTTGGTCCTAGATATCTCTATCCGTCATAAAAAATTAGGGTTCACGTAGTTCTAATTTTGAAATCCGTTTGTTATGATTGTTGCTATTTATTTTTTATTTTTTTAAAAATTTCATTTAATCTTGTTTTTAAAAGAATGTTTTATATTTTTTATTGTTAAAATTTTAGATTATTGAAACTGTATCATGTTTTTATTTTTTCTAAAAAGTAAATATTTTCACTATTTTGAAAATGTTTTATTTTAATTATTTTAAAAAAATTTGAATATAATATTTTTAATTTTGAAAGTTTATGTTTTCAATTTTTAAAAGCTGATTTATTTATTCTCTTTATTTTGGAAACTTTTTTATATATTTTTAATTTTGAAATTTTGATATTTTATTAACTTTTGGGAAATATTTATAGACTTTTTCAAAAATGATATACTTTATTTATTTTTGGGAAACATTTATTATTTTTTATTAAAAATTTAGAAATGTTATATATATTTTTATCTTCACAAATTTACTTGAAATAAAACATTATTTATGTGTGGTAAGAGAAAAAGTAATAATAATAATAATAAATATGAAAATAAAAATGGTTTAGTGTCTCTTTTGAGTACTCTAATGTTCTTATTTCCATGATATACTAAGATTTAGGTTTCTTTTTTGTTAGTCCTCTGAGATCGTGTGAAACAGCAACCTCTAGAAAAAAAAAATTAAACAACAGAACGTGCTTAGAGCAACATCCGGTATATGAGACGTGCTTAGAGCAACATCTCCGGTATAACAAAAACAAATTTATAATACAAATTTATTTACAAGCAATAGAAAATACTAATATTGATGATATTGAGGTTTTAACAAGTCAAAACAAACAAAATAAGGACAAAAGAATAAGAACAAATAGAACAATCACATGAGACTGAACGATCAAGACATATTAGTTGAAGATTTGCGTTAACAAAATTCACCTCCTTCTTCTAATTTCAAGCCTCCAGATCTTCAGTAATTATTTTCATGTGTAATTCTAGTGCTCTCTCAAAAAAGGTGTGTAAAATGTGTGTAATTCTTTTATTTGTGTAAAGATGGGTGTAAAATACTGCTCAGAGTAAATCATGCCCCCTTATTTTAGTCTTTTTTTTTCTTTTATAAAATTTTTTCACACCTCTCAGTTGCTCTACTAGATCAATTCAATGAATCTGCCCCTATCTCAGTTTGATGCTGGAGAATAAATCTGAATCAATCAGAGTTATTTACAATTAAGTACAATAACCACCCATTATTACCATTATTTGCAATTAAACAGAATAATATGCAATTAATATTTCCCATCCAATCTGTTCAAATTTCCATTAATTATTATTTTTTAATTTAAAATTAATTTTTGTACACTAAAAATGGGTGCCTGAAAAGGCAGTAAGATTATTCAGTAAAGAAAGAAAGTGTGACATGACAACACTTTAATGATAAGGGATGCAAAATATCAATTTTATTTGTCTTTTTTAACACACTTTTAACTTTTAATATACTATACCTAAGCAAACTAATTTACTTTATTTTTTTTCAAAGTGAACCCTTTATTAATTTGAGTTTTATTCAAAGACAATTTATTTCTTAATGGGTTGGACTTTCTTCAAATTTATTTTATTATTTTCTGTAGTTATTTTAAAACAAAACTCAACATACACTTTCTTTGCTTTTTTTACTATTTTAGTAAGAGCAATCTAAAAAAAAAAATAAAAGGAATCAACAAATAAAATGAGCATAACAGTTCAAAAAGAAAATATACAAAATATTAGACAATCAACATTTAATTCAAAATCATCAACATTTGATATTTTCAATTAATTTTTATGTCATTAATAGGCATCAGAAAAGGCAGACAAAAAGAGGGAGACAATGTGATATTTTAATGACAATTTTATTTTATTTTATTTTTGTTTAGACACATCTTAAATGGATTAGGCTTGAGCAAACTCTTTCTCATCTACAAATTTTATTTTAAAACTTTATTTATAAATTAAAATTAAAATAATCTTTTTTATTTATTTATTTAAATAAAAAGTATAATAAAAACTAAATAACACATTTTTATTTTTATTTTATATTTTTTTATTTTAAAATAATTTTATTTGTCAGGACGAAATTGGGTATTGACAACTTGAGAGTCTATAAATTCATGTATTCAGTTCTTGATTTTCAACTTTGATGAATTGAGTAAAGTGTTACCAAATTTCTATCGCACACTTGTCTAAAGTCATCTCTAGGTTAGTTTAACTTGCTTAGCCTAAAACCATTGAGAAAGTTGGCCTAACCTCTCTTCTCATTTTCTCCACTCGTAGATCACTTTCCATCCTTGAATCACTTTTTCTTCCATTCATTTACACACTCCATTCGGCTACCATGCTCCATTCCATTCACGGATACAGGAAAGAATATCAACCATAGCCCTAGAGGCTATCATATTAATTTCGTTAGTTATTATTGTTTATTTCACAAATTCAAAATGGGGGATTTTGAGAAGGTTTTAAAGTCAAACACAGTAGACCGTCTACTGGAAAAGAGACAATGAAATGTAGAAATGAAAATTGTAAATTAAAATGTAAACTGTAATCGTAGACATGAATTAAATGGGTAGAAACTAAATTCACATAATATAAATGTAAAAAATGTAAAGAAAAACAATGAAAAAAAATGACGAAAAAAAAGCATGAGAAAAAGAAATATCAAATTCAAAATTACTAAAATTAAAGAATATAACTTAGTGAAAATGGTAAAGACAATGATTGAAAACTAATTGGAATTAAAAGCTGGAATTAAAATGGAAAAAATAACGAAATTATTGTGATGAATAGAAAATTTAGTATGGATTAGATGTTCAAAATCAAAATGTTCAAAATGATTAAAGGCAATGTAAATAGAAAGCGTATTAGAATTACAAATCAAAAAGTAAACTACAAACCAAATTTAAAGGCAAAATGATTGAACAACTATTAAACCATCTAACAAACCATTGTGTAATGGACCGTTTGATACAGAACAGACTGTCTATTGGAAATATAATGCCCGAGAAATGTAAAATTGCATGAAAGTAAATGACTGAAGTAGAAAATTGCATAAAGGTAAAAGGAAGAAACGTAAATGGATAGAAATGTAAATAATGGCAATAATCTTAAAGGTGCAAAAAAAACTAAATGGGCAAAATTTAAAGTGCATGATATGTATATTACATAAACATAAAATGGTTGCAATAAACAAAATCTAGATAGTAAATAACATCCATCATGAACTATATAGTCAAGTTCTCTTCATTCTTCAACGCAAACAAATAAAATTTCATCTCTTTGATTATGAAGAACACATAGACGAACCGGTTTACACATTCATAATTATTAAACTTTTATCAAAGATTTCTTTTGAACCAACTCTTTATAATATTTTTTTGAAGGAAGAGAAGTGTGTGCTTATTTCAAAGCCAGGCAAATATTTCTCTTGCCTTTCTAGTTCTTTTCTCTCTTTTCTTTTTCTTTATATTTCCTTTTCAATCTTTCTATTTAATGTTTAATGCCTAAGCTCCATATATTTAAATTTAGAGATTTTTCTATTTTTTATTTGATTTTCTATTCACTATGTGAACACCCAATTTTGTCCGTATAATCTTTTAAATTAAAAATACGATAATAAAATAAAATAAAGAAATGAAAAAAATAATAAATAAATAAATAAATTTTTTTGAATTTTTCCATTACAAAAAATAATTAATAATAGAAAAACAAAAATAACAAAAAGAATAATGAATAAAAAATATATATAAATTGAAAACAACAGAATCCAAGAATAAAAAAAATAATAATAAAAATAACAGGAAAAGAAAATTGTTTTCAAACTGTTTCTTTTATTTGTACTTTCAAAATAAAAATAAAGATAATAATAAAAAAGAATCAGTCAATCTCACTCAATCTTAACTTCTCACAAAATAGAAATAAAGATAATAATAAAAAAAAGAACCAGTCAATCTCAATCAATCTTAACTTCTCACAAAATAAAAATAAAGATAATAATAAAAAAAAAGAACTAGTGAATCTCACTAAATCTTAACTTCCCCAAAAAAATAACAACCCACCTTCTCCCCAACATAAAATATAAAATTAATAATAGATAATAAATTATGACCGTTTTGAAATGGCTTAATTCTCATTCATCGGTAGATTCATCTTTAATATTAAATTTTAGAAAAAATAAATAATAAGAATGGGTCAAAAGTGATAGCTTCTCTGAACCACCTTGATTTAAAAAAAAAATAATAATAAAAAAAAGAATCAGTCAATCTTAAAACTGCTCTAAACCACCCATGTTCTCATTTCACAATAACAAAAAATATAAAAAATAAAATAAAATATGACCGTTCTCAAATTTTTTTATCTCACTCTCACGTTCATCTACACTTCATCTTTAATAATAAAAAAAAGAAAAGAAAAAGAAGAAAGAGTCAATATTTCAAAACAGCTCTGAACTACTTTTAGAATAAAAAATAAATTAAATGATAAAAAAAGAGGATTCACTTAAGTGAGAACTACTCTAACGTTAAAAGAAAAAACGATTGATCACTTTGGGAGATACGAAGAAAAAGAGAAAAAAAGAAATAAAAAGTATAGAAGATTGATTTTCTTGTCTTACTATCCACATTGAGTTTAAAACTGAGAAACAAGAAACTTTTGTAGAGGAGATTATCATTTTTGAAGAACACTCAGGTATGATTTGTAAAGTTTAGATTTTCATATAGATCTTAAAGTTTGAAATTTGTAAATCTTGTGTTCTTATCTTCTGTGATGTTTTTTTTTTATTTCTTCATCATTTCATTTTCATATAAAGATAAAAATATAAAAAAAGAAGGTCCCTTTTGCTCTTTACGACATTTTTTTTTTATTTCTTAAATAATAAAAAAAATTCATCATCTTCCATCTTCCAAACATTCTTCTCTGTATTTTGTCCATGTATTTTTTGCTCCCAAAACCACTCCAAAACAGCCCCAAAACGACTTCCGTCGTCACTGCCATTTTTTCCGTGTCGCCGCCGCCGCCGCACCGTCCCGTCGCCGCTCCTTCCTCATCGTTGTTGCCGCTTTTGGTTCATCATGGGTGAAGAAAGGTGATGGTGGCTTAGGATTAAGGTAGTTGTGGCTTAGGGTTTAGGAGTTGGGTCATTCTATTCGCATTCCTCTTAATTACCAAAATGTCCTCAACACTAGTTGGGTTTTTAGTTAGTGGAGGTACTTCCTGCATCCCCATTAATTAAGATTTACACTCCAATTCTTCTTAATCCCCAAAATGCCCTCAACACTAGTTGGGTTTTTGGATAGTGAGCTACTTTCTGCACCCTCATTAATTAACATCTACACTCCAATTCTTCTTAATCCCCAAAATGCCCTCAACCCTTTTGGATTCCTGATTAGCGAATCTACTTCCTGCACTCCCATTAATTAAGATCTACACTCTAATTCTTCTTAATCCCGAAAATGCCCTCGACCCTGGTTGCATTTCTAATTAGCGGATCTACTTCCTGCACCCCCATTAATCCAGATCTGCACCCACACTCTTCTCAATCCCTAAAAAGCCCTTGATCATAAGTGGTTTCTGACTAGTGGAGCTACTTCCTGCACCACCCCAATTAGTATTTGCACCTAGCACCTTATTTAAAGCCCAGGCTTTAAACCTGACACTATTGCTCAAAGCCCAGGCTTTAAACCTGGCATCGTTACTCAAAGCCCAGACTTTAAACTTGACACCTTACCCAAAAGCCCAAGCCTTAAACCTGACACCTCACTCAAAGCCCAGGCTTTAAACCTGACACTGTTATCCAAAGCCCAGGCTTTAAACCTGGCATCGTTACTCAAAGCCCAGACTTTAGACCTGGCACCTTACCCAAAGCCCAGACCTTAAATCTGGCACCTCACTCAAAGCCCAGGCTTTAAACCTAGCACTGCTATCCAAAGCCCATGGTGCCATTCACTTACCTTATTTTCAAACATAAGCTTTCAAAAATTAAAAAAAAAAAAATATCAAGACAACAAACAATCTTATCAACAAAGAACTACGTAACCCTGATTTTCCATCCCTAATGGAGATACGTAGGAGCAAGGTCAAACCTTGTCGGGCTCCCTAAAACAAAAAAAAAATATATTGTTTGTTTTATCTTAATCACTTTCTTGGAAAAATAAATGTTTTTAAAAATCACACTCAGATTACTTATTTAATTAAAGGTATCTTCTTAAGACGGACGTTGTGGGAGTGCTAACACATTCCCCACACGTAACCGACTCCCGGACTCAAAATTCATTTTCGCAAACTCGCCTTATTTTTTTTTTTTTTGGTTTTCCATAGTTTTTCTTAATAAACTATGGTGGCGACTCCTCTATTTTGAAAATTAAAATAAATTAAATTATTTTGTCCGTCGTCCCTGTCGAGACCCCAGTTGCGATAAATGGTACAAAAAATAATTAATAATAGAAAAGCGAAAATAACAAAAAAAATAAAAAATATATATAAATTGAAAACAAGAGAATACAAGAATAAAAAAAATAATAATAAAAATAACAAGAAAAGAAAACAGTTTTCAAACTGTTTCCTTTATTTGCACTTTCAAAATAAAATTAAAGATAATAATAAAAAAGAATCAGTCAATCTCACTAAATCTTAACTTCTCACAAAATAAAAATAAAGATAATAATAAAAAAAAGAATCAGTCAATATCACTCAATCTTAACTTCTCTCAAAATAAAAATAAAGATAATAATAATAAAAAAAAGAACCAGTCAATCTCACTAAATCTTAACTTCCCACAAAAAAATAAAGATAATAATAAAGAAAAAAAATCAGTCAATTTCACTCAATCTTAACTACTCACAAAAAATAATAATAAATAATAATAAAAACGAATGAGTCAACTGAAGTACTCTCCCATGTTCTCACTTCTTAACTCCACGTATTGTTTTTTTTTAAATACTAAATAATAATAATTTTGAAACTGCTCAGATAACAACTCACGTTCTCCACTACATAAAAAATAAAATTAATAATAGATAATAAATTATGACCGTTTTGAAATGGCTTAATTCTCATTTCTGGATAGATTCATCTTTAATATTAAATTTTAGAAAAAATAAATAATAAGAATGGGTCAAAAGTGATAACTTCTCTGAACCACCTTGATTTAAAAAAAAATAATAATAAAAAAAAAGAATCAATCAATCTTAAAACTGCTCTAAACCACCCATGTTCTCATTTCACAATAACAAAAAATATAAAAAATAAAACATGACCGTTCTCAAATTGTTTTATCTCACTCTTAAAAAATCACGTTCATCTACACTTCATCTTTAATAATAAAAAAAGAAAAGAAAAAGAAGAAAGAGTCAATATTTCAAAACTGCTCTGAATTACTTTCAGAATAAAAAATAAATTAAATGATAAAAAAAAAGATTCACTTAAGTGGTAATGGCTCTTATGTTAGAGGGGGATATTGATCACTTTGAGAGGTACAAGAAAAAGAGAAGAGCAAGAAAAGAGAAAAAAAGAAAACATTCACGGATCACTACTGACTTGGAGTAGAAAAAAAAGAGAGCACGAAGAAAGAAAGAGGAGGGCTTGAAAGTGCATCGTCTTTTTGAAGAAGAGGTATGTTTCAATTTCGTACGGTAATGTTTATGGTTCCTCTGCCGTTTCTATTTCCTAGTTCTCACACTGTTTGTAACATAAAAACTAAAGTAAAAAATTCAAATTTCTCTTTTTATTGTTTTAAAAAACTCATCTTTATTGCATTTTCATTCTCGAAAACCCTATACTCTTATTCCTTTGCATGTACCCCACCATGTTGCCGCCATGCTCCTCTACAAAATACACACCACACTCGTTTGAGCATCACTTCCTGAGCCAAACCTTAAAACTAAAGTCATGCGCCACCTAAAACCATCATCATGAACCTCTTTTCACCCTAAGAATGCCATGAAAACAGCTCCTCCAAACAGCACCACGTTTTCATACGAAAACCGCACCTAAAACCATCATCATGAACCTCTTTTCACCATAAGAATGCCATGAAAACAGCCCCTCCAAACAGCACCACGTTTTCATACGAAAACAACACCTAAAACCATCATCATGAACCTCTTTTCACTATAAGAATGCCATGAAAACAGCCCCTCCAAAATAGTAGCCTAAAACAACGCCATATCACCTCCAAAACTGCATCATTTTACCTCCAAAAAAGTCACCATGCACCACTTAAAACTCACATATTTAAGCTTTGCATCACCATGAATTCATTCAGTCACGTTCCATTTTTGCATACATGATCCCGCTAAAGCTAAAGTGTCAATTCTATGTTGCATATAACTGTTGCATGTTATTTTTCAACACCGAATTTGGCACCATTTCTCAAAGCCCATGCTTTCAACCTAGCACTGTTACTCAAAGCCCAGGCTTTCAACCTGGCACTGTTGCTCAAAGCCCAGGCTTTAAACCTGGCATCGTTACTCAAAGCCCAAGCTTTAAACCTGGCACTGTTTCCCAAAGCCCAGACTTTAAACCTGGCACTGTTTCCCAATGCCCAGGCTTTAAACCTGGCACTGTTACCCAAAGCCCAGGCTTTAAACCTGGCACTACTACTCAAAGCCCAGGCTTTAAACCTGACACTGCTATCCAAAGCCCAGGCTTTAAACCTGACACTGCTATCCAAAGCCCAGGCTTTAAACCTGGCACTGACGTCATTCACTTACCCTATTTTCAAACACAAACTTTCAAAAGTTTCAAAAAATATCAAACCAACCAACAATCTTATCAACAAAGAACTACGTAACCCTGATTCTCTATCCTCAATAGAGATACGTAGGATTGAGGTCAAATCCTTGTCGGGCTCCCTTTTCTAAAAAATATTTTTGTTTGTTATTGTTTGCATTTTATTTCGTGTTTGGGAAAAATAAATATTTCAAAAAATCACACTCTTTTACTCCTTTAATTAAAGGTACCGTCCTAGGGCGGGCGTTGTGGGGTGCTAGTACCTTCCCCACACGTAACCGACTCCCGAACTCTAAATCTGGTTTTGTGAACTTGCCTTATCTTGTTTTCGGTTTTCCATAGTTTTCCTTTAATAAATTATGGTGGCGACTCCACTATTTTGAAAATTAAAAATAGTTTTGTTCGTCGTCCCCGTTGTGGCCCCGGTTGCGACACTCTATTTTGTTTATAATTGGTTTTCTACCATTTGTGAAGGTGATAAAGAACTTATCACAAACCTATTATTTTGATGAGTGAAAGTGATTTTATTAGTACGACTATGGTAAATGATATTATGTTTAAATTTCCAGAGAACTAAATCACATAAAACATTTTCAGAATAATATCCCACAGATATCTTAACTTTCACTCGTTGACTCACAATCATATTTCCATGCTTTTGAATCCAAGAAAGTTTAAAAGGTTGTGGATGGAGTTCTGTGTTGAGTTTCATGGATGGCCATTGGGCCTTTACGTGTCCACGACTGAGACATTTAAAACATATAATATCACTAATTTGAGTGTGTGATGGATACTCTTCCTTGTTTTTATTTTTCCCTAGGCTCTTAGGAGGTTTTATTCTTGCTTATATACAGAGTTATCTACCTCCCATGGATCTCCTTTAGATTGAGCTTTTTATTTCCTTGTAAAAGATTTTCTCATTAGTTGTTGTTCTACCTTAATGCATATTTGAAATAAATATTAAAGTCTTTATAAGGTAGTAGCTCAACTCTATTTCTGATATCTAAACTTAGTCCACTTAAGAACCTAACAATAGTCACAAATTCCTCCTCTCTTATACTCGTCCTCATCATATAAAGCTCCATTTTCTGCCTATATTCCTTTGTGCTCAATTTGTTTTGATGCAGACTGTGGAGTTTATCCATAAGTTCACGGTTGTAATAAGAGGGAATATGCCTACGTCTAAGAGCACTGTTAAGACCATTCCAATAAACTATGGGAGGCTCTTGATGCAGACGTCTATCTCTCACTAAGGTTCTCTAGCAATGCATAACATGGCCTTGGAAGCTTAGGATAACTAAGTGTACTTTTCTCTGCTCACTTATGAGGTAGCACTAAAAAAGTTGTTCTACTTTCATTTCCCAGTCTAAGAATATATCCACATCATCCTTTCCATGAAAGTGAGGTAAATCTACCCCAACGTCTTTAGCTTTTCTTTCTTTTCTATGGTGGATATGAGGGTCAGGTTGGTAGTAATTTCCCATTCTCAAATTATTTTTCTCTTGTTTTTCATCTTCTTCTTCAAAATGAAAACTTTTTAAAGAACTTGTTTTCTATCCTTTCTTTTATTATTATCCTTCTTCCTTAAGGTCTTTAGTTCATCCTCCACAATGAGAAATTGTACCTCAGTGTTTTGTTCCAAAGATCAAATTTCATTCCAAATTTTCCTCAAATCTGAAGCATTTTTGCTAGACTTATTGCCACTGTGGTGAAGAGAATGTCTAGACATCTTAAGTCTTGTAAAATAGGTTCTCACTTTAAGAAAAACTAAGTTTAGCACCTCAGGGGGGACTCCCAGGAAAGTGAGGTGTGTCACTAGGACAACTGAAGTACCATGACTTTGCTAGCCAAAGCTTGACCCCAATGTACTCCACAAGTCTTTCTTGCAGTGAAAACTCTAAATCACAAACGAAGGTGACTCACACTAAAAAGTTCATTATAAAGAAAATCTAGTCGTGTAGGACTTGGCAATGTCAAAGCAATAATTGTAAAGAATTGGAAATGACAAAGCTTTAAAGGAATTTAGCTAGCTGACCCCCAAGAACCTTTGAGAAACATTCACCGTATGTGTAATATCAATCCACTAATAAATTGTTTTAACAACTTACAACTCAAAGAAATACAATCAAATATCTTGCTGAAAATTTCAATTCCTACAATATCCCTTCCAAGTGTTTGTGAAAATTTCTCACAAGTGTTTCACTCTAAATTCTTGCAAATTTGTCACTCGATTTCCAGTAGTATGTACTTGCTCTTTTTTGTGAACTCTTCTACAAGTTTGGTCTCAAATCAACCCTCAACACATTGGTTACCAACTCATTTCAAGTTCCTTGTCCAATGTTTTAGTTCACTATGAGGCCACAAAGTAAACACGGTAAAGCACAATTTGAAAGGAGCAAAACTCAATTGAATTATGAAATGACAAACTCAAGGAATTTGAGTGAAATGACAAGCAAGAAATTAAGGAATAAAACGGAAATACAACACACAAATGAATTAACTAGGAATGACTCTAGAATAGAGTTAAAAATAGAAAATAAAACTAGAATTTATTTGTTTTGGTAGTGGTGCTTGATTGATTTATTGCAATGAATTTATAGTGTATCTTTAAACGAAATTTTTATATCCAATTATCAAAAATTCATTAAAGTTCCATACAAAAATTCAGCTTAAAAGGATCACATAATCACTTTAGAAAAATTAGGAATAGAGAGCATTTTATCTCACTTTTGACACTTCTGAATCTTCTGAATCTAGCAGTGTTGGTTCCGCAATTTATTACAATCAATACAGAGCGAATTTAACCACAAAAATTTTATCATATCTTCTTAACACATTGTACTAGTGGCACACAAAATTTCAATGCAGAAAGGTCACTGGATCTGATGCAATAAATCATTTACAGAGAGCAAAAATTCACTTCCATAAGAAATTTCCAGCATTCATGCTTTTAGCATTTATGATTTATTATATTCTGTTTCAAAATGTGCTTTTGTAACAATACATTGTGTACATCTTGTTGTAGTAGTACACAAAATTTTAAGTCAAAATACATAGTAATTAATCTCTAGTTAATCTTCCAAAATCCAGTGAACTTTGCACACAATTTTTGTTCAACAAATGGAAACCTAAGGAATTCAACTAAATTGAACAAGGCAACAATTCATACTGGAGTTGTGGACTCTTAGAAACTCACTAATGATATAATAGTAAGTATTGGAACTCAAGAATGAAAAATTAAAACACACACAAAGACACAACTTCTGTTAGGCTTTTTATCAAACACTTAATATGCAGCAGTTTTTCACACATAGATTTGATCAAACACCTAAACTACTAGCACATACCTATGGAACTGATGACATTTTGGAATTACACATGACTTGAGAACATGTATACAAATTATAAAAACAAAACTAAACACAACAAAAACAAGTAAAATCCATTAAAAATTAAACAAAGACTCAAACAAATCTCAAAGCTTTCAGTACACTCTAGATCACCTAAATCATATGTTTTTGGATGGTTCAAGGAGATTTAAAGCATTTGAACCGATCGAATTCAATAAGAATCACATATAAACGGTATAATTACTCAAGACAATTAAAAACAATAGTGAACAACACGGAAAGCTGAATAAGCGGTGAAGGATTCAAGAACTTATCTCTTGAAGACCATACCTCTAGGTACCAAATGATGTAGAGCTTCCTTGGTGCTTTGCTTCAATGAACTCCACGTGATGAAGGGGACCCATGGAGAAACTTTGCAACAATTAAAATGGAGAAGGAAAGCTCTTTGAAGATGTGGAAGCAATGAATGTTGAAGATTGATTTGTGAACTAGGTGTGAACAATGAAGAGTATGAAGGAAGTTTGCAATGGAAATGGTGAACTAGGTGGAGTAGAATTCTTGGTAGAGGTTAGGCCAACTATCAAGGGTTTCTCTAACTAAGTCTATCTCAAGTAGAGAACTCAAAGAAGAGCTTAACACAAGTGCTCGAAAAATTTCAGCAGCATTTCATTAATAGGAATCAAGCTAATTTGTACATTGCCTACACACTTATTTAAAGATGGAAGGAGAGGGAGAAGCTTGTAGAAGAAACTCTTCAAACCTAGCTTCTATGACATGCTTATAATCCTAACTTCTATAACAAGCTTCTAACCCTAACTTCTATGACAAGCTTCCAAAACCTTGCTTACACCCCAAGACTCACATGTCCAACATTATTTCTGGGCCTCAAGGCCCAACACTTATACTGCATGGCCCAAAAATACAAGGCCCAAATCTATTCTACTTGGCACAAATACAAGGCCCAAATTATTCTATGAACTATTCTAAATAATTTATACAATTTTGAAGCACTTCTCCTTGATGATCTATTTTCTCCAAAGTGATTTATTCAGATTCGCATTTGGGACTGAACAGCTGATTGAAAGCCTAAATAGGCTCATATGGGTCCAATCTTCTAGAAAGCCCTTTATTTACACTCTGGCTCTTTGTCCTCTTCATTCTTAGGATAGGGTGGTTGGGGCGTATTCCATCAAAGTCAACATGTCTAATTTGTGAAACTAAGTTCCTATTTATAGAGTCTGACACAAGTTAATACGTGGACCAGAGAAACTAAAGTCAAAGCGAGCCCACTTAAATTGCTATGTATGAAAATAAAAAACTTCCCTTTTTCTCTTTTGACCGTCTAATAAAAAAGTTGATCGCCTAATGAAATTGTTGACCATGTACTGCTTTGTATCTTTGACCGTCTAATGCTCTATAAATGTTGCAATCGTCTAATGGTTCATTTTTCAAATATAAAACTCTTCTTCCATAATCTTCATCAAGTCTCTTAAACAAAGGTATCTAATGCATCATGAATCAACTCTAAAAGTCTACAAAAATTGGCAAAACAACAAATTAGATGGTCTATGCAAAATTTCAACCATAAAATATAGTTTTTATACATGATTTAGTACTACAAAAAAAAACTATTTAATCACCAATTTTAGCTACCAAATAAAGTGCTTGCTAATTGTGACTTAAATAATTACCAAATTTGGTTGCTAAATAACTATAAAATAAAATTAGTGATTGAATTTAGTGGCCATTTAAGTCAAGATTATTGATATCTAACATTAGCTACCAAGATTTTAGCACTTATACTATTAGATTCTAAATTAGCATGTAATTAAGTTAGTGACTAATTGTGTCATTTTAGAGACTAATAAATTGGTTTCTAATATCAATTTTTCTTGTAGTGTAGTACAAGCTTTATTTATTCCAGAAAATAAAAATCTACACTTAAAACAACGAATAAGAGCTGTCAACACCCGATTTTGTCCGGGTAATCTTTTGAATTAAAGCATAATGATAAAAATAAAAAGAAATAAAAATCAATAATAACATAAAAATATATTTATTAGTTTAAGTATTCTTGAAATAATAATAATGATAAAAATTAAATAAAATTTGAACTTTTCCA
>Ga0209700_105220_pt1 | contig 22213 bp, 9 predicted proteins | sample SiratroredBW_FD_187528 | JGI IMG/M metagenome (GOLD analysis project Ga0209700, IMG submission 187528) | Root nodule microbial communities of legume samples collected from California, USA - Siratro red BW (SPAdes) (version 2) | ecosystem: Host-associated > Plants > Roots > Nodule | place: USA... | reverse complement strand
TCTCATTTAAAGGAGAAAGTTTGTGGTGCTTTAGGACTGTAAGATCAGAAAACATTGACGAAGTTGTACTATCGCCAACCTCAGCTAACCACACAAGGGCAAATTAGGTATGATGTTGTTAAGATACTAACTGATGAAAATGTTTCTGAATTGTTAAGTTGGAAGTCTCGATTTCCATTTCTTACAATGATTGAACTATATGTCAAGCTAACAAGATCTACAGAGAAAACTTTAAGCCTTCTGAACGCACCTATTACATCCAACTCTTCTGTCAATCAAGACTCAATCAATTCAACTGAAGCAATAATCTACTGTGGAGGAGTTTTGCAACGGGCCACCATAATAGAGAGTCCAAATGGTTACGGTCTAACCTACACATATCTCAACCCTAAAAGAATGTCAATCCCACATAACTGCTCTTTTAATCAGCTATTTCACAACATATCAGAAATATTAGCATGTGGAGACCGAAAAATAAGTTACAAAAAATAAACTATTGTTGTCCAGCTAGAGTTCTTAATCAAAAACTTGTACATGATACAGTACAAATACAAAATGATGCTGACGTCGAACAAAAAATTAACCGTTGGAAAAGTACTCAACTTCTTAACCCAAGTGTGCAACGTGAAGATTTAACTACAACAATTGAATTGTTTGTCCAAACCAAAAATTTACGTAGTGCAACACCAAGAATTAGTTCAAGACTTAGAGGATACTACCTACATTCGGCAAAACAACATCAACACTTTCCTAAATTAGTAATGCTTTCATTATTGTCATGTTTATGTTGCATATCAATTTCATGTATTGTCTCATTCACCTTTAACTAATATATAAATTACACTTTAATTAGCCGTAAACAAAATATATATATATCCATTTTTATATATAGCATCTTTCATTTTAATTATTATTTATTTTTTAATTTCACATTTTGAAAATTATAATTTACACACTTATTTTTTTCATTAAACCAAATGATATACTTATTCACTTATTTTCTTTATCATTACATATAAATTAACTTTTATTTCAAATTTTCCAACCTTTTAATTAATATTTATTTACAGAAAATACCCAATAATTTTATTTCCTTTTTGTTATGACAGATATTCTTTTAAAAGCTTAAAATACAAAATTTAATGCTAATGCCAATATTATAATTTATTTTAATTTTTCTTCCAATTTTAATTTTAATATAAAATACATTTACAAAATTATTGTAATTTATTCTCATTATAATTAATTGCTTCAAAATATCTATAAATAGTTTTTTTTTTCTCTTTATACGTTTATTATTACAACTTTATTTTCATATAAATTTAATGAAAGTAAATTATTTTTTACTTATATATTTTTTTATTTATCTCCTCTCATATAAATTAAAAATAAATCCTCTCAAATTCTAATTGTATTTTTAATCTAAGTTTTTACTAAAAAGAAAATATTTTTACTTATTTTCAAATCTATAAACTATACTACCTAGATTTTTGTTTAACCTTTTCAACTTCATTTTCCAAAATCATTTCAAATTTTTAATTTACCAATAACAATTCACAAAAATTTAATACTTTTTATTATCTTTGAATCAAATTATATTTAATCTTAAATAATTTTTTTTATTTCACAACCAATTTTAAATTTATTCTCTCCATTCTTTAATTAAATTTTTTTAAACATTATAGTCAAAAATTTAATTTTTAGAAAATTAATTTCTCATAATCTAGATAAACTATTTACAATATTTTTTTATTTTTATATTTTTTTAATAAAAAATCATACAAAAATTATAAATTTTTACTTTATTTTATTTTAAAACAATAAAAATAAACTATAAAACCTTCAAAATAAATAAATAAATAGAAATCCTTTCAGAACTCGGTTTGCAGAAACCCGAATTCTGATTGAATTTAAATTCCAAAACTGCAAATCTCCAATTGAGAAATCTACTTCTTGAAAACCAAATTCTGAGTGTACAGAAAATGGTGTTGGTTTGAAAAATAAATGTGAATAAGTATTATGTGGAGAATAAATTTTGGAAAGAGTATTATTGCTATAAAAATTTCTATATATTACTTTAGACCTAGTAAAATAAATAGTTTTCATTTTACTTTCCAAATTTGTATCCTCTAAAATTAAATTTTTTTTTTCAGTATGGTGTAATTATTTTTATTGACCTAAACTCATTTGATTATAACAACACTCAAGCTTTGCTTAGTTGAAGGAGTGGATTTGAGAAGAAAGTGTGTAGAAAGTTATATTGTTTGGATGAAGGGATAATGGTGAGAAAAGAAGAGAAATTTTATAAAAGTTTGTGAGTGATGTGATAGGTGTGATTGATAATATACTTTTAATAAATAAAATTAAAATTAAAATTAATTTAAAATTAAATATAATTAAATGATGTGTTTGATATAATTAAATTTTTATTATTAATATTACTATTATTATTTTATATTTATATTATTATTATTATTACTTTTAATTATATAATTATTACTTTGATTATTTTTTATTATTGTAATTATTATTAATAATTTTATTATTATTTTAGTTTTTAGTATTAAATTATTAGTATTTTACTATTATAATCATCTTATTTTTATTATTATTTTATAAATTTATTATTAATATATAATAAATGTTTATTTATTATAATATAAATATGAATATCAATAAAATATATTTTTAATATAATAATTATATACGTAATTATAATAAAATATTTGATTATATTTAATATAATGTATTTATTAATATTTTATTATATTTAAAAAACTTTCTTCACAAATCTTCTTATACATGAAGAAAAGCAAAGAAAGATCTCATTAAAAAATTTTGTCGTGTAACGATTTTAAATGTTTTTTTATTCCTCGATCTGCCCACTTTCTTCTTCTTTCCTCCGCAATCTATTTTCACGCCTTCATCCAAACATAATGTAAAGGAGAAAGAGGAAAAAGAATGCTAAGTTCTTTAAAAGAAACACGTACACAAAAATGAAATCCTCATTATCAGAGTTCAGTTTCATGTAAACCTTATCATTAACATCACAAGCCTTGACCCTAATAAACTTGGTCATATTATCAGAGCATATATTAAGAGAAAACAAATTCTTCTACAGACTCTCTAAACGTAAAATCAAAAGGATAAGCAACAACTTTCTAGTACCCAAAGTATTAAAGATTGAGGTTTGGGAAAAATATGCCTTTCATTTTCCTCTTGACTACATTTGGCTCAGACACCTTATGAAAGGGAGCCTTCCGTTTGTTTACTCTCGAAGAGCTAGTCACAACTATTATAGCTGGTGGTGCGGTGGGAACCACTGTGTTCACATTGGAGGGAGAAAGAGAAGAAATTTCTTCCACAACATCCCCCTATAGAGAAAAAGAGTTAGTATGACTCAAAGAGAACTCATCTCCTATTGTGGCAACCTTTCTACTTATTAGAGAGATGTTTTTTTTGGAAGAATTAGAAAAGGAAAAAGATGCCATTAAGGATGTACCTTAACAGAAATGGTGATGAGCGAAGAAGCAAAATGCTAAAAACTCTCACAAAAGCTGGAAAAGTAGAATGAGGTTGGAATAATGTAAAAGTGATGTTTGAATATAAGGCAACCAAATAATTTCAAAAGTTTTGTATCCCACATAAAACAATAAGACACTCAAATGTCGTGTTTTAGGGAAACATGACATGAAAAGTTAAAATGTTAGTTGTCTAAGCGATGTAACTTCTTGTAAAGAGAAATATTGTATTAATAAAGGTGAAAACTTCTCATTAATGCACATTAGGAATCACACCATTATGGGATGCATCATACTAACTAGAAAAGTTGAATAAACTTGACCTTATGAAAGATTACGAAGCAGTGTACTCAAAAGATGGCTATAAAAATATAACCTCAAAAGTAATTCAAGCTAATACTCAACAAACACTTAAACTCGTTCATCCAACAAATTGGTCTAACTACTCCTCATTTATAAATTTCGAAATAAGAGACTTATGTATTACCTGTCTCGAAGATATTTAAAGATAATGGATAAAATATTATTTAGTATTTGAACAACTTAAATATATTACAAGAGTGATCGATTATAACTAAATGATAATATTTTATGTAAGACTACATATACTCAGTGACCAACTTTATTTTTTTCTTATCTTAATTATCTTTTTAACCTTTATTTATAGGTTTAAAAACCTATAAATACAAATTAATCCTCTCATTTTCTCATTCACTCACTTTAACACTCATTTTCTATAATTTTTTTCTAGCTATACTGATTTGAACTTTGAAAGACATTTTGTAGGTGGATCTCTTCTTAATTTTCATCAACAACTTGTTAATCAATCCTTAAAGTTTCAATCTCGACTTTTGAAGAATACTACTTTCTACCGTACAGAGACTACGTTCTTTTTCAATAAAAACAATTACTAAAATAATCTTCTTGTTAAAATGTGAATTTTGAAATTGAATGAAAAGTTTTCAAGACAAACAGAGTATTCATCTTATATTATATTATAGTTTTATATTTTCAAAAATATAATTCACATGATCGAAAAAAATATTTGTAAAATATTTGTAGACATGTTATGGCATACATTTAGTTAAGTTTTCATATTCTTTTAAATATTTTTAAAATTTTAAATTAATTAAAATAAGAAAAAATTGAGATATAATAGAGGTTAAAACATTTTTTCCTTATTTCCATAAGAATATAACTTACTCACCATTAGCACGTGAATAAAATCTGTGCACTTAAGGAGATATAACTTTTCTGGATATAAAATATATCAGAGAATTATTTTTTCCATAACCTTCTATCAATAATAGAAATTAAATACTCACATATCTATAATCCCGAAAATGTAAAGATTCTGAAAAAATCAAACGTCTCTAAGATAAAAAAAAAATGTTTCAAAGTTTTACATAGATGTAATAATACTGAAAAGTAGACTAAGCATCAGAGTGTTAAAAATGATAAAGGAGACGTGAAAAGTTACGACTAAAGCACAACTAAATTTTTTTTGAGTTTTACAAAGATCTTGAAACAAAAGGTTAAAATAAGATGTGTAGATTTGTCAAAAGTAGAGAAAGGAAAACAGGAGATTTGAATCATGAAGATAAGAAGGAAAAGTTTTGACCAAATATGATATATGAAAGACAGGAGAAAAAATTGTCTATAATATGTTATGAACAATGATCAACTCGTGACATAGAAGACTACACATCAACTCGTGATATTCTATTGCAGTTTGCAAGTGTGTAAAAGAGGAAGATATCGTTAGACTCACTGGGTTATTTAATGTGATTGAGATACAAGGGATTAGATGAATGAAAGAGGAACAAATTATAATAAAGTTTACATTTCAGTTGTGCAATGTGGAATAAAAAATAAAAAAATCTTATTCCATATTACACAATTTAAAATCCAAACCTTAAACCTTAACAATTGAATTTTAACTTGCCCAGTTCAAAATACAAATTTAAAAAAGATAATTTTGATATTTTCAAAAGTACGGAGTGCAGGAAGAAAAAAATGGAGGTGCAGGAAGAAGCGGCCCGCATTGAAAATGCCAAAAAGACACAAATACTAAAGCCCAAATATTGAAAAGTTTACTATGAATGAACCAACTTCACCCAACAATGATATTAACCTCCCAATCAATTAAACTGCAACAAGATTGTAAATCCATAATACAATAAATAAATATCGATAATCCATGAGCCGTGAACTGCAAAACCATAACACCGATACACCACTCTAACCATAAAATTCCCTCCAAAAATCTATGAAACTACAAGGACTCGACAATGGCATAATCAATTAATTTGACAAACTGAGATGTGATTAATCTACAAGAGCTACCATCCAAGCTATTCAAGCATTATCCCTCTCGGCCTTCCTAAGATGGCACTGCAAAAACACAATTCGAGGAAACCATGTCAAACTTGAAAGCAATGGTGTAAAAATAAAATCAAACACAAGAACCAAACAAATGGTGAAGCAAAAATGACTCTAGATGTGTAAATATATCTTGTCACTAGGGATCAAATACAATATCAAAGAAAACATGAAAACCTACTGTAGCTAGCTGTATCAATCTGCTCAGGAAGCTGCTTTATATCCACTTCAAACCTGGACTGAACCTGAAATTCACAACAAACAAAATGAATATTGCCAATTGACTCAACGTTAGCACTATGAATAGGCAATCACACGAAGCCAAATATTGAGCAAGGAATTATGGTGGAAGGTGTTAAATTATGGACACATGACAGTCATATTAAAATGCTACTAAATTTCTAAGGTGGCTGCAATTTTCATAACAGTGCCCAGAATTAGAAGTGACAAAAAAAGGAAAATATAAACTAAGCTGTTTACATTGTTGAGAACATCAACATCAGTGGAACATGAGACAAATGTAATTGCAAGGCCCTTGGTTCCAAATCTTCCAGCACGGCCAACCTGTTCGGAGATTTTACCCAAAAGAAATGACAATTAGATGGGGCACTAGATAAGAATAGAGGGGGCATAAACAAATTTTGTAGGAAAATTTGGAAAATGGAGAGATTATCAGACCCTGTGCAAGTATGTATCAGCAGAATCCGGCATGTCATAGTTTATAACTATATTCACACGTTCGATATCGATTCCCCTGCCAACCAAATCTGTTGCAACTAGAATTCTTGTATGGCCCTCTTTAAAACCTTTATATCGCTTTAACCTATAAAAAAGCAAGAAATTCAGATCAGACACAACTTACCAGTGCACAGAATTGTTCTTGAGACAAAAACCAGCATTAGCAAGACAAAAGAAAACAGAAGCCTAATAGCTACCATCAGCGAGCAATACAAACAGAAGTATAGTTGTAGGAATACAAATTATAGGCTATTGAATCATCAATTATAAACCAGTGAAGACTGATTTGTCAGCATACTTTCATATCACATAATACATACCTTTCTTCCTGAGACATTCCAGAGTGAATGCAAATAGATGGGAAGTTGCACTCTCTAAGCAGTTTGTCCAGCTCCGCTGCTCTACTAACACTTTTCACAAAGATAACGATTTGATTGAAGTCCAGTGCATCAAGAAGGTCATTCAACTTCCTGTTCTTCTCCTCCTCTTTCAATTTGATGTAGTGCTGCCATTTCAACAATCAACATAAGCCAGATACCATAAAACTTGCCAATATTTAGCAAAACGTGAAAGTGTAAATAATATAATTCGCTAAAAGGCCCACCTGCACAAGTCCATGAAGGGTCAACTTTGCTTCGTCATCAACATAAATTTCCATTGGCTGAAAGGAACAATGATATAGTAAATCATATTAGGAGCCTTCCTCAAGGTAATGGAATCGAGAACGACATCAATGATGGATGTGGATCCTTGAATCACAGTTCTGCACCATTTATTTTATGTCCTTCCAGATACTTTCACACACTGACACTCCTGAGAACTCTAGCAGGAACGTTCCCAAAATACACTAACAACCCCCTCGCCCCCTAGCTATGACAAATAGAGAAGATCCTATGATGTCAAAAACCGTATCAGACAGACAGGCTTTTGGAGATAACCAACCAACTTCATTGTGAAACAGATGTGGGAACGTATAGAATGAGAAAACATACAAGCTTAATCAAGAACTTACCTCAAACATTCCCAACCAGATCTACTATCCCCAGCTATAGCTACCCAATCACAAGCCTTACCAGAAGTTGTTTCCATAAAAACTGCCTAAAGAACAAAAGCACTATCCGGACTGAAGTCATATCATCATCATAAGTAAATTTTGATGATACCACGGCAATCTAAATATCGAAAAAGCTTTCAGGGAATTCAGGTATTAAGAAAAGAGACTATTAATAAGTAGTAACTGGTCATGGAGCATTACATCTTGCATAAACTTTTTGCAGACAGGACGTATTTCCTTGCTGAGCGTTGCAGAAAACATCATAACTTGCTTATCATGGGGTGTCATCTTGAAAATAGCTTGCACATCTTTCCTCATGTCTGCAGAATTCATGAATGAAACAGAAAACCAAATTAAAATTAAAGGAAGTCCAAAAGTATGATGCAAGTGATAAGAATGATTGTTTGGAAATTCAACATACCCAGAGACTCTAGCATCTTATCACATTCATCTAAAATGAAATGCCTGACATTCTTCAAAGAAAGGTCCTTATCCCTAGCCAATCCAAGTATTCTTCCAGGTGTACCAACAACAATACTAGGGCATTCGTTCTTCAATAGATCCTTGTGAACTTTAATGTTGACGCCACCATAAAAGACAGCAACCTTCAGATCGGGTAGGTAGGTGCTAAACCTTTCAAATTCGTTGCATATCTACATAAAAGATATTACACAGATATCTTAAATCAGAAGTAATCAAATAGCAAGTTCCATAATATTGCAAGTGCTAAGCCCTAAATAAATACCTGGTATGCTAATTCCCTTGTATGACATAAGACAAGTGCAGAAACTTGCCCTGCAACAGGGTCAATCTGCTGCAGGGTAGATAGAACAAATACAGCAGTTTTTCCCATTCCAGATTTAGCTTGACAAATCACATCCATTCCAAGTATAGCTTGAGGTATGCACTCATGTTGTACTGGTGGCAAACCAAAGAAAATAGAGGTCCAACGAACCGGTGGTAAGAAAAACAAACCTTTGAGAGATATACCAAAGCATAATGGTTCTCCAAATGAAGATTATGATAAAAATATTACCTATAAAATAAAAATTGGAAAGTTACACAAGTTTACTATATTTGTTATTGTATAAATAGAATCAGCATAAAATATTGAACTGAAACTGGTGTTTTATGATACGAATATTAAGAAAAAAAAAATACAATAAATAGAAGAAAATTATCATCTAATAATAAAGATATGATACGAAAATAAATAAAAGTGTTCCTAATAATACATATATAATCTAGATATGGTCGTTCCCAATCTTTAAATTCTCACATGGTCTAAACCAAGAATATGGCCCAATTAAGGTACAAATCTTAGGGAGAGAAAAAGTACTTCCTCTATCGAAAATGTTCTTTATTGTCAATGGAGAAGAAACTTGGAGGTTTCTCATGCTTAATGGAGTAACCTCCAACACAAGTTATACCATGACAACATGAAAAATTAACATTAGGAGCACTTGTGCTTCAAAAGAAATCATTAATTGATCTGGAATCACCACATGATATGTAATCAAGTTTCATCAACTGATCGTATACCAACAAATTTGTAATGTGGAGATTGACCAAAAATGACCAAGGTTATACTAACAAATTTGTAATGTGGAGATTGACCAAAGATGACCATGGTGGTCTGGGGCCATGTAATAATTTCTTGTGCTTCAAAGGTCAAACAAATTTATTTTAGACCAAACAATAGTGGTTAAAAAAAGACAATATGGTCAGGTTTGGGAAAATTTGGATCCAAATCATGAATTTTGAGTATAAATTTGGTCACCTTTTACTCATTTAGAATCATGTTGGATTGGGCGAAGTGTTCAGCTGACATCTTTTGAAAAAAATAAAAACTGAAAAAAGGGGGGAAAGTAGGGAAAACACAGAAAAGGGAAAAAAAACTAACAATTGTGAAAGTTGAATGAAAATATAGATTTACTCCCAAAACTAAGATTTAAAAGAAATAAATAAATCCAATATTAGTAGTGATTAAATATAAAGCTTTTACAACGGGGTCAGGTCTATCCGGTGCAAAATGTTTCAAAACTGATATCTCTGATCCAATTGGAGGGGTTCAACCCAACCCTAACAAAAAACCTAAAAGTTTTTAAAAGCAATGATTGAAACCCATAACTATTCTGTGTTCATAAATCATCAGAGTAACTCCAATAAATAGTTATTATAATAAATAATTATGCAGGTAATTTACCTTCAGAAGGGTGCTCAAATCCAGAGTCCACAATAGCCCGAAGAAGCTCTGGCTTCAGCAAAAAGTCTCTGAATCCTGAACTATGAATTCCAACATAACCCCTGCCAAAAACCAAAAACAGAAAAACAGCATTCAACATCAGAAGCTCGTAGAAAAAACAACACAGACTCCATTTGCACTCCACCCAACATCCCCCAAGGCCAGATCATCAACCCATTTCAAGTAAAAACTACAAAAACAAAAACTTCATTTCGAAATACTCTCGTACAGTTTAACCCCATAATGAGCAAAGCAATTCTAACCCCCCAAAAATATGCAAAAAAGTAAATGTAAACAATATCTTATATCATATACATATAACAAAACACTTCAAAATATAACATGATAACATTTCCATGCAAAAACCATAAAACTAACTCACTTCTTTACAGCGTCACCGTTGACTTTATTAGCACCCTCAGGCTCCTTCTCTTCTTCGTCCTCGTAGTCAAGAAGGTCCTCCTCGTAAGCTTCATTCTTTGTATCCCCCATTACTACAATTTACAATAACATTATTAATTCAATTGCAACCACTGTTTCAAACAAACAAATACTCTAAAAAGAAACCGAATAAAGAACACGAAAAAATCAAGTTAGGGTTTAGAGGCGTAAACGGAGTGAGATAGAGTGAGTGTTAGGGTTTTGAAGAGTGTACCTGTTCGTAGAAGCGTTCGGAGGAGGCAGTGGAAGGAGTAGGAGGGTTTCTGAAAAGGGAATTTTCTTAGCCGAGAATCCTAATTTTTTTCGGGTAAAAAGGGGGTGAGAGTGATAAAAACTTCACCATATTAGGATAATAATTATATATATTAAAACTGCCAAGTGTAAATAAAAACTAAAAAGAAAATTATATTTTGATAACTATTTTCAAAAGTATGAAAAATCAGACTTTAATAATTAGGGTGAAGAAATAAACTGAATCCAATAAATATTAATAATAATAGCAATGGTAATAATAATTTTCTATAATAATCAGTACAGAGATTAATTTGTGTAGTTGTTTCTTTTTACATTTTTTACTATTTTATGGTTAATATTTTGATTATTTTTAGTGTACCAAATTATTGATATTATGACAAAAATATAACTTCATGTGAAATGTGGGGTTTCTGATAAACAACTATTACTTTCTTTATTATTTTTCTTAAAAGTAAATAGTCTATAAGAGTAATTAATAGAGAGGTTCATTTTTGTGTAATTGATTTTTTTCATATATGTATTTTTTACTATTTTACTTTTGATAATTTAATTTTTTTTATATTTTGAATGTATCAATTATCGATTAAGAATATTTTTTATTATATTTTTTATTATATTTTTTAAATATTAAATGAAATAAAAAAAATGAGAGTGCAAAATTAACTCTATTAAGAGAAAGAGAAAATTAGAAGAAAAACATGTAATCGTTTATAAAAAAAATAAGATAAAAATGCATAAAAAAACAGAAACTAAAATTATATCTTTTTATTATTATAAAAAAATGTGGACACAAAGAGGTGGTTGCATTTATGCTCCAGCACTACAACTAATAAGAATTAAATTGAACTCTAATAATAATATATAATTTATAACTATATATGACAGAAATTATCTTATTTATAATATATAATTTTTTTTCAAATTTATGTTTAAGTATAATTATTTTGTCTACTATATATTTACAACTGCACCATTCAACTCTTCTTTTCCCATATCTCACACATTATAAATGTTAATTTTCTTATATAATTTTTATTAAAATTTTACTTTTTTTAATATCTCATATATGACTGTAACAGAGAAACAAATTTTATAGTTTTTAAAGAAGTCATTTTTTCTATCTTTTTAATTTCAATATATGATAATGACGTTGATTATTTTTTAAAATTAAAGAAAAATTAATACACGGATACATTGTGTCTGTATTTTTGTTAGTCAATATCAGTGTATAAAGATCATTGTTCTATTTGGTATATAAAAATTATTTTCTTATTTTACTTTTAATAATAGTTTATAATGAAAGATTGTGATGAGAGGAAACATGATAAGGAAAACCATTAATTCTATTTTTTTACTATATCAAATAACATTGAATGAAAATATTTAATTATAAAATAAAAATAATATATGTAGTACTTTTAAAGTTACAATCAATTTAAATATTTAAATTTTAACTTATTAAAATAAGATAGTATGATAAAAATGTAAAATATTTATTAATAATAATAATTCTAAGTGAGTGTACACAAATGTTAGAGAGGGAACTTTCGTATAGATATCAAGGCTTTTTCTCTTCTCATATTCGTCTCATCTAATATAATTTTGCTTTTACAAATTATAGGTTAATGTTGGTACCAATATTCAAAATGGCATTTTTGAAAAGTCAAATTGAATTATTTGTCATTGGATTTGATTTGATTATTAATTAGATTCATTCATGTCCTAATGTTTTCTTTTAGAATGAATTTAATTAAATATCAATCTAGGAATAGATTATCAGTATTGAAAGAATGGTATTTTAGAAAGGACACTTTTTAGTTGAATCAATTTAAAATGGCATTTTCAAAATGTTGATTTGATTTTTAATTAGGTTTTTTAAATATTTTTATTCACTTTCAATCTTTTAATTATATTTTACCAAACAAATAAAACTTAGAGGCCTAGAATATGAAAGGATTAGTTTGGTTTCACCTTTGAATATCTTCTGTTTAATAATTTATATAATGTTGTGACAAAATAAAATATTTTTGTAAAGCATAAAATATTCAGTAAAATAAAAATAAATAAAACAATTTGTTTTTGTATTGTTATATAAAGTACTGTTTTGTAACTTCAGAAATGGAAATCGTTTTTAGGATTGGGATTTTCATCTAATTAAAAATATATTTTTAATGGTTGAGTTATGATCTTAATCTGTAAAATTTATTGAAAACCTAATTTTTATATTTTTAATTTAAAATATCATTTCAATCTTTTAAATTTTAAGGAAAAAATATATAGTTTTACTATAAGATTAAATAGTAAAGTAAATTATGAATACTGTATTTATAGTTACTAAATATAATTGTGGTGGTTTATTTATTTCACAATCCAAATTTTATTCTAATCTAAACAATATGTGTATGCATATTTTAAAGTTTATGATATTGGTATTTTAATGATTTATTTGAGTAAAAATATAATATTTTTCATATAAAGAAGGCTGAAAGCATAAATACTAGAAATTTTAAAGTATACATAATATATTATTTTACCATAAGTTAAGATGCCATCACGATGAAATATATTACCAAAAACTTCTTATTGATTTTATTATATAAGAAATAATTAAAATTGATAAATCTATCCATTCAAGCAAAGATTAATATTTAAGAGTTAGTTATGTTGACATGCTTTTATTTTAGAGAATTCTTTTATAAATAATATCCAATTAAACTAAAAAAAAAATTATGATTTCATACGCGGTCTTAGAGACGTTTTTATTGTAACATTACATTAACTGTAGAGGGTTTAAACAATCCCTTAACTTGAGATAAAATGTTCTAAAAGTTTCACCTCTAATATGTATAATTGGTAGTTGGACACTTAGACATATAGGTTTTCAATTCTTACACAATAAAAAATTAATTCTTTTCATAATCTTTATCAATTTCTTACGGGTCTTAATTATGTTGTCTATGCTATTCTTATCACTCAAATTCTCAAAAGCAATTTCTAACATTAATTGAGTTTTCTTTTTTGTATGATTACTAAAAAGGAATCCGACAATTCTATGTTGGTTTTTCTGAATCCTATTTATATTGACTATGCACTATTACTTCATTCAATGATTCCTCTAAGTCATGTGTCACCTAGACCCACTATGGACGTCCGTATCATGATGTTTTTTGATGTTGCAAACTTTATGACTACCTTGACTGCTCTTCTACTAGTCGTGGTCATGGATGTGGTCACTTTAATATGGGTTGTTTTACTTCTGTTTCTATTCATGTCATGCAATCTTGTGCATCCCATAACAATGGTAGCCCTTCCAAACCTTTGTTTATTGTTACTCCTAACATGTTTCAATAATTGATGTCCATTGTTGTTTCCTCCAAACCATGCACTTAAAAGTTATTGGGAATAGTATCTTTCCGATAACATTGACTTTTGGATTGTGGAGCTTCTCAACATTTGACTCAGACCATCTTCTTCATTTTTTTAATATCCACATTATTTCCTCTTGTTCAATAACATTACTCATTGATTTCTATTTCTCAGTTACTACATTGTACCAATTGTATAGTCATATTTAATAATTCTACATGTTTATATAACCTGCAAATGAGGAGGATGATTAGATGGGGTGTGTGTGCTTTGTCAATCACATATGTGATTCAAAGATCTTTCTCTTTTAATTTTTGGCATCAATGCTTAGGACATCCTTCTCGATAATATCTAAATTTGTCGCCATTTGTTTCTAATTCTCAAAAATGCTCCCTGTGGTGTGTGTTATCAAGCCAAACAAATTTGTCATTCATTTTCTAATAATAACATGAAGCTTACTCTACTTTAATCAAATTTATTGATAATGGTGTACACTTAGTTTAATTTTATAGTTAAACAAGTACAAATTGATAATGGGACTGAATTATATCTTTCTCTCTTGGTTCTTTGTTTTTGTAGTTGATGCACTCTACAACAATTTTCATGTACATATACCCCACAACAGAATGGTAAAGTTTAATGATGTCATTATCATATTCTTAATGTGGCTTGTGTCTTACGATTTGATGAATATCTTCCTATTAATTTATGGGGTGAACATTTTCTCACATATTCTCATTTGATTAACCGAACTCCCACTTCTTTGCTTAAAGAAAAATGTCCATATGAAGTGCATCATTAGGTTACAATTTTGCCTAAATCATCTAATAAGTTTCCTACTCGCTCATGAAAATGTGTTTCTGTCAACTGTCCCACAAACAAAACAGGTTGAAAGGTGTTTGCTTTGGATACAAAGCATAATTTTGTCTAAAGTGATATTCAATTTCTTGAAGATACATTTCCATTTGCATTATCTACTGTAAACATTCCTCAAGCTCCCACATAATGTATCTTTTCTCCTATTATTCATTATGAGCACTATGGTTTTGGTGTTGCATCTTTAGAAATTGCAACCCTACCATACACAGAGTTTGCTGACAGGGGGAGAAGTTTGGATCCTCCATCTCCACCAAAGTTGGATGACAGAATGAGCTCTTCTAACATTTCTTCTCCATCTTTAGTGCCTCTTCATCGCACAAGTATAACTCATCAAACACCAAATTATTTGAAAGAATATCATTATCACTCTACTACACCATTTTCTCTCAACACTCTCTCCAATGTGTCTTTGGGTATTCCCTATCCTATTGAGAACTTTGTTACTAGTACTATTTTATCTATAAAACAAAAAAAATCTTAGCAGATGTTCGTAGTACCATTGAATCACAGTCATTTAAAGATGCAATGAAGGATCCACTTTGGCATCAAACTATGAGATTTGAAATTCAAGTCTTGAGGATAACCATACTTGGATTATTACTCCTCTCCCTCATGGTAAAAGACAATTCTTGGCAATTGGATTTTTTGAGTCAATTATAATTCTCTATTGAATGATACAAGGCTAGATTAGTTATTGCAAGCAAACCAAATTAAAGCACACGATTATCATGAAACATTTACTCTCGTTGCAAAAATGGTGAGTGTGAACACTTTTCCCTCTACGGTTGTTGCTAAAGATTGGGGCATTTGTCAATTGGATGTTCAAAATCTTTTTCTTAATGAAGATCTTGAGGAGGAAGAGTATACGCGCTTTCCTCCTATTTTTTTCTACTGGTTCTCCTGGATTTGCATGCAAACTACTTCGTTCTCTTTATGGTTAAGGACTCTATCCTTAGTTTCGGGTTTCACCAATCCAAAGTTGATTATATGTTGTTCACCTATACTCAAGATTACGATTTCATTACTATTCTTATGTATGCTAATGATATCCTTTTGGTTGGCAATAACACTTGTGCTTGTGATCAGGTTAAGAATTAGTTACAGTCTTGGTTCAAAATCAAAGATATTGACAAACATAAATACTTTTTGGGTATTGAATTTGTTTGTAGATATTAGTGAACGTTTCTTACTTGGGTGTAAACCAGCTACTTTTCCATGTATCAAAATCATAAATTAGCTTTTTCAAATGGTTTGATTTATGATGATCATGCACGTTATCAACTACTTGTAAGCCACCTTGTCTATCTTACCATCACTCACCAAAAGTAAGTTATGTCGTTCATATATTATCTCAATTTCTCCAACATCTCCTGTCGCAACCTAAATCACGACGGGACGGCAATCCAAAAAAATTTATAAGAATTGTTTGAAAATTTAAGGAAAGGAGTCGCCACCATAGTTTATTAGGAAAACTATAGAAAAACCAAAATTAAGGGCATGGTCTACGAAAATCAAGTCTAGATCCGGAGTCGGTTACGTGTGGGGAAGGTGTTAGCACCCCCCACAACGCCCGTTCTATGACGGTACCTTTAATTAAATAAGAAAACTGAGTGCGATTCTGAAAATGTTTATCTTTCCAAAGATGAGACAAAAATTTAGGTAAAAACAAACAAAAATATTTTTTTATTTTTAGAGCCCGACAAGGTTTTGACCTTGCTCCTACGTATTTCCATTTGGAGTGAAAAATCAGGGTTACGTAGTTCTTTATTTTAAAATGTTTGTTTGAGATGTTTGATATTTTTAATTTTTTGGAATTTTTATATTTATTTTTTAGAAATTAAACCTTATTTTGGATACAATTAGACGCGGACGGCCTTTTGATATTCCAAATAAAGTCAAAGCTTAACAACTAGTTAAGAACTTGAAAACAATTTTATTTATCATAATTATTATTATTAATTCAAACTTGAAAAGAATGACATCAAACACATGCATATAGTGATATTAAAAATTGGCAAAGTTTGAATCATGCCACGTGCTTAATGTCATTATTATATATTCTTTAAATATTTAATACAAAACTAAAAAAGGAATAAAGAAACTCACCTTACGTAACCTTTTTCAATTCATTACGTTACCTTCTCACTCATTCTCTTTCCTTTTTCTTTATTTACATTCAAAATAAGATGGATCCCACACCTTTTCAATCTCTTTCACTTCAACCTTGACACCATTACATGCAGCCCCAATTCTTAATTATTTAAATTCATTATTTTATTCCACTTAGTACCTAAAAGAGAATGGGATAAGCCCACGAGCCTTACACCTAGTTGTTTGGCAGATTCACAATATTGCAATGCCTTCCTCTGCGTCTTTTGTTTATTCAAATCCACTTGCTATTTTTTAACTATTTCTATGCTAAATCAGAAACAAAATTCGACCCAGCCTGCAACCCCACTTTATCACTTGCGCATAAACCATTACCCTAAATTGAATTAGGGTTGAGTGAAAAAGAAAAGAACAGTGGCGTCGATTTGAGCGAAGATGGTGAGGATGGTTTCGATGGTGGCAAGGTGGTGGATGTTGTTCTTGGAGGTGCGGTGATGGTGTATAGCGTGATGGTGGAGGTGTTTTGGAGGCTTGAATGAGGTTGTTTTGGGAGGCGCATGGGAGGCATGGTGGAGACTGTCGTAGAGGTACAATTTTACGGTAATTTTAGGTGGTATTTGGGTTTCATTGTGATGGTAGAGACATGGTGACATTGGGTTGCATGGTGGCATGGGTGTGTTGGGAGAGGAGAATGGAGGTGCATGGTTCATGGGGATTTGGTGGTGAGGAGCGGCTGCCAGCGTTGCCATCGCGTGGTGGTGGTGGAGAGGTGATTTAGTTTGTGGCTAGGGTTGTTCTGGTATGATAGGGCAGCGTTGAAGGTGCATGGGAGATGGTTTCGTGATGTTTTTTTGGTTTTTTTTTAGTAGTCTATGGTGGTTGAGGGCGTGGCAAGGTTATGAGAGGAAGAAGGTCGTGACTGTGATGATGGTTTGGTAGACAACGACGGTGTTGTGGTGTTTGTTACGTGGGCAAGCTAGCATGTGCATGCATTTTGAGGTGCAACATGGATATGGTGAGGGCACGAATGATTGTGTACAGTGGGGAAAATGTTTGGCTTGAGGTGGGGATATTATAGAAGTATTTTGGCAGGTATGAGAGGCGTGGCAGCAGCGAGGAGAGGGCAACATAGATTGGGCTCATGATGAAGGTAGCTTGGCAGTAAGCTATTCTTTCCAAAGGTTCGGCTTGGTTTTGGAGGTGATAACGGTGGAGGAAAGAGAGGCTTAGATGAGATTGCTTTGAAACTTGGTAGAAGTGCATGGTGAGGACGTTTTCAAGTTGGTGTTATGTCATGTAGGAGGTGCATGAGAGGTTTGGTGGTTATGGAAATATGTAGGAGCATATGGTGGGGGTCCTATGGTCGTTTAGTGAAAGTAAATGGTGACAAAGTGGTGGCACCAGGCGAGTTTGGGTGAAGATGCATGAGGTTGTTTTGTGGTAGGAGTGTGTGGTGATTTGTGGCAGGTGGCGTGGAATGGAAATGGTAACGAGGGTTGTTGCTTAGCTAGGCAATGATGTATTTGGAACAGTGAGCTAGTGCGGTGGATGGAAGTGGTAGTCGTGGATGTTGAAAGGCGTTGTTCGGCCGCAAATAGATGCCCAAACTTCTATCTCTCTTTTTTTTTTCCTTTTGAGTTCAGATTGTTACATTTTGGTTTTGTTTTTTTCTTTTATGGATTTGCTTGTTCTATTAGAGAAGGGAAGGATGATGAGTTTGACAAATGCATGAACTTATGATTGGAGTAAAGAATGAATATATGGTAAGAGTGGTGGCGAAGATAAACATGATGTATAAAGATAAATAGAGCAAAAGTAACATTAACTCACAACAGGGGCATCACCATGCTATGACAAACGTTAGAAATTTAAAACTCACCCCTTGATATTTCCTTCTTCCTTCGTTTCTTGCCTCTTATGTTCTCCTCCTTTGTCTTCCGGCTGAGATTAATGAAGAAAGTTGGTGGCGTCTGAAGAGAAAATAGTGATATGCAGGGTGTGAATGGTGAGAATTTGTGAGAACGTATTTGGTGAGGGTGAAAGTGTATTGGGTTCCCCTAATCTCCCCTCAGAGTCTATTACTTATGCCCGAGGTGAAACAAAAACAAACCCCAAAATGGGTGATCTCTACGTGCCTTTTTTGCCCTGCAGAGTACAGGAACGAAATCTCAAGAGAATAGAAAGAAACCTAGTGGACTAGAGAGGCTTCCTCAATGCTGTGTATCCTCAATAAGATAAAAAAACAAACTTAACCCCCCTTGAACCCATCCGTTGAAGCGTTGACTCCCTCTCTTTAAATGTAAGGTGGGAAATATAGAAGGAGGCTCGCTGCAGAGGGGAGGCGCCAACTTATTCAGTTGTGAGAAAAACGCAAATTTGGAGACTTGTGCTTTAAGGGTGCTGGAGTGAGGGATACGAAAGATTTCCGGCAATTCTGAAAAAAAAAAAAATGGGAAAGATACAAACTACTTTTCCAATCCTTTTTATCTCTTTGTTATCCGTATCATTATTATTATTATTATTATATTTTTTATATTTTTTTTAAAAAAGAAGAATTTAATAAAAGTAATAGAAATATATTTTTGCACTTTCATATTTTGTTCAAGAACAAAAATAAGAGAAAAGTAAAATGAATATTTATCTAATTTTAAACATAAGAGAAATTAACAACATCCTAAATTCAAACTAAAAAAAATATTTTACTATTTTTCAAATGATAAAAAGAAAAATAAAAATAAAAAACTTATCCACCTGGACGAAATTGGGTGTTGACATCTCCTACAATAACATGATGATGTAGTGTTGTGTGTGTTGCGTTATATGTTAATGTGTATTCGTATTGCTTCTAATCCAATTTTTCATGGACGTACAAAATACATTGAACTAGATTGTAATTTTTTAGGATATTGAACATATCAATTACACATGATATGCTATTTTTTTAGGATATTGTTTCTTTTATTTTACAACTTTCAAATTTATCTTATAGATATTTCTATAATTCAAAAGGTCTATATAATGATCAATATGTCAATAATAAGCTACATTGCTTGTTTAGAAGTGTATATCTTTTTAATGAATGTTAAAATGAAGTATTTTTCTATTCATTTATAAAATAGTTGTAACTAATTAAATTTTTCATACATTAATTAGGTAACGGTTTTTTCCCTAAATTTTGAACTCAAAATGTTCAACATAGTTTACAATTATATATTTTTATTAAAATATTATTTTCATTCATTATAATTTTAGGAATTTTCACTTTCGTTCTTATGTTTTAAAATTTACACAATTTAGTATTTTTTTTTCTCAAAAACATTAGATATGATATCATAATGTAACAATGTAAATTAAATATTTTCCATAAAAAATAACTAATCTTTAATTTAAGGCTTCAAGTTCTTCTATTTGGAGAAGTTACAAATGTGGTAAGAAAAACATTCCAATATTCATTACCAAAAACAAATAAAGAAAAAGAAAAAATGATATTTCGGCTTATCATTATTTCTGAGTACAAGAACCAAGTCTTACATAAAAAGTTTCAATTAACCTAGTTATCAAAATTTTGATTGACCATATATATTATCATAATAGAACAATTAATAGGTTAACTACTAAATTACATGCACCACCAATGAAAAAAAATATAAAGTCTGTATATAACAAAATAATGACATAACATCTTAATGTATTTTATTCTTTAATAAACTTTATTATGGATATGTAATAGTCATATTTGAAGCTAATATTTTTCCATGAATCTAGTCATTTGAGTTTGTAGTAAACGAGTTGCAGAAGATTGAGGATAAAATACATGAAACACATGAGACTCTTCTTTTGCTTCCACAAGTTTTACCTCTTTTATCCCGTTTTTCTTCAAAAACTCCACATACATCACTCCCCTTTCCTTTAAGAAATCTTCACCAGCAATATAAACCTCAGATGGTGGAAATTTAAGCCAAACACCGGTAGATAGCTCATGTTTTTCAAAGTTACAACCATAGTAGTCACGGTTTAACCCTTTAGGTATACTTAGCTTCCAAAACATATCATTCATGGTCACATCCTCTATGCTTTCTTCAACCATCTCTTTCATTGTCCTCTCCTCACTGCCAAAATAGGGATGTATAGGCATTAATCCTTTAATTCTCAAAGGACATGCATTGTTCTGAATTGCCTTCACAGCAACATGGTGTGCAATGTTACCTCCAGCACTATCTCCTGAGAGAAACACTCTAGTTATGTCAGCTTGTTGAAGTAAAGGTTCAGAACCAACTTGATCACTAAGCCATTCAAGTGACGTGTAACAATCTTCATAAGCAATAGGGAGGCGATGTTCTGGAGCCAAACGATAGTCAACAGAAAGGATAATGGATTGAGATGTGACACACAAGTCACCAAGAAAGGCATGGTAGCCAAGCCAGGTGGTGGATCCAATGCAAAAGCCACCACCATGGAAATACACCAAGAGAGGAAGTTTCTTTGAGGAAGTTGGAAAGCTAGGAAGGAAGATTCTTCCTGTGATGGGCTTTGATGAGTCTATGATCACATCCTTTGATTTGTATCCATCAGTTGACTCTAAGGAGGCTGAGACAGTTTCAGGATTAAAGCGTTTCACTGAACCATTTGAATAAACTTGAAGAAAGTTAGGAGCTTCTGCTATTAAAGACATTTTATTTAAGATGAAAGTTCTATGTGAAGTGAGAATTTTATACGTAAGTTAAAAGAACTGGAATAGGGTATATATTTTGCATTCATACATTTTTTGTGCTTGCATTATAGGTGTCCAATACATAGTAAATTTTGTTTGGTTGGTCATTTACATCACATTGTTCTATCTATTGTTAAGAGGTTTCACATGCATGATTGTCATTTATTCAATATGAAAAGAATTGGCATTTACAATATTGACCAACATATAGTTTATATTCATGTTTTATGGAGATTGCATTGTGTATTAAGTGATAAAAGTTTCCTTTAGATATAAAAAATGGCATGTTGAAAATATTTTTATAAAAAATAATTGACTCGATAATGTTTACATCATGTAACGCCTTTTCAAGAAACAGGGTTTTAACTTCACTAATTTTTATTACTGACTTTGAAAAAATAAAATATTATGTAGCTACAACATTTTAAGAAATGGGGAAATATCTCTAAAACTTATTTTAGCTTGGTGACTTTTTTTAAAAAAAAATTTATGTTAGTTAACTTCTCTTATTT
>Ga0209700_105219_pt1 | contig 22215 bp, 8 predicted proteins | sample SiratroredBW_FD_187528 | JGI IMG/M metagenome (GOLD analysis project Ga0209700, IMG submission 187528) | Root nodule microbial communities of legume samples collected from California, USA - Siratro red BW (SPAdes) (version 2) | ecosystem: Host-associated > Plants > Roots > Nodule | place: USA... | reverse complement strand
TTTTTAATTATCTCAATAGCACTCTTTAGTTTTTAATTCCCAAAATAGACTTTTTTCACTAGACTAACAATTGTGATTATTTATGAATTTTTACTTATTTTCTTTTAGTTTGTAACAATTACTACCAATTAAGTTTATTAAAATTAAGATAAAATAATATAAAAATATTGAATTAAAATTTTTAAAAAGTAAAACGAAAAGAACAAAAATAAATATTTTGTTGGTATTTTCAACTTATTAATTATAATAAAAAAATAAATGATAAATTATTTTATTTTATATTTTTATAATTAATTTAAATTTAATTGTGTATAAAACTAGTTGAATTAAAATTAAGATAAAAATAATATCAAATTATTTAATTAAAATTTTAAAAAATAATAATAAAATAAAATATCTTATTGGTATTTTCAACTAATTAATTATAATAGAAAAATAAATGATAAATTATTTTATTTTATATTTTTGTAATAAATTTAAATTTGGCAGAATAAATTATAATAATTTTGTAACTATATTTTATATTAAAATTGAAATTGGAAGAAATAATTATAATAAATTATAAAATTGTTATTTGAACTAAAATTTGTATTTTTAGTTTGTTAAAAAAATATCTAAATAATTAATAACAAAAATAAAATAAAATTTTGATAAAGATAAAATTTAATTTTCAATAGAGATATAAATTGATTTTTTTGATAGAGTTAGAATTTAATATAGATAGAATTTGATTTTTGATCAAATAGAATTTGGTTTTTTATAGAAATAGAATTTGATATTTGACAAAAATAACATTTGATTTTTTATAAAGATAAATTTGATTTTCGAGAAAAATGTAATTAATCTTTTGATAAAAATAAAATTTGAGTTTTGATAAAGATAAATTTTGATTTTTGATATAGATAAAATTAATTTTTTATAAAGATAAAATTTGATTTTTAATAAAGATAAATTTGATATTTGATAAACATAAATTTTGATTTTTGAGAGAGATAATATTTGATTTTTAATAAAAATAAAATTTAATATTTGATAAAAGTAAAATTTGTTTGTTGATTTTAGATGTAGAACTAATTGGTAGTAACTCCTACAAACTAAAATAAAATACTTAAAAATTTATAAATAATCACAATTGAATGTTATTTCGCAAATTAAAAACTAAAGAATGTTATTTCCAGAATTAAAAATAAAAAATATTATTAAGATAAATAAAAAACAAAAATATGCTAGTAGGTAAAAAACATTCTATATAACTAACATGTGTTATATATATATATATATTATCCAATTGAATTAGACTATTCTTAATTCTCCTTGGAGATAGCACCTCTTTAACAAAAGCTTTATTTTTTCACTTTAAATTTTTTTACCAAACTTCTATTAAATCTTCAAATATTAAACCATATATAATCATATCTTCCTTTTATAAAACATCCGAAAAAAAATTCTAGATAAAGAATGAACCACTCACTCAATTCAAGAATTTGATTGATAGATTTTATTTATTTTCCTTATTATCTTCTTATTTTGTAATTATATCTTACACCATAACAAATGTTGATTATTAACTAAAATTTAGTAAAAAAATTATAATAAATTAAAAAAATAAACATCTGTAATTTAGTTATAAACTTTTTATTCTTTTATCTATTTATCTTTATCACGCTTGTGAGTTCTCTCTTCATTTCATCACATATCTTAATTTATTTTTCATAATTTCAATGTGTTTTGATTTTTTTGAAGTACTTTATATTGAGATAAAATATTTACCTTTATAAAAAAATTGACTAATTATATTTAAAGTAAATCTCTTTAATTATATTTTTTTTCATCAACAATTTAAATTCAGTACTTTATTCGAAATCTTCATGTTATATTTCATTTTAATAAAAATAACAATAAAAATAACAGATTATTAATTAATAAATTCTTTCACCAATTTGATTATTGGTATGAATTTAGAAACAATTGTTTTAAGCGAGGAAGGTGGGAGAAATCAACAACTACTTCAACAAAATATAAAAACGACGTAATAAGTTTAGATTAAAGATGAAGAGCATTTATCTTTGGTTTTCAATTTTTCTTTTTTTAAAGGGTTTACTATTTCCTTTCTTTACTCGGTTGGACTCCTAAGGACCCTTTAATGGTTAAGTTGGCACACGATTCTTAGCTTCTCCGAGTGTCTGTCTGTCTGCAGAATCCAAACCCTCCCAGGTTTCTTTCCTTTGTTCCTTCTCGTGCGGTGCACCCTGTGCACGAGCTCTTTGTAGATACCATCGTGTTAATTAACATCGCATGTTTCGAACGCGTTGTGCTGCCACTGAAATCGAAAACCGGAGAAAGGGGAGAAGAGAGGGAGCATGGCTGATATCTTCGCGTGGCTCATCTCCTTCTTTATCCTTATTGCTTTGATTGTACTCGTCATTTACCAGGTCAATTCCAAAAGCCCTAACTCATGCTTTTAGCTTGTGTTTTTTCTTTTCTGATTAATTTCTTGGTAAAGTCAACTTTAGAGCAATTTAAAGTGCCCCATCCTCCGAAAATTGGTTCTTTAGTTCAAACATTCAACGGGTTGTATGTTTGATTGTTCCATGTGTTTTGATTGCTATGGGTAAAAAGAAAATGAAGTCGATTCGTATTTTAAAAAAGTTGAAGAAAAAAAAAAGTACTTACCAATTTGAAGAGAAGATACTTGGGATAAAAATTATGTGTGTATGGGTTCTTATCTGGTGTAAAAAAGTTTCGCACTATCTTTATACGTAAGGGTCTAGTTTGAGTATTTCCTCAGAAGATGTACTTCAGCGAACAGAATGAATGTGTCAGTCTTTATGATACACAATTAACAAATATATGAACATTTAATTTTAATAAGACTTGGGGGGTTCAAAGATTGCTGCAGGTATGGTTAGGTTACATATGTGTTTATTATAATTTTGAAAAGAGGTCTATCTACTGGAAAGGACCTAATTTCTTATGTTTTATGTGTTCATGTCTTCATTTGATCAATTGTACGTTTTAGGAGTTAGGAGCTTCATTCAGCTTTATGTCCATGTTTTGTTACTTTTATGTTTCTGCTTCTGAAGATTGTTAAGTGTTATTACCACCAGAATGTGTTTTGTCATTGATATTTTCTCCAGAAGTCTTATGAATTTGGTTGCGTTTGGTGTGTTTTGTCATCTTTTTTATTGTTGGTATAATCTGACTGGTGATATTGTTTAACATTTGTTGCAGTTAATGTGCCTGGCAGACCTAGAATTTGATTATATAAATCCATATGATTCCTCATCTCGAATAAACAAGGTGGTGTTGCCTGAATATATTATAGTAGGTGTACTATGTGGCTTCTACCTTGTCACAGGGCATTGGATAATGTCATTGTTCTGTGCTCCTTACCTCTACTACAATCTGAGACTGTAAGTTTTCTATCAAATTTAGAAATAACCGAAGTTTATTGATATGAAATATACTGGTTAATGAATATTATGGTTTTAAGAAAACATTTAAGTGAAAGTAATCCATGTCTGTACATTAAGAGTGGATGACAGATTGAGTTAGAAATTTTAATCTTTGCATTCTTTGGCATTGAATTAGTGTGACTACCCAGGAAAAGAGTCACTTGTTCATGACATGAAACCAGCCAATTTGATTGATATAACGTTTCAGTTTACACTTCATGGAGTTGCTAAGCAGCCTATATGTTATGAACTGTAATATTTTGTGCAAGTGCAGTACTTTGGGTGAGGGTTTGGATTTTGGGTTCTTTGCATTATTCTGCACTTTCATTTGAGTATAGGATTGTTAAGAGAATCAAACCAAACCGGTTAACCAAATTTTTTGCTATATAGCAAGTTCATTCTTTTTCATGGTTTTGGTTCACTGGAAAAAAAGGGCTGGATTAAATTTTTCTTGTATGATGAAGCCAATAGGCCCCAAATTGTTTTTTTTTTATTTCTATGAATCTCACTCTGTATACTCCATCTTCTATTACCTATCTAGATGTAGAACTATGAACTCTATGTTATTAACTTTAATCCATGTATGGTAAAAGGTTATTATAGTTGGTTTAGTTTTTGTTGGAATTCAAAAATCCAAATGAAATAGGGACGAGTGGTTCAGTTTGGTTTGTAATTTTTAAGGATTAGAGAAGGCGGATTTAATGTAGTGTGATTCTCAAACTGAACCAAACTCGAAAACAGACCTTAACATCCCTAATATTGTAAATCTGCCAAAGGAGTGATATACGCATGATCCACCACACAAAAATGAACTCAGTAGTTGAAACTTGCTTTATCTATTTATATAATTGATAATCAGGCTACATTTTTAGATGTGTTTGCTGCATAAATCTCTTCAATGTTACTTAAGGGTATGATTTGGTATCCAAATTAGTAACTCAAGTTAAAAGTTACCTGTTACAAGAGTTCTTTAGGGCAGTCTATGCACCTTGGATGCCCCTTGTCTATCAAATAAAGCAGGAGTTTCCTGTTGTAGAGTTCAGTATCAGTTTCTCATCGACATTACCTTGTAGCATTTGTGTGTGTCCCAGCTACTCTGATTAGTTAATGGTTTCTTGTAGAGGAATTAAAGGGGATGACTTGTTTTTATGCTTTAATCATCCTTAATATCTTAATATGCTCTGGAATGTGCTTAGTATGGTGTTGCTAATTACATATTTTATTCCCTTTGTTCAGGTATAGACAAGGACATCACCTGATTGATGTTACAGAGATATTCAATTTGCTCCCTAAGGAAAAGAAGCTACGGCTTGTCAAACTCTTCTATCTTGTTTTTATCCTTTTCCTATCCTTATTTTGGTATGGTGACTAGCAGAGAAAGGGCCAATGTTCATTAAAAAGAATTGCTGTTAAGTTATTATTCTAACTAGTGGTTTTTGGTGCAGGATGATCTACACATCTTTGGATGATCATGATGATTGATGGCTGGGGTCACCAATGCAACTTGAGGGCACAAATTATGACCCATATAAGATGCTGGCTTGTTTCATTGTTGGATATGGACAATAGGATATCTGGATCTGTATAACACACTTCAAAGCAGTTTTATTTTGCTGTTCGATTCATGCTTGTTGTAGTAAATTCAAATTGCAAAATCTTGCCTTATGACTTGCTTGTAGGCTTAGAATTTGAAGTTATTTAAAAACTCACATTCATTAAAAGACCAGTTACTTCGTGTGGGTGAAACAGAATGTTAGTATTTGGAAGTATAGAACTGTCACATTAATGTTTAAAACTAAGGAAATTGAAAATAAGTCTCGAATAGAAAATATCAATAATTACAATCACAGTTTTAGGGATTTAAATGGTGTTTTTTCTTTTTGTATTGATCTAACCGGTAAATGTGTGGTACTTTTAGGAAGCTTTATATAAGAAAAATAATGTGTCAATGGGTTGAATATGATGCATGAGTAGTTGTAAATTTTGTAATACTTATTTAATTTTTACGAATAAAAAAAGGTAAGAACAAAATTGAATGCTAAAATAAAAAATAATTATTTTAAAATTATTCTTAAAATAACTTGAGCATTGTTTATATATAATATGAAAAATCATTTAATTATCCTAACTTTTACACTACCGACTACCAGTGATATGTATCACAATTTATATTTTACTCTCTTTCTGGGTGGGTGGGTATGTGTGATCTTATATACTTGAATTTTAATATTATCGAAAACAAATTTAATTGTTGCATAATATGATATTTCCTTGATGACCTTGAAAATTAAATTTCAGATAATTCTTATAAATTACATATATTTATATATTACACTGTTATTATTTCCTAAAAGATATTTGCTTATAATTGATATTTTTAATTCAATTAAATATCTAATTAGTTATTTAATACTGAGAGTATCGTGGAGTATTTTCTCAATCTTTTAATGTGTATATCTTTCAATTTATCACTTTCATCTCTATTTCTAAAATATTTTTAATAATTTAAAAATATCAATGATTAAAATAAACATGCATCACAATATAAAATTATTTACCATAAACCTTAAATATAATTTATATATCAAAAAAAGTTATCTACCATACATTTTAATTATATGTATCCCCTGCATTACATGAGCTAAAATATTAGTTACCTTAAAAGTTATACTCACAATAATTTTAGATTGATTAATATTGTATTTTTTTTATATTAAAAATACATAAAAATTTTAATTGTTGAATAGTATACTTTCTTAATTATTTTTCGGACCTTGAATATTTTTGTTAGGGAATAAAGGAAAGACACAAATGACGGAAAGAAAATTACAATATTTATATTTTCAATCATTGTGTAGTTTGGTTCTCTTTAAATATATTTTATATGTTTATTATTTTATTTTTATATTTTAATTAAATAATTTATTTATTGATGATAATTAATAAATATGTTAAATCTAGGTTCAGTTCAACCAAATTTTAAAAAGTAAAATTTATGTAAAATTAAAAATTAAATCACATTAGAAAAATTTTAAATATAACTAAAATATTGAAAAAGACAAAACAAAATTACAATTTAACCTTATTTAGGATTAAGAGAAAGAAAAATACTGATTTTGAAAGTAAAAAATAAGTTTGTTTTTCTATAAAAAGTACTATATTTAAAGTAAAAAATATATAACGTTTATCTACAATATATATCTATAAATAAATATAATTGTGAACGTTTCCTGCCATTGCAGTCCCATTGTTTTAAGACTTTTTTTTTTTTTTTAATTAAAACACATCTTGAAATTCTCGCAACCTTGGAAGAAGTCGAATTCTCACAGAACATTTTTTTTTAGACTTTTAAAATTGTATTTGTGACTGTTAAAAATAGGGATTTTTTTTCACTTATATTATTTATTATTATTATATTAGTAATAAATAATAATTAGACACGTATTTTCTAAATTACGCTTAAATGTAACCACTTTCTCCATGAATAAACACATATAATTTTCCTGTTTATTCAATTTTTCTTTTCATTATTTCTCGTATATATATATATATATATATATATATATATATATATATATATATATATATATATATTAATTTTATGTGATTATAGGTGTTACTCATTATTGATTTGGTTTGAAATTTGACCTTATAGTCCAATAGTGTTTTTGTTTTTATTTGTTGTGGTACTAGACATCTATTTATATGTACTTAGTATTGAGGAGAAAATTTATAACATGACTAATTTTTCTATCATGTCTAATATAGAGGATACCTTGCTACGATTTTTTTTTTTAAAACAATTTCATAAAAAATGTTATATTCATCTCAATAATTTATATAATCTACATAATTTATTTAAATATTCTATAATCGATACTTCACAAGATAGATTTTGATTATATGTTAGTTACTTCTATTTGCACATCAATTAATAATAAACGTAACTTTGATATAAATTTTAGTCTAATGATTTTGCTCTCTAAATGTAAAAATTATTCAGACAAGATCATTTAGCTCCAATGTGATTCAAGATGTGAGATAAAAAAAATATTGCTTAAAATTTTAATAATTAATTAGTTAAAAATATTAATAAATATTTATTTAATTCTAAAATTACTATATATTCTATGAAAAAATTTCAAAGCCTCACGGGATATTAGTTTACCATAAGAGGATCAAAACGGCATCGTCTGTAATTTTCATTCATCTTCATTTCTCTTGCAAGTAACCCGTCTTTTGGTTCTTGGAGCACAAAGGTGGGTTCCTATCCGCTCATAATCGCTTCAAAATGGCGGTTGCCCCCTACACCACCGGTTCTGCACCTCGTCTTTCTTCCTCTTCCAATTTTAGGTCACAGTCTCTCTCTCACTCTCCTCGAAATTATATAATTCACTCTGTAATGTAACTAATGCTTCTTGTGTTATCTCTTTTGCCGTTGCAGTGTCGCCACAAAACTGTACTCCGGTTTGAAACTTCAATCAGCGAGTGCGTCTCATTCCATCTTTTTCTTGTTATCTTTCAATCTTTTTATTTCTCTACTTGCTGGCTCATCGTTTTCCATTGCAGGTTCTCTTGGAGCGGTAAAACCTAACGCAACCGCTGAATTTTATGGAAAAGTACACAAGACTCTTCAGTGTCGGTAATCCTTCACTCTCCATTTCCAACTCATGTTCGTTGCTTCTGTTTTAGATATGGATAACAAACAAGGAATCGGCTCTATTTCCTTTTTATCCTCTTCGCAGCTCATTATTTTAAGAGAAGTAAATCATGTATTTGTAATGTTTCTGCCGGTTGATGTACTTGATTTCTGCTATATTGTTTTGCTACTGTGCCTGGTATATTTATAGACTCTGATTCCCTAAATATGCAAAAGCAGCACTTCCACTCCCATACAGTTTTTCTTTCTGCAGGAAGCAAATCCTACTTATTTTGTTGTTATTATTATTGGTTAGTAAGTTATTTTAAACAGCAACCGAGTTCATGCTGGCCATAACATGATATATCATGTATGATGGCAACTGAGAGTTAGGAGCAGGTATAAAGATTTTGGCAGAAAGTTAGAAGCTGTTACATTCTTACTATGTCGTTAAATATGTTTGTAATAGGGGGATAGGTGTGTTGTATTTTGGTAATTTGTTTGGATAGAGAACTCTTTTCTGAAGGAGTCTCTGACTCTGGACAGCAAATTCTGTTGTATTCTATTTATTTTGTGCCATTCAATAATACTGTTCTTCAATTTAACATCCATCATTCTATTTCTTTGGTCCTTCTTGCCGGATTCGAAGGTGGAGGTTATGTAGCAATTGAATTCATCATTTCACAATGACTAATGTGACTGAGCTATTGGGTTTGTTGGAGACCAATATCGATGCTTCCTTCTGAAGAAAAGATAGGATCTATGGAAATTTTCATGACTGAAAAGCTGTTAATGAAGGTGTTGCCAAACATCTAGAGGAGAAAAATGAAAGTTCTAACTGCAATGATAGAGATTGTGCAGGAAATGGGTCTAATTTGGATTATCATCACAGTTTGGATGAAGATATTATGGCACTAAAAATGGTGGAATTGCCTACTTTTAGTGAAGAAGACCCCATTTGATGGATCACAAGGGCTAAAACCTATTTTGAAGTTCCGAGTGCAAGTCAGGGTGTCAAAATTAAATTGGCAAAACTAAGTACGGAAAGCTCAAGTATTCATTGGTTCAATTTATTAAGACAATTTATGGTACATTCAACTTTGGGAAAATTTATTGCAGCCTTGGTGTCAGGATTAGAAAAGGGAAGACTCCACCATTTAACAAACCTCAAATTGATAGAAAGGAAAAGCAAGGGTTTTATGCTTCAGGTTTGGAGAGAAATTTCAACCCTAATGTCCATGTGCGGAGAAGCAATTAAGATTGTTAATTTTGTGATATAATAAGAGCTAAGTGAAGATGGCGAAGTAATTGCTATATGAAGTGGACTAAGATAACGTGGAAGAGCCGGTTTCCTACTTTCGGCTTAGGTGACATTTAAGATAGTTATTATCAGTAAGTAATATATTAACAGTTTATTATATATTAAAATATATTCAATAATGATATTATTAGGAGTTTATGTATTATTAGAATATGTTGAATTGTAACTGCCACGCTGAGAGTTAAGGACAGAATGTTTGGAACAATTATATAGGTATGTCTAGGTATGTAGGAGGATTTGTGAATTACTTTTTTGGTAATTTGGATAGAGAATTCATCTATGTAAGAGCCTTAGACTCTGGGACAGCAAATTCTGTTATATTTTCTATGTATTCTGTGATTTAATAATCATGTTCTTCAATATATCGATTGGTATTCTATCAATATTTCTTAATTATTTTTCTCGATAGAAATATGAATTGTGAAGAGCATTCTTAATAATCTTTGACCTAGCAAAAGTATGGATTTTTACTACGTGGTTTGCACTACTTGGGGGTGCATGATAATCACGATTTGTACAGTTTGCCACAAATTTTGTATGTTGTTTGAGACAGACTGATGCAAACTAATGATTTTTCATGTTTTCAGGAATGCTAACCACAATCCATCAAGGGCGTGTATTCGAATGATGCCCATAGGGACTCCTAAAGTCCCCTATAGGACACCTGGTGAAGGAACTTGGCAATGGGTTGATTTATGGAATGCCCTTGTAAGTCATTACTCCTTGGTGTATGTTACTAATTTTACACTTCAAACATAAAAGATGCTGGTATCACATAGGTATAGGTCATGATTCATATGTAGCCTCAAGTTTCCTTTAGGTATTCATCTCTTTTTTTAAAATTGATTAGTACAAAATCTAGTGCATTATTGATGCAGTATCGAGAACGTATTATCTTCATTGGACAAGAGATAGATGAAGAATTTAGTAACCAAATATTGGCGACTATGCTGTATCTTGACAGTATAGAGAACTCCAAGAAGCTCTATATGTACATAAATGGTCCTGGTGGTGATGTAAGTCTTTTGATTAAGTGTTAAATGATCGTTCAATTAAATCCTTCTCTTTCTTGCTTCATCTTGTTAATTAGTAATGGTTTTTAACTTGCCTACGCTTGCGAATTTTCCAGCTTACACCAAGCATGGCTATCTATGACACCATGCAGAGCTTGCAAAGTTCTGTAGCCACCCACTGTGTTGGTTTTGCTTATAATCTTGCAGCATTTCTCCTTGCTGCTGGTGAAAAGGTACTCCATAATCAGTGTCTATTGATACAACTCGTAAAAGTCAAGTCTATCCTAGTGACTTTATATGATTAGAAATTTCTACTCCCAACATAAACAAATATATGCAATGTTGTGTGGACTTTAGACTTGTGTAAAGGAGAGTTATCTCTATATCATACATGATATATTTTTGTCCCCTCCCCATCATTAATATGATTAAAATTAGTCTTGACATCACAATCATTTGAAGCAAAAATGGAAAAGATTAGATGACATTAGCGAGTACTTGTCATCTACTACTGTTTATATTTATAGCGTATCATCATCTTTCATGAATGGCCATTTTATCAGTAATAACAATTGTGGTACTCTATTACAATTGAAAAACCTTGTAAGTCTTGCAGTTTGAAAATAGAACGGGGATATATCCCATACAGAATTGGGATCAAACAATTAAATAAAAGAATGACAAAAAGATAGTAATGAACATTGAATTACTTTTTCAGTCATTAATACTATCAAAATTTTTGCTCCTAAGCTTCCTCTTTCTGCTCCATTCTGTTGTGTTGTTTGTGACATTAACGTCTATTTGATTTCATGCAATTTTGCCTTTAGCTCATTGTATTGAGTCGACTGACCTCTCTAGTTCATTGATTGAGTCTGGCGATCTATTAATCTTTTCATGATATTCTGTTGTATTAAGGGTAATCGTTCTACAATGCCTCTATCAAGAATTGCCCTTCAATCTCCAGCTGGAGCTGCTCGTGGACAGGTAAGTCTTCGTTGATATCACCTCTCAGATGATGAATGGGATTGTTTTTACTTTGGATGCTAACATCATGAAAATTGTCAGGCTGATGACATTCGTAATGAAGCAAATGAACTCCTTAGAATCAGAGATTACCTTTTCAATGAGCTGGCTGAGAAAACAGGTCAGCCTTTTGAGAAGGTTAGTACTTCCAACAATGAAATTCATGGAGTTAAATGAGCTTGTGACTTCTGTGCTGGTTTTAATAACATGACTGTATGTCTGCTTGACTGCCCAACTTACTGCAAGACAAGAAAAAGTCTTGAAAAATCAGTAGCTTTACTTTGCCGATGAAGTCAAATTATTGTCCAGAAGCAATTTTTTGAGAAAAAATAAGAAAAAAAATTTAAACTCAAATTTTCCGGAAGCTAAATTAACTTATGCAAAAGTTAAAATAAGAACTTAGAGAAGTTATACCAGAGAGTTTCTAAAAATTGTTTTATAAATTTGAACTTATAGAAAATCTTCTTTCTTTTTTTTTTCTTATTTTTCTCTTCTGGAAATGCTCAAACAAAAAATTTTCCAAAGAGACTCTTTGACATACTCCTTTTAAACAAGGATGTGCCTGTGCTTTTTCAACAATTGTTCTTTGCCTCTTTCAGTTTTGTATTTCAAATATTTTTTGATTGTGCGTATTTTAATTCCTGCTTTCATGGGTATTCATATCACAATTTCATATTACGAGTTTTATTGGCATAGAAACTAATTTGTAATGAATGCTTGTCTTCAGATTAAATTTGACCTGAGCAGGATGAAACGTTTCAACTCACAGGAAGCTGTTGAATATGGGCTCGTTGATAGAATTGTCAGGCCGCCACGTATTAAGGCTGACGCTCCTCGCCAGGATGCAGGCACAGGTCTTGGTTAAGAACACATTTGTAATCCACATTACTGAGTAATATCGCTGAATCAAAATGTTTCTCGTGTTATATTTTTTTCCTCAGTTTTTGGATATACTAATATTTGAATAGTTAGAACCTGCTGTCTAGATATTGATTGCTTGTTTAGAAGTGAATGAATTCGAATCTAATCGAAAGCAGTAAGGTAAGGTGGCTCAGACGTAGTTGCTCAGACCCTCTCTGTACCTAAATAATAACCGTTAGCATCTACCCCATTAGATTGTTCAGAAATTCCATATTTAACAAATCATTTATGAAGAACTTCTCACGTGTTCCAGGAGTAAAGAACGAAAGGTTTTTGTATCATTGAATAATGAAATAGTTGTGTCATTAACAATGAGAAATTTAACTATACTTATTCTTATACACATAATTTTTACGGACTGAAATTTATTGGAATTAATGAATTTATCTGTGATTTAAGTACATAGCACGATTAATTATTTTGAAATATGTTGGAAAATATGTACTTAAGATTCGGCTAATGGCAAAGATAAATGGTAGGGATGGTTGCTGTAATCGGTGTGAATAATCGAAAGCTGGGTTAATTTGATAAATTCGATCCAATCCAAGCAAATAAAATAAAAAATCAGGTTGGATTATATTTATGGGTTTAATTGGTTTGATGTGTTTTCAACTAAGGTAATTGCTTCCTGCATCCATCAAAATTTTAAAATTTTAATTCTATCCATGACTGAAATTGGTGTAAAGTGTATTTAGGAATATACTTTTCGAAAGTCAAAAACAAAAAATTTCTGAAAAAGGTTTTTAGGAAGTTAATGAACTGTGGCAATTTCATTCCGGAAATAAGTTTTTGAAATTGTTTTTTTTTTTTCAAAAAGAGTTTTTTAAAAGTATTTTTTTGTATTTCCAAAAGGATTTTTTGAAAGTGTTGTACTGTGTTTTGGAAAAAACTTTCCAGAAGATTTTCAAAATCACCTTTTCGGAATGTAAAAAAAAAAAAACTACGACATGCAATTTGATTAATGTCTTAAGCATTGCAGAATGTCGTTGTTCATCCTAAATCGTCGCAAATTAAAATAAAATTTCATAATTTGTAAAAATAAAAAGACCAAATGAAATAGAAATTCACCTATAAAGATGGTGATGCTGCTCTACCTCCGACGACTGACATCATCTCCTCCGACAAATCAATCACAGTAAAAAATTAAACCCCCTTTTATATAATATATATATATATATATATATATGGACATTTTTATACTTTTTTTTTATTAATAATGGGGTGCAGGAAACAACTGCCTTTAACTAATTGTTTTGGTTTAAATCTAACTATTCTACATGTATCGAGCCCAACTCATAAGTACAGATAATATAACTATTTTCAAGATTTTTTTTTCATATCTTGTATTTTTCGTTTTTCTCCTTTTTTTTTACAGTTTTATCATTTTAATAATAAATACAATGTTATATTAACTTGAACGTGACTAATTCAATTTGGTTTGAGTTAGTACTAACTGTCGAAAAAAATTGAACTGATTCAAATTGGATCCAAAAGTGTCTAAAATTGATAAAAATCCGATTGTATACAAAAGATGGCAGGATATCAAGACTCTCTTATTGAACTACTAATTAGATGGTATGTTTTAAAGACAAATGTAATGAAACGTGAAAATTTTATTTTAGATTACAATTTTGTGTTGAGGAATTGTACATATTTTTTTGAGATTTAAAAAAATTTTCAAATTTAAATTACTGTATTTCGGGTGTGTACTATTTTAAATAAAATCATATTTAATTTTTAAATTATAACCACTGCAATTATTTCAAATTTGTATTAAATGATTTGATTATGATTACGATGCTATTATAGTCGAATTAAAATCCAATCGTACTTTTTTTTAAGTTCTAAAAAATATTATCTTAAGAGCATTGTTGTGGTAAGGATATTATTATCTTTAAATCAAAACAAAATCAAATATTATTTTGTATTAATTTAATTCAATAAAAATAATAAAGTGATTTTAATTGATGTTATTAAACAATTGTATATAAAACATTTGTTTTGTACTCTTGAATAAGTAAAACTACTAATTTGTATTAGTTTCGTTGGAATTTTGTGTATGAAAAAGTCCCCACAATAAACAACACGTTAACGTTCTTTGCCAGCTGCAGGGCGCTGTAACTTGTACGGAAGTAGTATCCAACAGTGTAAAAAGGAGAGATTAAATGCATAATAATTTCTTATTACGAATGCTTGGAAGCTTCCATTTCTTAGAACACAAGTACACATACTATATCGATCTTTCCAAGAAAAAATCCCTACCCATTTTGTTAAGAAAACCTCATAAAATATTGAACAAAAATTCCCTATATATGTATTAGGACATTCGTAGTTGGTACACAATTACATCAAAGCACGATCACTACATAGTTTCTATAGACATGGATGTGAATCTAGATAGGATACTAATACCTGTAATTTTGTGCATAGTAGGAATATCCGTTCACAATTCAAGGTCATTAACCTCTTTTCAAGTGTTTTTTGTGATGAACACCATAATTTTCGCCATTCTCGTAGGTACTCGCAAGCCATCTTTAGCAGAAGTTGACAAGATTTCAACTTCATTACCTTCATCTTTTTCTGAAGTAGGGGAAGAAGCAGAAGGTGGATTTTTAGAGAACGCAATGCATGATGAAGTTGATGAATGTGATGATGCATGTTTTGAATGTGTGGGTAATATTAAAGATGAAAGTGTAGAGAATGTAGATGGAATTGTAACGCAAGTGGAAGAAGAATTCGATGATAATCTGAAGACAAGAATTGAAAGCTTCATTGCGATGGTGTACAAGGGTTGGATTGAGGAGAGGCATTGGGATATATATGGCAAAGACAGATGAATTGGGAATTGAAGCTGTTAAAGCTTAACATAGTTTATAAGATTGTACCACATTCGTGTTACCGTTATACTTAACTATGCATTATATGACTCCTAAGTAAAATTAATTTTAAATAAAGTCCAGTTAAAACCAATTTTAAATCCAAAGTTAATTTATTATAAAAAAAATTATGGCAACAACAAGTAAAATCACTATTTTTTTACGATAAAATAAAAATCACTATATTAGTTGACATTTAATAAGAGATATAATAAATAATATTATACAATAAAAAATATAGATATTAATATACTGATAGTAATTTTATGGTGGTTTTAAAATTCTGATTGGATTACAAAGCAATTTGAAAAACAGTTTATATTAAGCACGATAGAAAAATAAGAACGAAGAAAAAATGCAACGGAAAAAAATATATAGAAGAAGAAACTCATATTACTGCATTCTACAATCCCAGAGAAAATAAAGGAATATATATACATAAAAAAAAACGAAAGAACAAAAATCAACAGCAATATAAAACAAAAGTAAAGAGAAGTTAGTTAGGCAAAATTTATCTATAAAATAAAAGAGGTGTGAGAAGCGTCTATAGATAATAACATTTATAGATAATATTATATAAATATTTAGACAATCTTCTTTATATGACTTATTAATAATGTCACTATTTTGAGAGTCTCTCACAAATTGTTAATAGTTAATGTATATAAAGCATGTTCTGCTTGGAATAAAGGTTATTGAATTGTGAGGGAGTAAAACTTTGGTGAGAATGTTACCTTGTTGAAGATTGGAGACAAAGGGAGAAGTTTCATCAACCTAACATTTAGCTTTTTCTAACGATGTGGCAAACAATATCGATATGTTTGGTACATTCATGAAAGACTTAATTGGAAACAATTTGGATTGCAAATTGATTGTCACAGTGTATAGTAGTAGGTTGAGTAGGATGGATGCGAAAGTCTTATAGATTATAGGTAAGCAAATGTACCTTACAAGTATTAGAAGCCAAAGCCCTATATTTAGCTTCAGCAAAACTCTTAGAAACAGTAGTTTGCATCTTGGAGCATCAGGCAATGGGAGAATTTCCAAGATAGATGATATACGTAGTGATAGATCGAGAGTATTAGGAAAAGAAGCCCATTCGAAGTTGCTAAAAACCTTTAAACAAGTGCTACTATGTTTGTTGAAGAAAATTCCTTTGCTAGAAGTAAGCTTCAGGTAACGAATGATACATTGATATGCACAATGATGACTAATGGTGAGAGTATATTAGCTAAGACTATAGACGACATACGTGATATTAGGGTGTGTATTAGTCAAATAGACGAGACAACCAATGGACTGTCTATAGATAGTCAAATTAGATAAAGGTTCACTTTCGTCATGAGAAACTTTAGTAGAGTAAACCATGGATGTTGATACGGGAGCTGAAGCAAGCATGCCACTGTCAACAAGAAGGTCAAGAATATATTTGGATTCCTTTGCTACTTTGGAAACTTCAAGACCAAGGAAATAGGTGAGATATCCCAAATTTTGAACTTTGAAAGCTTAATCTAATTAAGCAATGGCGTTGGATATTTCATCAATATTGTTTCCAACAATGATGATGTCGTCTAAATAAATGAGAATGATAGTTATGCTAGAACCTGCAAAGTTAAGGAAAATAAATGATTTGTAAAATATTGTTTGTAATTTTTAGAGGTAAGAAATGTAGAAAGTTTTACATACCATTGTCTGCTGGATACTATAAAGAGATTTATGAAGACGATAAACCTGATTTCAAGAATTGTGTGATATTCCATAAAGAAGCTGTAGGTATACTTCTTCATGCCCCCATGGAGAAAAAGTATTATTAACTAACAATAGTTAATTTTGCTATAGGAAAAAAAATATTAGTATAATCAAGAACTTTTAATTGAGTGCACTCATTTGCAACAAGTCTATCCTTATACTTGTCACTATAACCATCAAAATTATATTTTATCTTATAAATCCATTTACAAACAATAACAATTTTGTTGAGAGAAAGGTTGGTTATCATTTAGTATTCAAAGATTGTATATCATTTTACATAACTTTAATATAGTTTTCACTTTTGGATGCTTCAGTATATGAGGTGGATTTATAATTCACATCATTCATGATTATTATTTTAAAAGATGAAGACAAGTTGTTATTGGAGATATAGTTTGTAATATGGTACCTAGTTTAAGTGTTAGAATTAACAGATGTAATATATAATTAAAAAAATATGTTAAAATGAATAAATAATTATGAAAAATACATCATATTTCATAAAAAGAATGACATTAAAAAGTTTTATGGTAAAAATGGACATAAAAAAATAATTTTTATTATTCTCTCATCTTTAAATATATTCGATCAATTTTTTTTTCTTTTATCTCAAATGTTTTGCTAGTTAACATTCTTTTATTGTAATTCCGGAAAATCAATATTATTATAATATTATAAGTAGTTGTATATATTTATCCTCTTCTTATTTTTTATTTATTTATCTCAAATGTTTTGCTAGTTAACATTCTTTTATTGTAATTCCGGAAAATCAATATTATTATAATATTATAAGTAGTTGTATATATTTATCCTCTTCTTATTTTTTATTTATTTAATTATATTAAGTGATACACTGCCAAACTTTTGTCAAACAAAGTCTTCTGATGTAAAATGATAAGTATGTCATGAAACAAAATCTTTGTTTCTTTTTAAAGTTATCCATGAAATATGAACTCCATTTTAGTTCGCCTCTCAACAATAACTTAACATTTCAATTTTAATATTTTTTTTTCTTATATCATACTTGTAAATTTATAATTTCCTTTTCTAAACTTTTACTCTTTTTTCATTGATTAATTATTTGTTTGTAGCTTCTATTAAGCTTTTGAGCTGCAGGGTAAATTCGATTCTATCAAGATTTTAAAGATGTCTCTTTCTCTTTACAAACTAGACGTATTTTTCATTGAATGAGAATTTTGTGTTGTTCCCTCACACCAAAGATTTAGGACACTCTTTAATAAATATTTCTCCTATACTTTTCAAACCAATTAATAATGCTATAGGAATTCCACAATGGATAAAGAATGCCTAAACACATATTTAGACTAACTACATTAAAAATTGAGGATTTTGATAACTTTGATTACTAGGGTGCATCTCATTGATAAATGAAGCCTATACTACATCTAGGGTGTCATTGAATATGGTAGATACATACATGTTGAAAATGTTTTAAATTTTATTAGTAGCAAATGATTGATTTTTTAATTATAATCTTAAGGCTTAACTAAAGTCCTCACTAAATTTATAAATTTTTAATTGAATTCTATTAAAGATTTTTTTTCTATTGAACAGTCAAAACTTTTATATTTTTTAGTTGAGTTTCTACTATTTAACTTTTCGAAACAACTTATTATATAATGTGAATTTAATTGAAAGATATAAAAATTTTAAATACTCAATAAAATAAAAATAATAATAAAGAAAATAATAAAATTTATAATGGATTTAGAACTTAATTAAACATAATTTTAAGGGTGGTAACCACATTAAAAATTGAGGATTTTGATAATTTTGATAAGTGAAGTATATCTAACTAGATAAATGAAGCCTATATTACTTGCATAGTGTCATTGAGTATGGTAGATACGTAAAATGTTTAAATTTTTTTAAAAAAAATTATTAATAGGAAACGGTTGATTTTTTAATTATAATCTTATGACTTAATTAAGTTAAGTTTCTAATGAATTTGAATATTTTTAATTAAATTCTATTAAAATTTTGTCAATTAAACATTCAAAATTTTTAATTTTTTAAATGAAATTCTACCATTTAACTTTTAGTTACGTGAGTGAGTGACTTTGTTACACCACCTAAACTTGATAAAAAAAATTAATAATAAAAAATAGTCAAATTTATAATGGAGTTAAAACTTAATTAAACCTAATCTTAATAATTAAATTAATATTCATTTCAATGAATTGAAGACTAGAAGTTTGACAAGAACGAATATAATTACGAATAACTCAAATGAAGTTAAAATTATATAAATTGGTTTCATGTTTATACTAATTTTCAAGTACAAAATGATTTTAAAAAAAAATTGTGTACTAGCATTTACAAAATTTAGTCACAACGGCTAGATAGTCACGGTCCAATTTGAAAAATAGAGTCGACGATCCAATTTGTGAATCTCTCTACAATTTTCTGCTTTTACTATTTTGAGACTTTGTTTATTGAATCTGACCGCTTTTCTACTTGGGATTCCTTTCTCTGTGTTCATAATGTTTTATTGTTGTGTTAGATTTGTTCATTCTTCTTCATTAACTATTTTCCCTACATCTCCGTACAGTGGTTGAGGATTAAGAAATGATTTCTTTTATAATCTAACATCTTCTCCCTCACCCTTTGGTCAATTTAAATGGCTTTGATAATATATATATATAATTCTGTATGAACACCACGCATAGCATGCATATCCAATATAATTACACGAACTAGCTAGTGGGAGAGGCCAAGTGGGTGACATAGATTCAGATGGGGACATGGACCAAACAAGTTACTTCTTTGCACGATTAAACTAATCCAAGTAGTGGGTTTGGCTCAAAATATCACTCTCAAACAAATCCCCCTCCTTTCAAATTTTATATTACCCAGAAAAACAATAAAACAAAAACTAGTGCTAACCAGCCTGAGAGTAGAGTTGAGATGTCAAACCAAGGTTCAACAAACATTTATATATACAATACAAGACAATATATTTACTTTACGTGCCCCAACATTATGGCCGTTGACAAAATTAAAGTAATCCAAATCAAATGCCAAACCCAGCTTCATGGCACCTTTATCTATACATAAGACAAAGCTGCATCAGGAATATGGCCGCTGACGACAAAACACCCTAGATTCTCGGAAGAGAGCTAAATCATAGAAAGAAAAAAAGAAAGCTAAGCTGTCTGAGAATTTGTTTAGACACACGCACACAGCATATTTATAGTAACAAGGATTGAATACGTTCTAAGATTGAAATATAGAAGAAAACAAGGTCTCTTATGTTACTACTATTATTGGTTAACATGGAGACTAACATTTAAATTATTAACTGATCAGGAATCTTACATAGTGTAAATTAGTTAGAAACGATGATTCTCAAATTAGGAATATTAATTGTCTTAATAAGAAGCAATATCGTGGATTGCACAATCTATCACTCCAAAGGAAGACGGATTCTGAGGAATAACTATGACATCAAAGTGTTCTTCATGACACAATGTCTGCATTAAAAGCATACCTAATCAGCCAACTCAACTCAAATTCTACAAGAACATGAACCTGGTAAACCTCTGAAAACAATGATGGTCCCGATACACAGTCAAGAAGCTTACAGACACAACAAACAAGGATAGAAGACCAACAACTAGGAATCCTCCCATTACAATGTTGTCAGCAGCAAATGCATATGTAAATGCAGATAGAGTGAACCCTACGAATTAATTACCCTGCTGGAAGCGACACGTTAATGTCAGCTGGCTTATTCTTGGCCTCTGCTGGCATAGCAGACCAACTTTCAGCTCTGATGGAAGTTGCTGATGATAGAATTGGTATTGGATCAAGAGTTGAGATGGGAACAACTGCTGCTGGTGTCACACTTGATATAACTTCATGTTTCTGTTTTCTTGGCTTCTGCTCATGCTGGTTTCCTGCCAGAAAACTTCCTACCACTACCTGATACATATCAGTCAATTGAAAAATAGAATGGTCAGAATCATATTAAGTTGTAATTGAATACTACATTATCATGTAATACATGAAAGTTGAAACTAAATTGTTGTTACATTTCAGCCAAACATAAATCCCATTAAATAATCTTTATTATGTGAAGCATGCATATTACAGCCTATGCATACTTCATTGATTAAAGGGAATAAATCTATAAATTGAAAACATACCTGCACAGGACTTGCAGCCACCAATAAACCAGCTACTCCCCCACCTACAACACGTCCATCGGGGCTTGCCAAAGATACACTCATGCCACCGGATCTGCTTCGTGTTCCTCCACTTTCATTGGGCATGAATGAGCCAGATAAAGATAGAATTTCAAACCGTCCCTGTAGAAACAGCAGCAAGAAAGATTGGATTTCTCCTTTGTGATAGACGAGCGTAGTTTTAGGAATGCTAAAGAAATAGTAATACTTCAAATATGAATGCAGAATGAAAAGAAGTTAACAGGTTGAGCTAGAGTTTGGCTGTGTTTAATGAAACTATTAACTGTAAGTAGTAGCAGTAACCGAGAGCAATAAACTGCAACAACATACACAAAGGCAAACACATGGAGAATAAAGGATATACTAGAAACCAAATGCAAAAACAAAGTTCAGATAAGCAGGAGTGGTAGCATTATTTAGCAGTGCAGACAACAAATGCACTCTGCACTGCTGAATTATATGAAAATTCACTTCCCACCATCTGATTGATGACAGCCTGAGAAGAGAATAATTGTTTGATTCCACATCATTAGCCCAAAGTTTTTTACACAAAATAAGCACCAGTGAGTGACATGACTCGTTTGATCAAGAAACAATCCAAGTCAATCAGTTCAGGAATCCAGGCAGATCGGACAGTCTGCTAAGCATTTTCTAATATTAACTTTCATTGAAACCATCTGATTGAACACAATTCCATAATAACAGTTCTCTAATATGTAGTCAAAGAAAATCCAGAGTCAATACAACTGCTAAGAAACCTTCAAAGATATTATTTTTTACAAGTTAACCATCAAGCTGATAGAGTATGCCAAAGTAGCAATCGATCCCAAAATTTCAAACAATGACAAAAAAGAACACGTCAAGGAAGAAGCACTATCCAATGTACATATGAATCAGACAACAGAAGGCATATTTTAACATATACCACGAAACATAACTTGGGAGTGATAAACGTCTAGTTTTAATTCCAACACAGTTTAAAAAAAAAAAAAAAAAAAAAAAAAAAA
>Ga0209700_105215_pt1 | contig 22226 bp, 23 predicted proteins | sample SiratroredBW_FD_187528 | JGI IMG/M metagenome (GOLD analysis project Ga0209700, IMG submission 187528) | Root nodule microbial communities of legume samples collected from California, USA - Siratro red BW (SPAdes) (version 2) | ecosystem: Host-associated > Plants > Roots > Nodule | place: USA... | reverse complement strand
CTGTATTTCTGTTGTAACAGAAATAACTGTCACATTCAATCGATTGTTTTGGAAATTCAATCGATTGAAAACCATTTTCCAGCAAAAACATTTTGGGTTATTTTTATTAAAAACAGTTTTAATAAAATTCTTTGTGAATCTTTTTAGCACCTCAGAAGTGATGATCCATACCACAAGTGATTTAGGACTAAGCCAATCACCAACACACAAACCCAACTAAGGACCAAGACCTAAACACCCAACTATCTTCATGTTGGCACAAAATCTTCACTTGAATCCAGGTTGGTTCTAACAGATTCTTCATGAGGCAGTCCTCATCAGCTTCATATGCTAAGCCTTGGTGCTCACAATGTTGACTTCATCAAATCACGTGCTTAGCCTTGGTGCTAACACACAGGAGCTGGCAACCTAAAGTAACTGCTGTTTTAGATACTAGAGATATAACTAAACTCACTACTGCAACATTCTTTGGCAAGTTGAGAGAACACGAGTTGGAGATGACTAGGCTGAAGGAAATGGAGACTGTGGAGAAAAAGACCAGAAGCCTAGAACTTAAGGCAAAGGTTGCAGATGCAGAGGAAAGCTCTAATGAGTGGATTGATATTGAGAACCTCAATTTGTTGACAAGGAGATTCAAAAAGTTTATTAAGATGAAAGGCAAAATGAAGAACTAGCAAAGCAAGAGGTATAATAAGAAATCTGATATTGGTTTTGCTAAATTTACCTGTTTTGGCTGTGGTAAACAGGGACATATTAAAGTGGATTGTCCAAGCCTTGTGAACAAGGAGAAAGCATAGGAGAAGAAGAGCAACAGACCTGGAAAGAGTAAAAGAGCATACATAGCATGGGAAGACAATGATACCTCTTCCAATAATTATTCACATGAGGAAATTGAAGCAAATCTTTGTCTTATGGCTGGACAAAAAATTTGAGTTCAGTAGTATGGATCCCAACACCTAATTTAATAGTGGGAATTACAGTTCACTTCTTTAGGCTGTCTTAGAAACCCATTAAGAATCAAACAGATTCGCCCTATCCAATAACCGATTGAAAGGGTTAAACAATTGGTTGGAAGGTAGAGTCAAAGAATTGGAACATTAGATTTTAAAGGTGAAAACCTATTTTGATCAACTTGAAATGATTTATAAAGCTTCTAGTGACTTTGATTCTAGCAAGCCAACTAACTGTGAAAACTGTTCTGTTCTGCAAAAGAAAGTTAACTATTTGATTACAACTACATCTAAAATTTCCATGGGAACCGCAAATCTCAATGCAATTTTGGGATCTCAGAATTTTGTTTTTGAAAAAGCTGGCATTGGATATCAATGTGGTTTTCAAGGAAAGCAAAATAATTTAGCAGTTTCTTTAAAGCTAATGAATAGCAGTCTTCACCTTTCATGACTTGCTTTTATTATTTGAGAAAAGGTCATTCTATTAGGAATTTTAAGGTTAGAAAGTTTGATGTACCTAAGGGGCTTGTTAGGTAGGTGCCTAAAAGCATTACTAACACTTGTGGACCCAAGTTTAATAAGGTACCAATTCCTCAAACTTAATCTGTTTTGCATGTCTGTTTGGCATCAAAGAAGCAGTTGTGGTATCTAAACAGTGGATGGTCCAAACACATGACTGAAGATGCTTCACAATTGATTAATCTGAAATGGAAACCAGATGGCTTTGTCACCTATGGAGACAACAACTAAGGGAGAATACTTGGTGTTGGTGACATTGGAGGAGATGATGATATGATCATAAAAGATGTACTTTTAGTAGATGGTTTAAAGCATGGCCTACTCAGTATATGTCAGCTGTGTGACAGAGGCTACAAGGTCACATTTCAGCCAGATTTGTGCATAATTGCATATTCAAAAACCAGTGATACTGTACTTGTAGCTAAACGGGTAAACAGTGTGTACATGCTCAATGTCTCTTGTATATCTAGCATGAACTGTTTGTTGTCTAGGAATGATAAGACACGGTTGTGGCATAGATGTCTAGCACATATTCATATGCATCATCTCAATAGGCTTTCATCTAAAGAGCTGATAATTGGCTTACCTAAGCTCAAGTTTGAAAGGGACAGATTATGTGAAGATTGTTGAGGAATCCATGCACATTGCATTTGATGAAACTAACGAGAATATGTAGGAAAGTGCTACGATAGATGCAGATGATAAAGTTCCAACTAGATAGAAAGTGAATTCAGAATTGTAGAATAAATAAGATAAAATCGCTCAACTATAGCAAATCAATCAATTGAACCAAAAATCCAATTAATTGAATCTGGAGCTGGTGCAGAACAAATCAATTCAAAATTGCCTAAGGAGTGGAGAGTACCTAGGAATTTGTCTTTCGATAATGTTATTGGTCAAGTGCAGAAAGGAGTATCAACAAGAAGATCCTTAAATCACTTTTGTGAGCACATGGCATTTATATAACAAGTGGAATCTAAAATTGTGGTTGAAGCACTAGAGGGCAACAATTGGATAAATGCAATGCATGAGGAGCTTAATCAGTTTGCAAGAAGTAAAGTCTAGACTCTTGTCCCTAAAACAAAGAAGATGAATGTGATTGGAGCCAAGTGGATTTTCAAGAACAAGTTAGATGAACAAGGATTCATAGTGAGAAATAAAGCTTGACTAGTGGCAAAAGGATACAACCAGGAAGAGGGCATTGACTTTGGAGAGACATATGCTTCTATGGATAGACTAGAGGCAGTGCGGTTGATGTTGGCATATGCATGCATGAATGGATTTGAATTACACCAAATGGATGTCAAGAGTGTTTTTTCTAAATGGACACATAGATGAAGAGGTTTATGTGAGCCAACCACCTGGATTTCAGGATCATAAATATCCAGAGCATATGTTCAAACTCAAGAAATCCTTGTATGGATTAAAGCAAGCAACTCAGTAGTGGTACTAGAGGTTGAGTAATTTCTTTCTTTCTCAAGGCTATGAGAGAGGCAAAACAGACAAGACCTTATTTATTAAGAAAGCATGCAAAGATATTATTCTTGTTCAAGTTTATGTTAAAGACATTATATTTGGATCCACTAATAAGAATTTGTATGAGCAGTTTGTAACAGTTATGCAGGGAGAGTTTGAGATGTCTATGATGGGAGAACTCAACTTCTTCCTAGGATTGCAAATCAAGCAATTCAACAATGGAACATTTCTTAGTCAAGCCAAATACAGTAGAGAATTGCTGAAGAAATTTGAGATGGAGAACTACAAGGAGGATGCAACACCAATAGCAATTGGTTGCTACTTGGATGCAAATGAGAAAGGAATTAGTGTGGAGTAAAAAAAATATAAAGGGCTTATAAGATCACTCCTTTATCTTACTGCCAACAGACCAGATATCATGTTTAGCGTGTGTCTTTGCTTAAGATACCAAGCTAAGAGAATCCTGAAGTATCTCAAAGGAACAACAAATGTTGGCCTATGGTATCCTAGTAAAGTGTCCTTGAACTTAGTCTGTTACTCTGACTCAGATTTTGCAGGCTGCAAACTTGTTAGAAAGAGCACAAGTGGAGCCTACCACCTACTTGGATCCAGTTTAATATCATGGCATAGTAAAAAGCAGGCATGTGTAGCTTTGTCAACTAAAGAAGCAGATTGCATAGCTGCTGGGAGTTGTGGTGCTCAAAGCCTTTGGATCAAGAAACAACTAAGTGACTGCGGTTTAATTCTTTATAAAATACCGTTACTTTGTGACAATACCAGTGCAATAAACCTAACAAAGAATTCAATGCAACATTCCAGCACCAAACACATTGAAATACGCCATCACTTTATAAGAGACCATGTGAATAACGGTGACTGCATAATTCAATTTGTTGCTTCTGAGAAACAAATAGCTTATTTATTTACTAAGCCCCTTAATAAAGAAAGATTCAATTTTCTTTGGAATGAACTGGGCATAATTGATTTTAAATGTGTTAATTAAATCAATTTATGCATTTTTGGTTCATAGTTTAGTTTATGCAAACTTGGTATAATTAATTGAGTCAACAAATTCAATTAACTGATGTTTTACTGGTTTTTACTGTAGCTAATTGATAAATAGGTTCTGAACAAATTCTATGCAATTTATTGATCTGTGCAAGGTTGAAAACAAGAAATTGATTAGTTCTACAGCAGATAACTCAATCAAAGAAGAAAGTTTGAATAAGCTGAGTCATTCAATGCATGGACTTGTCATGTGAAGAGTGAGAATGTACCAAGTGTCACTTGTCATCAACCGATTGAAGGTCAACAAGTTAAAAGTTGTTGTAAAGAATGTCTGATGCTAAGTCATATCCAGTTTAGTTTATTATTTGTAGAATCCTAACAAACTGAAAAGCAACTTGTTGTGTTGTCAATCAATGCTTATTCATACTTCTGGCTTCTTTAGTTTTCCTTCTCATTATATACTACACTGCCATGCATTCAAACACACACCACAACACTATATATTTGCATTCATAGTTGTTCTGCGGTCCTTAGATTCATCCACTTCAGGAAAACATCAATTCTTCCTACCATGGCTTCCTTATCCAATCCAAAGAAGAGGACCAAGAGGGCTACTGTAAAGAAGGCTGAATAAGTGGATAATAGTGAAGATGGCTACCTTGAGAGATGGTATTCAAGGAACCAAGAGAGTATTGAGGACTATCATCGTGAAGTAAGAAGCAAGGCCATCATCAGTCCTAAATTTCTAAGAATGGACTAGCTGAAAGAAGAGAAGTTGGATGACGTGAGAGAACTACTACAGCATGCGCAAGAGGTTTCTCAATTTGTCTAGAAATCTCTACCCAGATTTGGTGAAAGGCTTCCTTCCCAATCAGTGGTTTGATTATGATGTTATGTACTTGCAACTTAAGGGAGTTGATATTGCCATAACCGATGAGGTGTGGCTTGCTGTAACTGGACTGAGAAATGCTGGTAAAATTGCTGGGAAAGGCAACATCACTGATCTTGATGACTTTAACAAAGTGCAATTTTTCAGGACTTGCCTAAGAAATCCAAATGCCTGAATGAAAGGATATCACGTTGGAGGTCTTTCTTTGACTCCACAAAGCCTGAGTATCGTATACCTTATGTGGTCCTTATATCCAATTTCATAGAATATTTTGAAATTGATGTTGAAGGAGAAGTTGTGGAGGTTGTAAAAGCTCAAAATGAGAGTACTGTTGCAACCTAGAATAAGATTGATTTGAAGAAGGTGAATGATGATTACTGGGTATGTAAAGCAAATGGAGAAAGAGCTTAACAACAACAACATTAAGAGGATGATGGAGCTGGAACTAGTGCTACTACTGTTGTTGCGGTTGGATGAGGAATTGATCCTGCACATTTTGCGTATATGTCCTGCGAGCCTCCAATAGTAGGAGAAGGATCATTCTCTAGGTTTGAGCAAATGGTGATAGGACAGTTGCACACCATTGAAAAAGATCAAATGAGCCACCATCAGAAGATATCCAACATAAGATTGGGCAGATATTCTATGGACCAGAAGAGTAGGCATTATCATGCATATCATAGTTGGTCCCTTCTCTTCCATTTGATGAATTCAATGCGGGAGAAGAATGTGTGTTGTTGTTGTTGCATTAAGGAGTGTTTCTTATTCCTGTTATGTGTGTGTTGTGTTAGCACCTAGGCTTGCTAAGTGATTCGATGAAGTCAACATGGATCAAAGTTTGCTAAGTGGATTGCTTGAAGCCATCATAGATCTGGATGGAGTTTTGGTCTAGAACTTAGGTTGGGTGTGTGTGAGTGGTTTTGGTTCAAAATCATGAGTTGCATAAATTCATTTGTTTTACAAATAAATAATTGGAACTAAAATGAGACTAATAGATTTTGAAAACCATATTTTGAGTGTAAAACCAGTTAACTATTTTTACAGAAATCAATTTACTGGATTTTTTTCTATGTTACAGAAAAATAAATCGATTGAATGTTTGAAAACAATCGATTGAGTTTTTGACATATTTAAAAACTAGTTTGCTTATATAAGGGCTACGCGCGTTTGCTATTGTACCTAAGACATTCGATTGACACTTTTGAGAAATTCTAAGAGAGAAAAATGTGCCCTTACTAAGGGATCATATTCTACATTGATTTACACCAAGAAAACCTCAAGAACATGAATCTTGGAGCTTTGCATCGAGTGGGTTTTGTGCAATCGTGGTTTTGCACCAAATTTAAGTCTTCTACACTGATTTACATTTGTTTGTAATTTATTTTGTGTGTAGAAGCATTGTTCTTTACATTGCAATTGTAGTGCAAGTGGTTTGGTCGCAAATTACATAGGGTTTTTGATTTGTAATTGTGAGTTTGGTTTCCATATTGCATAGGGTTTGTAATTTGGGTTTGTGCAATAGGGTTCAACACTGTTTTCACCTGTTGTGGCGTGTAGTGGGCTATGTGTAGTGGTGTGTAGTGGGTTTTTTGCTTTAAGCAAGTGTAATTGACTTTGTATTGAATTGATCTTGTTGATCTTTAGTAGAATTTTTTGCTTGTTGGCAAAGGACTGGACGTAGCCTTTGAAGAAGGGTGAACCAGTATAAATCTTGGTGTTCTTGATCTCTCTTTCCCTCATCTTGATCACTTTTTCTGTAGTCATATTTTCAATTAATTTTTCATCGCGTTTAATCAATTGTTCATATTTGTTGTTGTTGTTTTACGACTTCAGTAACTGATTGATTGGATTGCTTAATTGATTGTTATTTGTTATTGATTTCAGTGTTCAATCTTTATCTGGTTACTTAATTATTTTTTTTTTTCATAAACTAGTTTTCATTAAAGGGGTTCCAATTTACTATTTTCAGGATTAAATCAATTGTTTTATCTGCTACTGTTATTTTTTGTGTTCTCTAAAGTAAATTGATCTATTTGTTCAATTGACTGGTTTCAATTTCTGACTTCAGTCTGAGTGGTTGTTGTTGTTTATTTAATTGTTGTGAGCTGTGTTGATCTGAATTCTTTATTCAAATGACTGTATCTGTATTTGAATAAACTAAACACTATTGTTTATTGCTCTTATTGCAATATTCAATAAATTGTTTCTAGTTTTACTTAACTGATTTCTTAGTTATCTAGATTAATCTCTTATTTCAATTTACTGCTTTCGCATCTCAATTGATTTCTTTGCTGATTACAATTCTGTGTGGTTATTCTATTATGTGTTCTTGATCTGCAATTTATTGACTTTTTGTTGTGCACTTCAGAATAACACTTTTGATTGTTTCAATTAAGAGCTTTCATTCTATACTTCATACGTTCCATTTTTGCAAAAAATTTTGAAAGTTCAATTCACTCCCCTCTTGAACTTGGCCTAAACTTATTTCCATGTTGTTGTGCTTGTTGTTGCATTCTAAATTTTTATTTTCTATTTATGTTGTATTTTCTGATACTGTTGTGTTTCTACTGGTTTATCCAGCTTGGTTGATCTAAGTTTGAGTTGTATTTGGTTGGGTTTAATCACGTATTAAGCTTGGCTTGTAATCGTTAATGGTTTGTAATACGATTCAAATATTAATGGAATGGAACTAATGTGTTGTTTATGTTTTAATACTGTTATATTTTATACTTTGAAGAAATATCAAAGTATGGGGGACTAATCACATGGTTCTGGTTTGAGTTGATTTGAACTGGTTCGGAACTCTGCAGAAAAACAATCAATTATTTTTCCAGTTCAATTAGTTTTCTTTTTTTTTTGAACTTGCTATGCTTATAGTTTTTTTAATCATCTGGTTTTAGGTTTCAATTAGTGTAGAAATCTACTAATGCAGTTTGTGCAGGTCAAGTGAAGTGAAACTCAACACACACTTGATTGCCTTCATCAAATTGGGGAAGATTGTTAGCACCAACGCTTGCTAAGTGATTTGATAAAGTCAACATGAATCAAAGCTTGCTAAGTAGATTGCTTGAAGCCATCATGGACCTTGATGGGAGTTTTGGTCTAGAACTTAGGTTGGGTGTGTGCGAGAGTGGTTTTGGTTCAAAACCATAAGTTGTAGGATATATCACTCAAGGAAAGCTTCATAAATTCAATTTGTTTTACAACTAAATAACTGAATTTAAAATGAGATTTCAAAAAATATATTTTGTGAAGTAAAATCAGTTAACTATTTTTCATAAATCAATTTGCTGGATTTTTTCTGTGTTACAGAAAAATCAATCGATTGAATGTTTGAATCAATCAATTGAGTTTTGACTGTTTTAAACTAGTTTGATATTAAAGGTAGCGCACGTTTTCTATTATACTTACAACATTTGACTGATCATTTTGAAAATTTCTGAGAAAAATATGCCCTTACTGTGAGAACTCATTCTACTCGATACATCAAGAAAACCATCAAGAACTTAAATCTTGGAGCCTTACTTTGAGTGATTTTTGTGTAGTCTTGATTTTGCACCAAGGCTAAGTCTTCTACATTGATTTACATTTGTTTTGTAATCCGTTTTGTGTGTAGAAGCACTGTTGTTTACATTACTATTGTATTAAGAGTGATTTGGTTGCATATTATACAAGATTTATGACTTGTAATTGTGTGATTGGTTCCCATATTGCATAGGGTTTGTACTTTGGGAGTGTACAGTAGGGTTCTGCACTGTTTATAGTTGTTGTGGGGTACAATGCGTTGTGTGTTGTAGGGTGCAGCGATGTCTTGCATGGAGCAAGTGTAATTGACATTGTATTGGTTTGATTTTGTTGATCTTTAGTGGAATTCTTTGCTTGTTGGCAAATGACTAAACGTAGTCCTTGAGGAAGGGTGAACCAGTATCAATCTTCGTGTTTTTGATCTCTCTTTTCCCTCATCTTGATTGCGTTTCAATTTTGCTGCATTGTGTGTTTGTTGTCAATTTTTCAACTAATTGGTCATTGCGCTTAATCAATTGTTCATAACTGTTGTTGTTATTTTGCGCCTTCATCAACTAGTTCATTTGCTTAATTAATTGATTGTTGTTTGTTCTTGGTTCTTGTTTGCTATTTTCAACTAATCAGTAAATTGGTATTCTGAAAACTCGCTTTCACTAAGGAATTCCTATTTACTATTTTCTTGGTTGAATCAATTGTTTTCTCTATTGCTGTTATTTCTGAGTTCTTTGGAATTAATTGATTTATTTGTTGAATTGATTGGTTTCAGTTCTTGACTTCAGTCTGAATGATTCTTTATTAACTATTTCTATTGTTTATCTTATTGTCTCTAGGTAGTGCTGAAATGTGTTCTTTATTCAATTGTCTACATTTGTATTTGAATAAACTGTTATATGTTGTTTACTACTCTGAGTGCGAAATTCAACTAATTGTTTTTGGCTTTTGCTTAATTGTTCCTGGACTGCTCTGGATTGTGGACTGATTTCAATTGATTGATTATGTGTTTCAGTAAACTCTTCTTTGCTATTTTCAATTCTGTTTTGTTTCAATTGATTGATCTTGACTCGCAATAATTGATTTTTTGTTGTGCACTTCAAAATCATACTTTTGATTGTTTCAATTAAGAGCTATCATTCTACACTTCAATACTTTCCATCTTTTGTGTAAATCTTTGAAAGTTCAATTCACCCCCCCTTGAACTCGGCCTAAACTTGTTTTCAAAAAGAGATTGTTCAATGGATTGTTGTAGGCTGTCTAAGTAACGACTATTGGACCACCTAATATTAAGGGAATGTTTGGACTTTGGATGAAGGTCATACTCGAATGAGCTATCTCTCTAAATGATACTAAATTTTCTACCACATTAAAATTCCATGAATTTCCCTTAATGTGGAGATATCAACAACGAATGAATAAAGTAAAATTAGCAGCATTCATCACGTGCTTAGATTAAAGATTGAAGGTAAACAAATGAAATAACAAGAAAGTGAGATATATACATGTATTAAAGTAATTTTATCCTACAACAGTAAAAGAAAGTAATAAATGATAAAAATCTTGGATAATTTAAAAATATCAATATTTGAAATTAAATCATCAAGAGTAAAATGATAAATAAAACATACAGAATAACAATTTCAATTAATAGGATAAATGAACAACTTTAATATCATAATGCAATCATAAAACATAGGAGATTGTTAGAACCCTAACAAAATTGGTATTTGATGAAGTCAGGCAAAGCAAAATCAATCAGAGTGAAGACTAAGAAGAGATGGAGGATTAGTTATACCTCAGTGTGTGTGTGTACATGGGTGGAAAGTGATGATCACATGTACAGAAGTTCAAATATCAGTGGAGTCACTCATGAAATTAAAACAAAGTTAATTAAAACTATTTTTGAAAAACAAAATTTGAAAATTCTAACTTTGGTATAAATAAATCAATTTTTTGAACTTTAAATTAATTTATTTATACCAATCATCAAGTCAACAAATAATTATTTTTTAAATCTTTTTGGAAAAAATGAACAGGAACATTATTATAAACCCCTGTTCTGTACAGTTACAATGTGAGAAAATTACTTGATATACAGAGAGAGATTTGTTTTGAATTCTTAAAGAAAGAGATCAAGATTGACTTTCAAGAAGATTCTTTGATCAAGATGTTTATGGGCTGATTCTACTGGTTTATATATTCAAGCACAACACTCATCTTCTTCATGACAAAGGGAAGAGTTATGCAAACTATGTTGAATCTGTTTTTCTTCAAATCGTATTGTGGGTATGTTCTGTTTTTCGAATTGCAGGGTGCAAGGTTGAAGAAAACAAGCGGAGTTGGGTTTCTTAGGTGCAAGAACGTATCTTGATTGTTGTACAATTCAGTGTGATTAGTGGAATTTTTATTGCTTGTTTGCAAGGAAGACTAGATGTTTATCTTGTGTGATTGATCTTAATTTCTCTCTAACCTTAATTTGCGTATTGATCTACTACATAATTCTATCTTCTATGTAAAAATAAACAATTGTTTGTGAAATAAATCGATTTATTTTCTAATATTCAACTACTCAGTATTGTGCATTAATTCTGGGTACTACACATTCATTAAAATGTTTCATTGAATCTACCTGATTTCTTTTTGTTCCTGAATTGTATAAATTGTATTTTACAAAATCTGATTCATTTAGTTAAATTCTAGTTTAGTTTCAAAATATTAAATTGATTAAATCTGTATTTGAGTTTGTTGTTTTTGCTCTAGTGCAAATTTGAGAAAGTTGCATTCACTGTTTTGCTCACTAATCTGATTGATTGAGGTGTGCAATTAGTTGAAAATTTGCATTAAATTTTCTTAGTGTTATTCAAATTGATTGATTTGAAATTCAACTTACTGAAAATTTCTTGAGTGCACTACTGTGAGAAATTTAAATTTCAAATAGAAAACTATTTCAAATCGATTATTTTTTTTACTGCACTTGCAAATCACTAGTCTAAGCAATTTATTGAAAACTTTCATTCTTTCTAAACCTTATTTGAACCTTGTAGAGCAAAAAGTTTTTAATAGTTACCTCTTGAACTCAGCCTAAAGTGTTTTCACTAGAGTTCTAGGAGGTGTTATAGGAGGCAGTTATAGAGTTGTTTCTATAAAATAAGGTTCAGATCGAGTTCAAGAGGGGGGGTGAATTGAACTTTCAAAATCTTTTCACAAATATGAAATGTTCTTGAAATAGAGAATGAAAATTCTTAATTCAATCAATCAACTCGTGTAATTCTGGACTGTCCAGTAAACAATCAATTATGCACAGCAGAAATTGTTAGAGATAAATCCAGAAAACAATTTTCAGTACAAAGATATGTTAATCCAGAATCAAGATGATTAACCACAGTCCAATAGATTAGAAACAACGCAGAAGCACAATTAATTCAAATATATGTAAACAGATTCAGAACACAAACATGCACCCAGAAATTCTCGGTGAGTAGCAAGATTCAGTGATCAGTTTATTAGGCGAATGCAAGCAGATAATAAAATGATCAAGAAGAGAGAAGAGGAAATCAAGAACAGAAAGATTTATCCTGGTTCACCCTTCCTCAAGGGGGCTACGTCCAGTCCTTTACAAACTAGCAAAGATTTCCACTATAAAGATCACAAGATCAGTTTACAACCCTTGCTCCCCACAGTACACACTGCTCCCCGCAGCACTCACACCTCAGCTAGTGTGAAACCAATGCAAAAACCCACTGCACCAACACCACTTGCAACCCGCAAGCAAACACTGCTCCCCGCAGCACTCACCCTACTAAACCCCTCAGCAGATGTGAGACCAGTGCAGAAACCCACTGCACCAACTCAATTACAAACCCAGTAATTGAAAATAGTAAACAGATTACAATAACAATAAGATCAACAATTGATCACACAGTAATTCTACACAGAACAGATTACAATGATAGTAAGATCAACAATTGATCACACGGTACTTCTACACAGAACATATTACAATGACTAAAGATCAGGTGTAGAAGACTTAGCTTTGGTCCAGAACCAAAGTCACAAGAACCTCACTCAAGGATGCTTCAAGATTCACGTTCTTTGAGGTTTATTGTTTTGAAAAGTTTTGTCAAAAATGATCGCACAAATTGGGCACTATTTCTCACTTAGAATATCTCAAGGAATGCTTTTCAAAAATCTTAGTTATCTGAAATGATAGTGCCAATTCCTTTATATAGCCAAATCATTTTTAAAATAGCTTAGCTGTCACAGTTTCAATTAATTGAATAAACCATTCAATCGATTGAATTGACAGTTAGAAGACTCGGTCAAAGATTCCACTTGTAATAGAAATAACTGTCACAATTCAATCGATTGTTTCACGTATTCAATTGATTGAAAAAGATTTTCAACAAAAATTAGTTTAGGCTATTTTTCTTAAAACCAATTTAATAAAAACAGTTTTAATATTTGTGAATCTCTTAGCACCTCAGGAATGATGAACCATGCAACTAATGATTAAGAACCAAGCCAACATTAACACACAAACCCAACTAAAGACCTAAGACCAAATCACCCAACCATCTTCATGTTGGCTCAAAGTCATCGACTTGAACAATTCTGGTCCAGGTTGGTTCCAACAGATTCTTCATGAAGTAGTCTTGATCAACTCACGTGATAGGCATTGATCTAACATAGTCCATATTCAATCCATTAGAACTTCAGCAAGCTATGGTCTTTATTAACTTAATCAAATCACATGCTTAGCATTGGTGCTAACAGTTTCATCTTCATGCAGCTCTGCTGAATCAATTTCTTCATTGTTCTGATCTGCAGTGATCTTCAGCCTTTGAAATTCATTTAATTCTTCATCACCTAACTAACTTAGGTGCTTCCTACAGCCTCTGGTTAGTCACGTCAAATGTTATATGCACGGTTTCCTCAATCAACACAGTTCTCTTGTTATATGCTCTATATGCATGACTATGTGATGAGTAACCTAAGAAGAACCCTTCATTTGCCTTAGCATCAAGCTTGTCTAAGTTATCCTTGCCATTATTACAATGAAGCATTTGCAGCCGAAAACTCTAAAATGTGAAATATTTGGTTTTCTACCTTTGAAAAGCTCATAGGGGTTTTCTTCAAAATAGGTCTAATTAAAATTCTTTTTAAGACATAATATGTTGTGTTTACTGCATCAGCCGAAAAGTATTTTGGAATATTAGTTTCATTCAATAAAGTTCTATCAAGTACTTCTGAAGCTCTAATTTTTCACTCAACAAATCCATTTTGTTGTGGAGTTCTTGAAGTTGAAAAATTGTGTTTAATGCCAAAATTTTCACAAAATATTTCAAAATCATTCATTTTGAAACTCTCCCTTCGGATCAGTTTTAATAACAATAATGCAGTTTTTTCTCATTTTGGATTAGTTTGGCAAGTCTCTTAAAGGAAATGAATGCATCATCCTTAGTTACAACGAATAAAGTCCATGGGAACCTAGAAAAGTCATAAACGATTACTAAACTATAGTAATTACCACCTATGTTCATGGTCCTAAAGGGTCCAAACAAATTCATGTGAAACAGTTCAAGAGGTTTTGAAGTTGAAACAATATTTGTATGCTTAAAAGAATTTTTGGTTTGTTTTCCCTGTTGACATACTTCACCAATTGTTTCCCTTTCAAACTTGAGTTTAGGTAATCCAATTACATTTAGATGCAATTATGTTCAAAAGATGCATGTGTATATGAGCTATGCACCTATGCCACAACCAAGTTTCACTACTAGACAGCAAACAATTTAAGCTAGAATCAATGCATTCTATGTTTAACATGTATACATTGATGACCCTTTTACCAGCAAGATGTGTCCTCCTTAAAATTGCAATGCACATGAGACAAATTTCTGGTTCAAAGGTGACTTGGAACCCTTTGTCACATAGCTAGCTAATGCTCAACAAGTTATGCTTCAGCCCTTTCACCAGCAAAACATCCTTGATGATCAAGGAGTCTTTGTCATCAATGTCTCTCCTGACTAAGATTTTTCCTCTGTTGTCATCTACACAAGTGACAAAACCTTCATATTTTCCATTTAAATTTGTAAGCAATGATGCATCTCCAGTCATGTGTTTGGAACAATGACTATCCAAATACCAAAGCTTATTGTTGGCTGCCACCTTTCCATGCAAAAACAGATTAAGTTTCAAAAGTTGGTACCCTATTAAACTTGGGTCCAAATCTGTTAACATTACCCTTAGGTACCCACCTTACCAAGCCATTTGGAACATCAAATAGTTTAATTATACATGTCCTAGCAGAATGACCTTTATGCAAGCAATAGAAGCAGGTTTCAAAAAGGTGAAGCTTGCTTCTTGCTTTATTTATAAAAGATGTTAACCTTTCTAGTTCTTTTCTGGAAAACGGGTTTGAAACCAATGTCAACTTTTTTAAACACAGTTTTGAGAACCTAGAACAACATTTAAATTTGCAGTTCCCATAACCAGTTTTGAAGAAGTTTTCAAACGATATTTTACTTTGCTTTGCAAAACTTCATAGTTTTCAAATTTGGCTAGTTTACTAGATTCAAACTCATGGTTATTGCAAATCAAGTTTAAATGCTCAAAATCAAAATTTACAGTTTTCAATTCTTTTTCCAATGAGTTGTCTCTTTCTTCCAACCAATTGTTTAAACCTTTCAATTGATTGTTTGATAAGATCAATTTGTTTGCTTCATCATAAGTTTCTAAAAATGCTTGAAGCAAAGTGCTATATTTTTCATGATTCATGGAGATGTTAAAGCTAGCACTACTTACTTCAAATTTGTTTCTAACCATCAAAAAAAGGTTGGTTTCCTCATCTTCTTTTGATGATGAGCTGGATGAAGAGTCATTCTCATCCTATGCAATGTAAGCTCTCTTTCCTTTGTTGTTCTTGCTAAATTTCTTCTTGTTCAGGGTTTTTTCTTTATGCATCAGGTTTAGACATTCAACCTGGATATGATCCTGCTTTCCACAACCAAAGCAAGTGAAATTAGCAAACTTAGAATCAAGTTTCTCGTATACCTTTTAACTTGTGGATTCTTGTCTTTCCCTCTCTTTTTCATAAATTTATTCAATCTTCTATTTAACATGTTGAGGATTTTTGTTTCACTGCCTTCATTGGATTCATCCTCACTAATTTCTTCATCGAAAGCATTAGACTTGAGTGGTAGACCCCTAGCTTTTTTGTCTCCATTTTCTTGCTCCTTTAGCCTATTCATTTCAACCTTATGCTCCTCGAGTTTCCCAAGGTAGTGAGGTCTCTGGTTTCTGATATTGTAGTGACCTTTGGTTGTCAATTCCTATCAAGACACTTTAGGATCTTTATATTAAGGTCCTCCTTATCAAAATCCTTCCCAAGACCAATTAAATGGTTCACAATAAGTGTGAATCTTTTCTGCACATCTACTATGATCACTTCTGGTTGTATTCTAAAGATCTCATACTATTGAATGAGAGTATGCTTCCTTGCACGTTTCACATCACTTATTTTGAATGTGTAACTTCAAGAATGTCTCACATCTCCTTTGTTGAAGTGCATTGAGATACCCTGAACAATTCATCCAAGTTTAAAGCAGAATTTATGATATTCATTGCCATACAATCAAACTGGGCTTTCTTGCTCTCAACTTCATTCCACTTCACCTGAGCCCAACCCACAAAACCTGCTCCCGGCTCAGTGGCGCTCGACCCATGTTTCGTGAGTCTGAGTCAGCTTTTAGCATCAACATTCCAATGTTGTCCTTATTTTCCCTTTAGGGATTTCGATCTTGCTCTTTTCTTATTGAAATGCTTCCTATTCATTTATCTGAAAAAATTAATGAGATTTAAAGTAAAATTTGATGAAATACTGAGGTAACAAATTCTTTATAAAAAGAACAAATTATTTATAAAAACAGGGGATTTAGTGGGTTCGAAACTTAGAAAGATTAGATTTCAATGTGAAAATAAGCCCAAAGATGTCGTATAATTTAAATCTATGACATGCTTCCTCCAATGTTCAAGTGAGTATGAGAAATAATGAGGGAGGGTAGATGAGAGAAGAGTTTAGGGAAATAAAGAAAAAAAAAATAGCAGAGATGGTGGACAATAAAATGAATAAAGTTTGATAAGAAATTTGGATGATGATGGAGAGAATGATGGCAAATAAAGAAAATCATAGTGAGGAATCAAGAAGAATAGAGAGAAGTTATGAAGATTTTCCTTCACATGAGGAGTTTTTACAGAGTAGTCATTATAATCACTACCTTTATGAACCTCCACCTAGACAACATCGGTCTAGGCATCACCATCATAGTGAGCTGAAAGTTTACCTTCCCCATTTCTTTGGAAAAGAAAGTGTAGATGAATATTTGGATTGGAAAATGAAGGTCGAACAGTTGTTCGAGTGCTACTAGGTGAGCAAAGATAGACTAGTATCCCTTACTACTCTTAGCTTTCAAGGAGTAGCTATGTATTGGTGGACATCTCTAGCTAAACATAATCAATTACATCGTCATCCCGAAATTAAATACTGGGGTCAATTAAGAACAACCCTACGGAAGCGATATGTACCCTCATATTATGATAGGAAGTTGATGGATAGACTCCATTAACTTCAACAGAAGGATATAACTATAGAGGAGTACAACTAGAAAATGGAATTAATATTAATGGTAGGGATAAGAGAGGAGTCAAGAATTACGACTGTTCATTTTTGAAGTGGTCTTAGATATGAAATTTGAGATAGGGTAGAGTTGTTACCACGATCAGAATGATTTAGTACAAATGTGCGTAAGGGTAGAGTAGTAGCTTAAAAGAAAGACCAGTTTTAAGAAGGACTACTCTAGCATGCCTTCTTTCCGAGATGATCACAAGAGAGAGGGATATCCCTCCAATTATGAGAGACCACAAGAAAAAGAAAAGAAAATTTCAAAAAATAATCTTCAAACTCCAAACAAAGGGATGTCCAGTGTTCTAGATATCTAGAAAGTGGGCTCCATTCTTTCGAGTGTCACACAAAAAGAACTTTGTTGGCAAAAGATGAGGACATTGAAAATCTAGATGATTCTTCATCTTCCTCTAGTGAATATGAAAATCCTCAATCTGAGGAAGAAACACAACCTTGTGAGGGTGAATTACTTATAGTGAGAAGGCTGCTGAAAAGTCAACCTAGCAAATTAGAACAGTCTCAACAAGAAAACTTATTTCACACTCATTGTAAGATTTTTGAAAATATTTGTTCAATGATTATGGATAGTTGTTCTTGTTGTAACAGTTGTAATTCTAGGTTGGTGAACAAGTTGTCTTTGACTACTAAACTCCATCTGAAACCTTACAAACTTCAGTGGATTACTAATCAAAGGGGTATAATAGTTAAATACCAAGTATCTCCATTGGGAAATATGAGAAGAAGTGACTTGTGATGTAATACCAATGGAGGTTGGACACATCTTGCTTGGCCAGCCATGACAATTTGACAAACAAACCTTACAAGATTAGTTTCTTACATAAGGGTAAAAAGATCATTCTTTGTCCTTTCACACCTCAACAAGTGAGAGACGATGAAATAAAAATGATAGGAAAAGATAAGTTAGAATAAGAAAAACATAAAAAGGAAAAGAATGAAAATGGGGAAAATAAAGAAGAGTCAAAACATCCCTCTAGAATAATTCATGAAAAATAAAATATTAAGAGGGTTACTTTTGAATTATGCTCCTTTAGAAGGTAGTGATTTTGATTTTTCTTATTAAAACGTACTAAAATTTCACTTTGAGGAGTCATTGCATTGCACAAACCAGTGGCAATAAAGTGAGCATAAACATGACCTTCATGATATCAAGAAAAATTCTTTTCCTTTCTTCAATCTTCTTTTCATTGCAATAAAATTCATTTAACTTCTGCTTTATGTCTTGTATAGATGGATATTTGACCTCGGCAAAAAATGATGAAGTGAACAAATGAAGTTTGTAGTAAAGGACCTTCATGCAAGACATCCGAGGATAAATCTTTTTCAAGAAGGAGGGTACGATGCATCCTGTCTCCAAAATTATAGACAAAAACAAAGATATCACTGAGATAAAGTCTTAATTAGGAGCCTATTAGGAGAATGGGCCTAATTAGGCTTGTTTTGGCCTCCAAACAAACTTTTGGACCCAAGCTTACAATTGGAGAATATAACTCTAGGGACTTTATCGCTTCAAGGTTATAAAACATCTACTTGTAAAAATTGTATAGGGTAGTGTAGAATTTATTTTTGGAACTTGTATTTTGGGTCAAGTAAAATAGGATTTTTAGCCATATATTTTGGGCCAAGTAATTGTAGGATTTTAAACTTTGGGCCTTATATTTGGACCAAGGTTTGTAGAATACAGACCCTAACCTTAGGAGAGAGAAAAGTGGTACCTAACCCTAGGAGAGAGGAAGTGGCGCCTCATGGAGGCTCCCTAGGGCTAGGTGGCGCATGCTTCCCTTGACTCCTTGCCACATAGGACTTTCTTGCCACATTCATGCTACCTATGGAGAATATTCTTTCTAATGCTAGCTTTCCATGTGTCACCTTCCTATTGGAGAGACTTAGGGTCAGGTATTAAAAGAGTTAGGACTTGAACATCTCTTATTCTCTAAATAGGGACCTTGTCTCTTTATTTTTTAGATTTTGAAAGAATAAGAAGTGTAGTGCTGTCAAAATAGCCTCTTGTTTTTCTAGATCTCTCTGTAGAGAATTCTTCATTCTCAAGATTTTACTCTAGCCTCCTCTTAAGTGTGATGGTCTAACCTCACACTATCTTCACTCCAAATTTCATTTCACACATCCAAACATCAACTCCAAACTAATTCTTCCATTTCATCATCTTCAATTCACATTGAAACATAAAACCTCCAAGGAAGTATCAAAGTGACACATGCAATGGTGCAAGGAATTGTATCATTTTCCTTTTTTAGTGATGCTCCTTGTTTGCAATTTTTTATGCTCTTCCTCTATTTCTTCTCCAGGAACTTCCTTATCCTCATATGTATCAATTAGACTACCAAAATTTGTGAGATTGTATAATTGTAATTATGTAATAGGTTATTAACTTCATAATTACGATAACAATTTGGTTACTGTTTAGGGCTGAAAATCAGTTTTGTATTACACTATACGTATTAGAATTCTCTAACAGAAAAACACGAATTTTGACCTACATTTTCTTGAGTTTGACATTATTAATCGTATCAAATGTAGAAAGCAAATGAAGACTAAAATTGTAAAAGAACCTAACAAAAACATCAGAGTAAATAATAATAGACTACGCTATAAAAACAAGCTTAGGTTTGTTAACCCTAAGAATATTTCGCAACATATTTTGAGAATTTGGATTAGTCAAACTTGAAATATTTCATAAAAGAGCCTTAACTTTCATCATTTCCTCTTGAAATTTCCTGCTTTAGAGGCTTTTTGATGGAAGAAGGTCCCGATGACATTAATCAAGAATAAAGAGGACAAAGAACCCGAGGGAGAATTAAGAATTTTCCTAAAGATTGAGCCCATCTCAGGTCGTTTAGGCTTTCAATCGGGTCCAAATGCAAACATAAAGAAATCCCTTTGGAAAAAATAGAGTATTAAGTAGAAGTCCTCTGATTTGTATAAATTGTTTAGAATACTTTAGAATAATTTGGGCCTTGTATTTTTGGGCCATGTAGTGTAAGTTTGGGCCTTGAGATCCATAAATAATGTTGGGCTTGATCAAGGAGTCCAAGTAGCACAAGGAGCTCTTTCCTTGTGCCACTTGTCACTACCTTGTGAGAGCCTTGGAGTGCAAGCTAGGTTTGGGAAGCTTGTCATAGAAGCAAGGGGTTAGAAGCTTGTCTTATAAGCTAGGGTTTCTAGACCTAGCTTCTCCCATACCCTACCTAGATAGCTTGCATGGGAAGCTAAGTAGCTCATCCTTTCTTCTATAAATAAGAGGTCTAGGAACCTCTCTTTGGTTTGAAGAAATTACACATGTATTACCTTTGATTGTTCTAAAGCATTATGGATATCATGATTATTTTCTAACTTATATCATCATCCATAACAAGTAAAGAAACAAAAAGAATTGAAAAGAGACAAACCCACAAGAGGATCGGGATTACCCTTGGGGCAAATTTGCTTATTTTGATCAACAACTCAAGATTCTTCCACCAGATTTAACATGCCTTCTAAACTATCGTTGTTATCAGAACTTGAAAAATACTTTCATAGTCATACTATCCACAACAACACTTCTCTTAGAAGGAGACTTAGGAACATCAAGACCCACATAATTATTTATTGAAACTTTTGGCACAAATCGCTACTTGTTTTTAAATTTGTCTCATGCAGTTCCTCTTGTTTACTACGCTTGCAAGAAGAAAGCTAATGACCTATCAATTTGCAAAATGAACAGAAAGGAGGAAGGCTTTCATATTCAATATATGTTATGAAAGCAAAACCAAGACGCTCCACCAAAAGCTATTGAGGCAAAGTAGAGAGAAGATCAACATCCACAAGAACCCGAACAAAAAAACCCCTTGATTTTTTGATAGTGCAATCATCTAAAGCCATAAGAGTTTTGATCCCTCATTCAATTTAAAAAAATAGCCTTTGGCTGCCAACATTTCATGTTTAAGCTATGCACATGTACCCAACATTGTGCCCTAGTCAATTTTATGGAGACAGGAACAAAATCTTTGGTGCATGCAAACGTACGAAGAAGACCTGGAGACAAACTCCAAAATCAAACAACTAAAACCTGTCACATATATCTTCAAGAGAGGAAAATTTAAACTCATAAAAACCCGTACCAAAAGGAATTGATTTCCACGGTGCTAAAGAGCTCCACACCCTATTATGAAGATGATTTTTACACTCCTCCACCCCCACTAAACACCTCCTTAGAGATTTGGACACTGGCCAAGTCATCCTTAATGTATGGAGAAGGAAGCTGAGAAAGAAGTATACTAAATGCATTATTTAATGCTTGTGCAAACATTTTTCATTGTCCCCAAACAGAGTTAACCTACAACGTAGAATCATTGTGATCTTTGAGGCACCCCTAAAGTATTTGAAAGCCTACAAGAGAGGAACCCATGCAGGAAAGAACATAACCGCAAGACAGACCAAAAATGCAGCAATAACAAACGCCACCAATGCTAAAAGCGACAAACCTCCATAACACCAAGAAACCGGAACCACGCCAAACTCAATCACCAAATCCACATGGCTCCAATCCAAAAACTCCTCGTCGTGCTTCATCGTTAATGTTGGATCGGAAACTGCCACGATCATCAGATTCAAAATCGTAAAATATTTTAAATTTAGCTTAAAAAATAAGATTAATAAATTATAAATATAAATATTAAAAATAAATAAGATTAACGTTGATTAGATTGAAACCAAATTTAATAAATATTAAAAATATATTTTATTAATATAATCTAATTAATATTAATTTAAATAAATAATAAAATAAATTAAAAAAATATCCACTAATTCTAATTTAAATAAACATAAATATTAAAATTAAATAAAATCAACGTCGATTAATTTGATCTTAACTTTAATGTACTAAATTTTATTAAGAATTTTGTATTCTACTTTCAAGTTAGAGTTCATTTTGTCCTTTATTTGCATCATAGTGTAATTGATGCTATTATTTGTTATTTTTGGACCTTTATTATTTTGAAATCAATCATCTTAATAAGCGAAATGTTTTTGTCAATGTAAAAGTTTTGGAATATAAATATTTTAGTTTGTAAAAACCATTTATTTAGGTAACCTATATAGTTATGTTTTGTAATAATATATATATATATATATATATATATATATATATATATATATTTATTAATATATA
>Ga0209700_105213_pt1 | contig 22229 bp, 12 predicted proteins | sample SiratroredBW_FD_187528 | JGI IMG/M metagenome (GOLD analysis project Ga0209700, IMG submission 187528) | Root nodule microbial communities of legume samples collected from California, USA - Siratro red BW (SPAdes) (version 2) | ecosystem: Host-associated > Plants > Roots > Nodule | place: USA... | reverse complement strand
AAAAAGAAAAATAAAAAAAAAAAAAAAAAAACAAAAAAAAAACAAAAGAAAAACAAAAATTTTATCTAAAAATCAAGCCCACATCTATTATAGAGTAAGAAGGTACTAACAAACCACTACACTAAATGATTTTTTATAAAATTACTATTATTATTATACGATTATTATTACTATTACTATTATTATAATGATTGTTATTATTATTATTATTATTACTATTATTATTATTATTACTACTACTATTCTTACTAAATATGAGTTGAAACTATTCATTAATTTTGAAGAAACTAAATTTTAACTAAATTAAATTCTGTTAAAAAATATTTGTTGAGCTTTATTGGTGAAGCTCTAAGTTGAGATTCAACTGTAGAAGATTTCTCAACGCTCAAGTTAGTAAGAGCTTACAAAAATATATGATAAGTATTTAATAAGTAGAGATGAAACTGAGTAAGTACTCCATGAAGAATAAGACTATATTTGTAGGCTTTTGGACCTAGTTAATGCCCAAATCCAAGTTATTATATATTTAGTTGTTGAGTCTTGTAACATAAATCGGTTTCAATACCAATCCAAGTTTTCGGATCTACAGGTGATCATACCCTACTATTTTAAGTGGGTAATATATTCATATATTTCAGTTATAATATATTTTTCATATATTTTAGTATTGGATAATACACAAGTCCCCCAAGCTCAAAAGTCGAGGTAAAGGGTGATCGAGCTTTAGTTTGACAATTCGGAGATATTTCTACAACCATTTAGGTTGAGCTTAAAATTTTGAAGTCATCTTTTCAAGACTTATTTTCGCTCAAGTTTCGCGACTTTTCATCGAGCTTATGAAGCTAAACTTAGTATAATCATAAAAATTTTCAAAACGATATGAATCTCTATCAACATTAATTAGGGGTTTTAAAGTTCGTGATGGGTTTTAATGATTTCAAAGTGTTATGTCACTTAGATGGCTAACATTTCACCTAATCATGTCATTTTGTTCCAGGATGTGATGCTTGAAGTCACAATATTTGGTGCTTAAAACAAACTGAAAATTTTTGTTGAAACATTTGAACGCTTCATATAACCTTTTATAAATAACTTTATAAATATAAAGAATCATTTACTCTTTCTTCATCGATACTTGTGATCGAGCATTTCTTTTGTTTTTGTCTACGCGTTGTTCTCTCATTCACTTAGTTACACTTTTTCTAATGGCTTCTTTGTCTTCTTTGTTTTATTCCTCCAATTGAGATAACCCTCTAGTAAGCAAAGAGGTTGTTCGCATTCGAGATGAACTTTGCGCACTAACTCACTCTCTATTGAAGGAGATTCGGTGGAGGAAGCTTCTTCTCCACCCGCTAATCCCATGGTTATAGTTGTTTTTGCCAGACCAGAGAGAAAAAAAGCTAACGTCGTTTGCTTGGAAAAACATAAAGCTTCCACACTAGTCGCACCGGAAGTGTAAAAGAAAAAGAGGAAAGACATATTTTCTCGAAGAATCGATCCCAAGTAATTCTAGGTACTCAGAGAAGTGGTTGTATATCCTTCTGGGTTTACCTCAAGGGAAATGGTTGAGGAGTTCATATTCTTGTTTACACATCTGCTCCAATTCTATGTCTGAGTTCATCTTGGTGAAGACTTGTGATAATTCGAATTGAGTTTACATGAAGCCTCTACCTAACCACGAGGATTTTACCTTCATATATGAGTTCTTCTTCAAGGAACTCAATGTTTTATTTTCCTTATCATCTTTTTAAAGTTGAATGCCTACTACGACGAATGTGCCTCCCAACAAACTTCATCCAAATAGCTAGACTTTTCTAAAATCCTTTCAACTACTCTACCACTATCCAACCATAAATAAATTCATGTATTTCTACCAGCTAAAGTACATTTTTGAGGTCGGTTGGGTTTTGTTGAATAGAGCTTAACATGATCCTCATTTCACCATTTATACCTCCTCCTTCAAAAATTTCAAAAAACAGTTTTTCAAAAAATTTGGTTTATGTATTGTGTTTGTGTGTGTGTGTGCTAGTTTGGATTATTTTTAGTTTGGTTTACTTTGCCTTTTATTGCTTGGACTATAATTTGGACAATCTAGACATTATGTTTAATTTGTGATGTGATAGTATCCTAAATTGTGGTGATATATGATGATCTATGTTAATCTATCACTAAAAAAAAAATTTACTGACGACGCAAATCCCTCTAAAACACCCAAGATCAATCAGTAATTTACCGATAGATTTTTTGAGTCCGTCGATAAATCAAAAAATAATAATTATATTATAGAAATCAATAAATATTAATTACAGACGAAGTTAAATTCGTCGGTAAATCTGTCGATAATTAACGAAAGATAATATCCGTCGGTAAGATCTGTCGATAATGGTATTTTACCGACAAATAAAATTCTATCGATAATGTTTCGTCGGTATTTTAACTTTTTCTTATAGTGTATATATAAAAAATGCATGTATGCCTTGGCACTTTATTAACATTTGCAGGATTAGATGGTCCAAAGAGTGAGTTTTAGGGGTAACAAATGATGATACATAATTAGAACTCATTGTTTGAATTGGTAAGGAACTCGGATTTTTCAACACACACTCAACCACTATATTGCGTTTCATTAAAGAGGAGGATTTTTTTCACAAAGCTACTAAATAATATTTGATGAATTTGTGTTAAAAGTACTTATGTGTGTGTGGGAGGGGTAGGGGGGAGAGGGGGGTGGGTGTGTGTTTGTGAGACATATAATTTTTTTGAAAGATAATTTTTGCGCTAAATCATTCTTCTGATGGAAATCATTCGCTCTTTGATAAAGACCGTGAGAAATCAATTCTTTGAGCAACTTTTGTAGACCTATGACTAATCTAGGCAAATTACCAGTTGTTGTTGTTACTCAAGGAGTCTTTCTGCATACTTTGAACTTGTTCTTTTATTACAGTTTGATATTTAGTTTGTATTTTCAATTTATAAGTGTTTTTTTACGTTATTGTACTATAATTAAACAGTGTTTCTAATTATAGTTGTGTGGCAAGGTGATGCATTGTGTAGTTTTGATTAATGCAGGGTGCAAGAGTGTTTCTTGATGTTGTAATGTGGTCGAATTGTATTATTTTGTATATTTACTGGAATCATTGCATAATTGGAAAAGAAACTAGATGCAGTTCTTGAGAAAGAATGAACCAGTTTAAAGTCTTTGTGTATTGTCTCTGATCTCTATTCTTTTGTTGATTTTCAATTTTTGCATAATCAGTAAATTAATCACAAATTTGTTAAACTAAATTTGCAACATAATCAATTTTTTTTGTTATGATAATCAGGAAAATTGTAATTCATTGAATCACAAATTAAATTAATTGAATTTCTATCAATTTAATAAAACAAGAAATTTAACAAACTATTTGCTTATTTTGATTTATTGGTTTTTTTATTGTTTGTCAACTAGAAATTGCAGTATATTGTTTTAGTAAAAACTTGGAGTCTTAAACTTATTTTTACGAAAATTTATTATAATTCAATTCTCCCCTCTCCCCTCTCCCCATCATGAACTCAACCTAAAGTGTTTTACACAAGCTCGTGCTTTGGAAAAAGTCTCCTCTCCGACTTCCAAAATCCAGCACAGAAGAATAGTGACACAGAAAAGGGGTCAAGACTTCAAACCCTTTCCAGTTCTCTAATCCCTCAGGCAACTCCACCTTCTTCCTCAATTTAGGTAATAAATTCATCCATCCATCCAAGTCGCAAAGTCCAAGTTGGCTACTTCTAATATACCTTAGTCCCCACTGCTGCCCAAGTATGGGCAACCTAACCTTTCTAATTTGATCATACGGGGAAGGAAGGGCCTCTAACCCGAGTGGACCATGTATCCACCTTTGTGCCCAATTCCAACTCCCTCTGGTGTATAAATATGAACGCCAACCAAGTGAGGGTCGAAGGGGGCTTCCCTATTCCTTATGGTGTTGAGCTCTTAAAAACGATTAGTCCAATTGGATGCCTTGATTCAACCAATATAATGTTATTTCGAAGTATGGCAGTCATACATTATTTTGAAGGCGCAGTCATTGAGAATGTCAAGATGGTTGCCAAGATTCAGGCGTTGGAATGACAAAATCAAAAGTTGCTAAAGAAGAAGGTTTAAACTGGTCTCGTTTTTACTTAGACAAGGCCAAGGAAGAATCAAGACGCTTGAGGTTAAGGTGAAAAGTAAATTAAAGGAGGTCGCAGCTCGTCTTTATCTTCTCCAAGAGGAAAAGGAGAAACTTTCTAAGAGTGAACTGGATCTTAAGGCATAAAATGTCGAACTTGCGAAGGCCTGCCTCAAGGGATATGTTGAAAGGTTTAAGAAAGCAATGCATCAAGCAGTACAATTTACGCCTTCTTTGAATGTAACTACTTATTACTTATGCAAAGATGTAGTCAATTATAACTTAGTCGATACTAAATTATGTATTTATATTTTTACTCATATAAATGAAATGACTTTGTAATTATTCTGATGAATTCTTTTAACTTCGGTTCATCAAACTATATATGGAATCGAGTAATTTTAACTCAACTATAATCATGCTAAAATGAGATCGAATATTTTAACTCGGTTGTTAACTGAATAATATAACTTGGCTATAATTATTTTTATCAAATGTTTTTTATTTGATAGTCGAATTCTTTTCATCCAATGAAAATTTATTCTTCAAATAACTTTGATTTAACCTTTGGTTCATTCCTTTTCTAACGCTGTTTATTTAATCAAATTACTTTGATTCAATTGATTGAATTATTTTAATTCGATTAGGTCGTTTATTTTCAAACTATCTCTTTGAACTGAACATTTTCTTAAATAAATTTATTTCAAGAACATGTCTCATTAAAATTTGCTTGACAAAATCCCACTTAAGGGTAAAATCTAAACTAAAGAAAAAAAAAGTATATTATTCTTATTACACAAAATAGATAAAGTTTACAAATTTTAACTATAATACATTTCAAGATGAGTACCATTCCACGTTATTGGTAAAACCTTGTCATTTAACTCTTCAAGCTTATAAGCTACATTTTGGAATGAATCCATGACTTGATATGGACCATCCCAGTTAAGTGCTAACTTTAAAAAAAAAAATCATATTCTCTAACATGTGTGTTATATCTAGCTACTTTTAGTTTTGTTGTTTCTTCTCTTATCTGAGCTTCTTCTTGGATTTTATGGATGAAGTTAAGTTTAACTCTCAGGTTGGTATCGTTGTTATCTTCATCAAAAATCTATCTTTGCCAAAAGGTTTCTCTTAATTCGACCGGAGTCATGGCATCCAATCTGTACGTTAATCATAACAGTATTCCCTTTGTTGAGTGTTAAAGAGAACAATGGTATCCGATAAAATTTTAAGAATCTCTCAATCTAACGTTAATCTAATGTTCTTTTATTGAGAATGAATTTAATTACAAATTTTTTAATCATTTGAAAATGTTTTACTTATAAAATTTAGTGCATGATCTTGAATTATTGTAAAATTTACTCAAACCTTTTATATATAAATTATCCACCATTATTACTAACAATGCACTATAATAATTCATGTCTACACACAACTTTTGCACTTATTTAATCGAATAGGTTGAACATCTAGCATATATAACACACGTTCCTAAATTCTAGTCTTCTTATCGTCTCAAGCTTTATACGTCTCCATTTCTTTTTTCCTGTTTTCACAAATTTTAATTCATCTAATGTGAAAATAAACCTAATTTAGAGAATGTACAGTCATCCAGAAATTTATTAGAATACTAACAGTTAATATCATGATAAAATAAAGTTAAAATATATCCATTCAAAATACTTATAATATATACCAAGAAAAATATATAAAAATAAATAATAGAAGAATGATCAAAGGAAATGCATTGATTTAACTTAAATCAACTATTACGTAATTCAATAACTTTTAATTTAAAAAAAATATTTTCAAAATTTAATGCTACAATAAAAGTTACTTTCGCATTACTGTTTTAAAAAATTTCTATGAATTGAATATTATTTTATATCTCGTTCATATAAATAAAAATTAATCTAACGTACATATTTCAAAATTTACTAAAATATGAAGGATTAAATCACTTTATTATTTTCTATTTTCTTTCTTTTACAAAAAGAATCTTATTATTGTTGTTTTTTTCTTTTTTGTAAATTTTTACAGACAATTCAGATAATATATCACTATAACTTAACAGTTAGATTGATTAGATTCGCATTCTGTATATAATTATTGAATGGTGTAATAGTTGGTTTAAGTTACATTAGTATTATTTTAACTTTTCCCACATATAATAAATTAGAAAAGTATTTTAATTTAAATCATTAAGTTCCTAATATATATATATATATATATATATATATATATATATATATATATATATATATATATATATATAATTGAACTTTTCCACAAATAACGTTATCACTAATCCCTCGATCTAACAAAATTTAAATCAAAGCTCAATATAATCCTTTATTCAGATTTTAAAAAATTACTATTATTAAATTTCCTTTAAATTTACAGTATCCTTAAATGTTTTCTATCATTTTTTACCTCTAATTTTTGTTAGAATGTTTTATCATGCTAGAAAATATTCGTTTCACTTTCTAACTTGATAAATACTGACGCAATGCCTCAAAAACAAGAAACATATATAAAATTCATAGCTAACCCAGTTAGTTGAAGCATATTCATCAGAAATTTGCAGGAAGGATAAAGCATACGCATGAATATAACATTGTTAATATAACACGACATGGACTTTATAGATTTTAGAATAAACATTTCATATTATGTCCTCTTTGGGCAACATCCGATTGAGACTGACAACGCTTCAATTAAAAAAAGAATATGCAAAATTTTATGTTTTATTTTTAGAAAAAATTTACAACTTTAAATAATTAATTATTCTCGTAAACTTTTAAAATTTTAATTTTTTTTAAAATTGCGTATCTATACAATATTTTTTTCATCAGACATCTTAAATTACTGCAAAAAAAAAATCTAATCCTAACATATTGCAAGTGTTGTTATATGATTATTGCAACAGCTACCGTGCACAAACATAATTGTCCATAGATTTATGTACACTGATATAATGCATATAGTCATTAGAGAACGACATTATATTACTGTCTCAATCATAATTTGCTTTTTCTTTTTAAATTAACCCATACGTACATATGATGCTATAAAAACCAAACTGTTTAATTGATAGAAGGTATTAACATACTTTTATAAATTTATTATTTAACAGTCAGGATGAATGACCATTTTTCCATCTACTATAATAATTTTCCAATCTGGTCTTTTTATCTATTTCAAAAATTAGTCATCACCTTCATCAAAAGGGTGGGCACAGACAGCAATGCCTTCACCCAAGCTGCGTCTAGAACTACCCTCCTAACCAACAAACGTCAAACGACAATGGTCTTCTCTAGGTGTGAAAGTTTGGAGGGGCAACAACCTTTAGCAACAGTACTTCTCAGGAAGTTACTCCTCGCACTCAAAAACCCTAAAATGCTTTATAAACCCAAAAATAAAGTAAAAATTGATCAAACATGCTCAACTGATTCACCCATGCATTTGTCGCTTATTGCATAGGTCAAACAAACTTATAACAATGCAATTGGGGCGATGAATTAAGGACATTTACTATCTTTTCCTGTTTGCCCCACCAACAATCAAAGGTTAACCCTCAATTCAAACCAGAATTGAATTCGTGACAAAACAAGGAGTAAGACGCTTAAATATAAGCAAGAAAACCACCTCAATTTCAGAGATCGACAATCTATTTTTCAAAAATTAACAAATAAAAGAAAGAACAATGATCTAAATTAGGAGGCAATAATGTTTACAGGCAGGCGAAAAAAACAAACTATTCAATATGAGAAATAGAGGTCACATCAGTAATACAAAGGAGCGGGTTAAATCTATGGTACAAAATACAAACCTAATTTAGAGCATCTATAACGGAGAAGGTCACAACAACTCAAACCAAATATCTATCTACCTTATAACTTATCCGCAGTGACAGCTGACCGGAGAATTATGAAGATAAAATCTAGCTATTAGATGCCCACATGCCTCTAATATCTGCACAGGTCAAATATTATTTGCCAAACTAAAATCACGCATCATCATCGTCACCATCATCATCTTTATCAGCATCATCATCGTTCTCAGCTTCTTCTTCATCTTCCTCATCAGACATGTTATTAATTACGTCTGTAATTATATCCTTTACCTCTGCTTTTCTATGCATTAAATCCATACCAAAGTGGGTACCTATAAACATTGCGTTACAAACTAGCTTAGTTTAACCTATCATTCCCTTAATATTTAAGAGGATTTCTGACAAGAAAAAGGACATACCAAGTTGCCTGAGTATATCGGACAAAGTTGCCTGCATCAAGTATAAAATATTATAATAAGAACAAGGATATTATTCTAAGGGTGTGTTGGTTGTGTTTTTGTTTTAAAAGTTCTTTCGAAAACTATTTTATAAAATAATTTTCAAAAATTAATTTTCCAAAACCAAAAAATGAGAAGTGAAAATGCAATAGAAAACTGAAAGAACTTGTATTCTGGTTTTAAGAAAAAAGAAATATTAGTTCTGAAACAATTTTCGAAAACTACTCTTATCAAATAAGCTTTTTTTCTTTTTTATGCTTTAAAAAAAAAAAAAAAAAAAAAAACTTTTGAATATAGGAAACAAACCCTGAACTCCCAAAATTTGAACTATACATGAATTCCCGGAGAAGTATTACTTACAGTATTGAAATCTACTTCCTTCAAAATATCAACAACTACAGCATGCATGTCCTGCTTAGTAGGTTCAGTCTTGGCCTTCTTATTACTTTTACTTTTCCCTATCGTTGACATCAGAAAGCAACGGGTGAACAGGATTAAAAATAAGAGGAAACAATCATACTTGTTAAAATCCAAACTTAAAAAGTTAAGTTTGTATAACTTCTTTAAATGTAATAACATAATAAGAGGGAAAATTTATCAGACAGTTTGACAGGATTACTAACGAAAAATTAATCAAAAGTTTGAAAATTAACTTCTGAGAAACCACATACTATACAGCATATGGCATTAAAGTAGTACAGAGGATATTAAGCATATGCAAAGAAAGAACATAGTCAATTCACCTTGATCCTTAACCAAAGCCTTTGAAGATTTGTCAGTTTGTTTTTTGCTTGCAGCCTTCCCCTTAGTATCCTGCTTTTCACTTGCAGTTTTCTGTTTCTTGGATGCAGGTTGTTTTGGCTTGGAAACGGAGGCAGAAGCACTGTCCTGCTCAGCAACAGTTTTCTTTGAAGTTGTTTTTTTAGGAGTCTTTTCAATGCTCTTGGCATCTTTCGCAGAGGTCTTCCTGACAGATGAGGTTCTATCTCCACTTTTGCCAACTGAACTCTCTTTAACAGCTTTATTGGAAGTACGCTTGCGAGACTTTGGTTTCTCTTCCTCTTCCTCTGATTTACTTTCTTCTTCATCACTTTCATTGTTTGGTGCCGGAACATCTTCATCTTCCTGAGAATCATCTTTTGCATCTGAAGTTTCAGCTTTATCTTCATCATCATCAGAAGACTCCTTTTGCTTTTTCACAGATTGGGAAGTTTGTTTCTGCTTCTAGAGTAGATAAAATATACAAACGTGATTAAAAATAATATCATATATGAAGCATATCATTTGCTTCACTCATGAAGTACCAAGCGAATTTGCACCCCAAATCTACCATAGGAAATAAAAGATAAAATTGAACAACAAAATATACGAAGCCAACATTGTAACTAATAATCCACACTATAGTCTATACAGGGATGGAATATATATATATATATATATATATATATATATATATATGTGTGTGTGTGTGTGTGTGTGTGTGTGTATATATATATATATATATATATATATATATATATATATATATATATATATATGTGTGTGTGTATGTGTGTGTGTGTGTATGTATATGTATGTATGTATGTATATGTCCAGATGAAAATATAAGCCCTGTTTGCATTCACAGTTGACAGAATACAGAAAATTAATAGGTATCAAAATTGGCATCAATGCCAGGAGATCAACTGAGCAACCACCACCAAATGACAATAATTAATGCTTAGTAACCATTTACCAATACTAGCAGTCCACAGAAACAGCAAACACGAAGGAGCTTGAACTGAAGAAAATCTATTTTTAAAAAAATCTATAACTGGAAAAATCAGCATTTAACTTTAAGTTTTAAATAAGATAAAACTTCATCTCCATAACAAGTGTGTAAACTACTGTGATGAACTACAAGCACGATGACACAGCAACCCATGAAGTTCAAAACTTAAATGTCAAACCAGTTCAAAAATAAAAAACTTCCCTACTTTTAGATATGAAAAAAGGTCATTATAGGTTACATGGTAGTAGAATCGCGATACAAAGTATGTATTGGAGAACTTATTTTGATTCGTGAATCGTTTCATATAGTGAATCATAAGATTCATAAACATTTAAAAAATGTAACATATATAAAATATAAACATGTAAAGATATAATTGATAATCACAACCACGTTCAAAATAAGTGTTTATATTGAGCAGATAAGGTTAATGTTATAATGGTTGGATTGGGCTGGGTTGTATGGTCCAACTCCTTTGTTAAATGGAAAAAAATATTTTTGGGTTGATAAATGTTTGGCCCAAGGAGAATCACAAAGAACAGACAACATTAGGGTTCTTCTCTCATGTTCACCATTGTCTCTTCATTTTCCATGGGCCCCACTGCCTCTTTGTTTTTGCATGGGCGCCAGTGTCACTGCCTCCTCATTTTCACAAGGGCACTGATGCCGCTGCCTCTTCGTATTCACATGGGTGCCACTGCCCATACCTCTTCGTTTTAGCATGGTCGCCACTGCACTACTAAAGAAGCCATTCATGGCAATCAGAGTAAGGAAGAGAGCACTAATTGGTATGCATCTCCTCCAGCCCAGGTCAAGCAATAAAACGAAGCATATGAGGGTTTTTTCAAACTGGGTCATGCAACACCACCCAGTTTGAAGTGAAACCAGAATCCATGATTCAAGTTGTGTTTCTTGTTAAAATCGTGATTCATGCGATTCCGAGTGCAATACAAACAATACAACACCGATAAAGGAGCACAAATGAGTTTTCCTACAATTTGTACAGTGGTGGTTGCGAATGATACTTACTACCATGATAGGTTATATAATCAAATACAAAATTAGATGTAATGTCAATGATATTCTAGTCATTACCCCTTCGCAATAAAAATTGAAAATGTCAACCAAAATGGTGAAACCCCGGTAATAGACAAGTACGAATCAATGGCCAAGTAGGTACAATATTTTCAATCTTGAATGACCACAACAAAATAGTAAAAGAATATCTATGTGACATCTACAAGATGGCCTCCTCAATCATATAATATATTCAAATGCCAATCATAGGATAGGATAAGACAACAGTGAAAGTATCAAATTAAAAGTCAAAATCTAGAGCTATTGTTCTGATAACTACCAACCACAAGATATTGACTCATCAACAAAAATGCCACCTGAAAAATTAAGAGCTATATAGCAAGATAGAATGCTTTCAGTATACAGTAATGACAAAATACCTTGGCAGGTGTCTCTGTAGATGCTTCCCCAGGGGATTTGCTAGGGGTTGACTTTCTGGATCTCTTTTTACCTTTCTGTTAATATAGAAGCAAATTTAAAAAAGCCAGCCACATTATAATAAAAATAAAATTCTAGAACAAATAAAAACAACATACTACACTAGGTTAGGATTCATTGAGCCTATAAAACAAGGCATCCCTGGACATTTACTTCATTGGAAGTAATTATTTTCATTGATCCATCTGTTGAATTAAAATTTTCATCACAACCACAGTGCTGTTTTCATGTGTTACTAACACTTATTTCTTGTTAATTTTAGGAAACTTAGTTAGAAAACAATTTCAAACTAAGAACAATGAACAACCTGTGTGAGAGATGCTTTCAGTCTCAATATAGTTCAGCCAGTGAAATCATATTACAACAATGCAAAGGATAATTTGCATAACGGTCAATTGACTAAATTATCTATAAAAATTAAACCTGCTCTATATCAGCAAGTAGAACGTCAGTTGTAGCATGTGGGGACTCCAAAAATTCCAACAACTTTGCAGACAGCTCCTCCTGAAAGTATTCTCATTTAATAATTTAATTTTAAAAGGTACCAAGATTCTCTTTTCAGATGGAATTACACTAGAATAATAATTACCTTTTTCGCATTGGCCTTGTTTATTTGAATATTAAGAACATCACAGAAGTACAACAACTTCTCTTTAACAAATTTGTCAATCCTCTCCTTTATCTTGGCCCTCTGTTTGTCCTGCCAATAATGTACAGCTGTGATCTTTAAACCATGAACTTCATTAAAGACTCAGCCACTCTCATGCTTTGTGCAAAGATAACATTAGCAGAAAACCATTAAGAGTCATCTCTAGAGAAATACCAGCAATAAACTCTTGCCCACACTATTGTGAAGAAAATTGTATATATAACCCTTTAAATAATACAAGTCCCTCTCACCATTTAACAAGTCTAAGATGAATTTTACACATGGTAATAAGTCTATTAGAAACAGTATTTGGAAGTGTGTTATTAACACTCCTCTTCATCTTGATAGCTCAGACTTTAGAATAGAGAATAGAAATACTACAGTAACTATCCAACAATACCTCATTTTCAGTCCACACATAACCAGAAAACTGGCCTATATTTCTCTTTAAATTGTGTGCCTGCAAAACGTTAAGCAATAGCAATTATGTTAAAGAGTTTGTGCAGCCTTAAGTGATAAAAACAACACAAACAATATTAGGTACATCACCTTTCCTTTCTTCCCAAACAGTAAAGTATGAAGCATATGCAGATTGTCATCAGGTTTTCTCTTTGACAACTTGAACGCCACTGAAACAGTTCATAAATAACTGGATTGGGTAACACTGATGTAGAAAAACAGACAATCACAGGCAAACAATCAAATTTCAAAATCTGCACACAGATAATATTCTAAGCAATCCGATACCAAACCAATATTGCATGCTAAATAATAAAGCAAAAACATAACATTGGGTTCAACCACCAAGAAAATGTGAAACACATGGAGTGAATTTATTGGTGAAAGCAAATATAATTTGACACATCACTTCAAACACATAAAATTTGCAAGTACAGATCGCATAACAACTAAATACACTTTATAAAAAGAGAAGGAACAACAAAACCAATAAAAATACTTTCAAGACCTCATTGAGGAAATTATTTAGTTAGTTACTATTCTTTCTGGCCACAATCAAGACTGGCTTCAGCAATAAAAGCAGACATTGCCAAATGCTAAAAAACAGTGTCCAACATACAACTCAGATGAAATCGTTGCCTTCATGTTTTCAAGGCAGACCTACCTAAACTCAACAAGAACATTTCCCTGCCTATAAGAAACACCACACTGAAAAAATCCTATGGCTATTCATGAATAACAGGACATACTAATCGTTGCAATACAGTGGAAAGGGAAGAACAGCAATGCAACTACCATCAACAAGTAATAATCTATTATATCTCTTCAAAACACAATTGCTGAAACTCCAGACCTTATCCCAGGAAGCCACATTACATTCACAATTACTTGATCCATAAGTCATCAGGAAGCAAAATTCAGCACCCTCTTAAAACCATTCAAGACTGCATGATACAACAAGGAGCAAACAACAAGAAATAAAGAAGAAGGACGGAACGCACCGTTTGGGATATCCTTGAGCTGAGTGCCACGTCCCTGAAACCCAAAGAGAACACTTCACTCCAGTCCTCACGAGCCCGAAAAACGAATAAATTATATGAACAATTAGTTAAATAAAATAAAGCTATACCTTCTCAATTGTTAAACCTTTACTAGCAGAGGACCTTCCAGACTTCGCCGGCGAAGGCACAGAGAAGCGCTCCACCGTCTTCCTCTCCCTCGTGGGCCTCTCACTCACCGGCGTAACGGGATCCTTCTTCTCCAACGCAGCGTTCTTCTTACTCTTCTTTGACGACTTATCCGGAGTCTCCTTGCTACGTCCCTTAACCTTGACCTCCTCTTTCTCTTCCACTTCGTCATCCTCTTCTTCTTCATCATCGTCTTCGTCCTCGTCGATCTCTTCTTTCTTCTCAGGTGCCTCTTCCTCTTCCACTCCCTGATCGAAAGTTCCGTCTTTCTCCTCGACATTCGCGTCCTCGGATTTTGCGACGTCTTCGGAAGCGTCTTTGTCGGGAATTTCAGGGCCGGGTTGGGGTTTGGCGAGGTCGTCATCGTCGCGGAGGGGAGGCTTGTTTTCTTCTAGGGTTTCCGTGGCCATGTTGGGGGAAGGGGACCAGAAGGAGAAGGGAATCGGTAACCCTAGCGGCAAGAGAAACCCTAAGGGGAATAGAATCGTTTTTTGATTGGGATTGAAATTAGAAGAGAGAGAGAGAGTGAAGGGGGAATCACGAAATGAAATTGGAGTGTTGGATGTGAGGGCGCGCTGGAAGGTGAAAGTGTATGCGTGGGTGGTTTTCAAAATTTCATGCCAAATTTGCGAGCTCCCGCACTCACTTACACTCACTCTTTCCCTTCTCTTCTTTTTCTTTTTATTTTCTCCCGGCAAAAACCATTTATTAATGTTATATTATTATTATTATTATTATTATTATTATTATTATTATTAACCTAATGAAAAATAAATAAATCAAGATTCAACAAAAATAAAAAAGAAGCTCATGATTTGTATAGTACTGGAAAATTATGATTGTATTGTTGTTATTATTATTAGTGAATTATTGTTGAATCTGTGGGCTATTGTACTATGGCCGAATGTAATGATGAATCTTTGTGTTGAAAACTCTTTCCATTTATGGAGGTACTTGAATGGCCTGGCTGGAAGTCATGAGTAATAATGTGGGCCTTTAGAGATCAATGGGCCCATGAATTATGGGTCTCTAATTTAATGAGAGGATAAATTCTTCCTCCACCCCCATATTCTCTTCCTGCACCCTTATATAAAATTTTAATTCCATAACTGTCCTTGTTAAAATTACCCAAATACCCTTTTTTTATTAAACAATTTTGAAATTTCTGGTAAAACACCCGGATAAGGCTATCCGGTTCTCATTTTTTGAAATTTAAGAACCGGACAGCCTGACGTCCGGTTCATAAATTGTTAACCGGATGGACTGGATGGGGAGTGTCATCCGGTTTGTAAGTTGTGAACTGGACGCCACCCCGTCCGGTTGTCATAAGGTAAATTTGTGAATTTCAAACCGGATGGGTAGTAGGTGGACCTCATCCGGTTTGTAAATTTGTGAACCGGATAAGGGTATCATCCGGTTCACATTTTTTCAATTTGGTTAGCTGTTACCTATCACCACCCAATTAAAATTAATATAGATTGGGGAGGAGCAGAGAAGTTGGTTAGCTGTTACCTATCACCATCCAATTAATACTTGAAAGTAAAAAAGAAATGAAAAGTCTCTTGCTGTATTTACTTCTCATCCCAATTTTCAACCCCAACCCCATCTTAAATGAAGAGTCTCTCCTCTCCAAGAATTCATTCATTGATTCATTGGCTTTCATAAAATTAAATTAATTTAATTAAAGCAAATGAAGAGTCAAAGAGACACTACGTGTAAGCAGAGGAGACTCTTCTTTGACTCTTCATTTGCCTATTATTTTAGTTTTATGAAACCCAATGAACCAATGAATTGATAAAATGGAGCAGGAGAGAGGAGAGACTCTTCATTTAAGATGGGATTTGGGTTGGAAATTGAATGAGAAGTAAACACATCAGCAAAAGAAGAGACTATTCATTTCTTTTTTACTTTCAAGTACACTAATGCTCCTCACCAATCTGTCACAATGCATTTAAAAAAAAATTGAAAAAATGTGAATCGGATGACACCCTTATCCGGTTCACAAATTTACAAACCGGATGAGGTCCACCTACCACCCATCCGGTTTGTAATTTTTTTACCTTATGACAACCGGAAAGGGTGGCGTCCAGTTCACAACTTACAAACCGGATGGCACCCCCATCCAGTCCATCCAGTTAACAATTTATGAACCGGACGTCAAGCTATCCTGTTCTCAAATTTCAAAAAATGAGAACCGGATGGCCTCATCCGAGTGCCCTACCAGAAATTTTAAAGTTGCTTAATAAAAGAAGGGTATTTGAGTAATTTTAACAAGGGCAGTTTTGGAATTAAAATTTTGTATGGGGTGAAGGAAGAATTTGTCTAATGAGAAAAGGGTTTGGACCAATATATTGGACCCAAAAGAGTTTGGACCAATTCATCAAAAAGCAAACAAAATAAAAGGAGGGAAATTCTAATTGAAAACCCATTAGAGCATGTTGGTTTCCACCCTGCTCAATTTTTTTGTCTTTACATGTGAAAAAACTCTAACTATTATGTTTACTTTTGTAAACACAATTATAAAAAATTATCTATGATAAATAATAATTATTTTTAGATATTAATTATAATATCATAAAAATTAATAAAAGTGTTAATTTTTATAATTCATTTTTTATATTAATTATTTTATAACTTCAATATAAATTTTAATAATGATATTTTATTATAAAAATTATTATAATATCTAAGTTTTTAATCATATTTTTATTTTGTATTATCATAAAAAATGGATAATTGGATATTATGTAAAGAAGGTATGATTATTTTTAGGGTCATCTTTAATTTGATAATTTTACTCTCAATTCAAAAATAACTCCATAAAATAATTATATAATTTGTTAACTCTTATCTTTATAATTTTTTATAAGCACATGAATAACATAATTTTTCCCAATTTTTCGGTTCCTCATCAAACACATGGAAAACCCCCTCTACTATACTCAACACTATTGATTCTATAAATAATTAGAAATAACAATGGTGCTATATATAATAAATTATACTTTCTCAGTATAAGAATTGAGAAAGATAAATTTTGTATCTCCACTTATATGAATTCTCCTAAGATAAATCTTGCATCTCCACTTATATAACTTTTGTTTGGAAGAGTATCTATAACCTGTATCTTATATACTTTTAGTATGTTACCTTGAGAAGTTAGTGAAACTTCAAAAGAAATATCATAAGATGTAATCCACTAAAGAGATTAAAGAAGATAAAAGTAATAAAAGTTTGATTATAAAAGTAAAACTCAAAAAGAGATATGAGACAAGACTCAGATTATTCAACAAATAAGATAAGCTAGAAATAAAAGTTCACAAGAAAGTAAGCACACAAAAGAAGAACTTAAGATTGGATTTAGAAAGGAATACAAAACCAAAATTAAAACTAAAGAAAGTAATGATAAAGTTGTTCTTTTGTTTTTGTGTTTAAAATGAAAGAAACAAATAACTCAAGGAAGATCCTCACTAAACATGAACTTAACCAAGAAGGTTATTGATTGAACCAAAGTTAGCGCCAACTCTAGTTATTTTTCTATTGTTGAGTTTGCTTTGATTTTATTTGCACGAAGATGAAAGAGTGTTGCAGAAGCATTAAAGTTAGTGTTAGCATTTTTCACTATGATGGCAAGTGCATCAATCTTTCATGTAGCAAATAACAAATATATCGTTATTTTCAAAGAGACTTATACAATGCACGATATTTCCAATATTTAAATTGATAAATAAGAAAATAAAATTGTGCAAAAATAGTTAAAATATTTTTTGTATTTTTAGTGAGCACTTGAAATGCAAAAAAAAAAGATTAGAGATGATATGGAATGTAATTGTTAAGGTTAAACTTCAACAAACTTTGCTCTCATGCACAAAAATGATTAAATTCTTTCCTAACTAAAGTCAATGTCAACCTAAAATAATACACAAATCCCAAATCCTTATGTGAATGAATCTAAGTTTTCTTATTAATCGCCAATTTCTTGATTTATTATATAAAAAATATTTGATTTTGTCACAAGGATCTTAAGACAACAAATGAATCATGTTCTATTCCTATATATAGAAGTTTTCATTTGATATTTTAATCCAGATCCTAATTATAAATGATATTTCCCAATACCCTAAGAATCAAATATCAAGCCATGAATCAACACTCCAAGCATATAATCAAAATAATAACATTTGAATGAAAAGACACATATAGAAACCCAAAGTCGATTACATAAGTGTTTAATCGGTTACATCTAGTCCCAACAAGATGAGAAGAATGAACAATGAAGAAAGATGGATATACAAAGACGAGAAAAGGAAACCCTTTAAACCCTAACTATAACCCAAGGCTACATTTTTTTGACTCTCAAATTGAGTTTGACTCTCGGATGGAGTGAAGTGCCTACCGGTAATGCAGAGAGTCCTTTAAATAGATTATGATTAGCGACATTTACACTCGACCCAACTTATGTGAAGAAGAGGCATGGAAAGTGTGAAGGTCATATGTCATGCTCTCATTGGCTCTTATAGATCTAGAGTTTTATTTTTGAATTTGATTCCACTTTAGGCTAACCCTAATGCTATAAAAAAATATATGCTTAGTCTATTGTATTTTCATCATGGAATGAGTAGAAAAATATTTTCCAAATTTAACTTCACTTGTTCTTGTGACATCTTTAGGTTAACCCCTATTTTGAGTTTAGCCACTTTGTGAGAATTAGTTTCACCTCTCTCACATATCCTTTCTCCTCTATACATATAATGCATTTATTACTTATTAATTCCGGTGCCTCTTCCATACTCCATTTAATATGAAATTTGAGATTGTATAATCCAAAATACAAACTTTAAAGAAATACTTAATTTTTAAATTATGGGATTGCATGAAAAAAGTATGGAGGTGCAAGAAAAAGTAGTTCACTTTTTTCTTATGTAGACACTTATATGTGTTATCTAACAAGGTCTCCCACCCATACCCATATCTACACAATTAGTATACAAGTAAATACTAAAGTTTTCTCTTCGTGCACTCCCACAATTTCTAACTACACCTCAATATTTGAATAACCATTTTACCATTTGTAAAAGTAACTTCTAAATTATCTGTTATAAGGATCTTTTGGAATAAGCTTTTCATAATTTTAGAATATAACATCTCTAGAATATGATTTTTAGAACAAATTCCAATAACACATAAAATATATTCCAGAATAAATATTTCAAAACAAAATTTTTAGAACAAGTTTTCTAGAATATATATAACACCTTTTGAAATTAATTTTCAGAAGTTTTCTGATACACATGAAATCTGTTACAGAACGAACTTTATGGAGTAGAATTTCAGAATAGACTTTCTAAAATATAAATATTAACTTCTGAAATGTGCTAACTCTTTAACTTTTTCTTCTTCTTCTCTCAAAGAGTGTAGTATGTGATAGAAAATGGAGGTATAGTTGGAAGCAGAAGTAGTAGCGATGACGGCATCTGGAAGGGAACGGTAGTGCAGTGCACAAAGGAAGGTATTTTAGTTTTTTTACTTATTATGGGTGCAATTAGTAATTATGGGAATACAGAAAACAAAAGCCCATACTAAAGGGTTATGGTTTCCATATATAGATGAGATCCAAAAAACTTTAATTCATGGTCCTTCTTCCTTCTTCCTAGACTCCAACATCTTCTTTTCTCACTCCTATAATATGAAAGGACTAACATATCCACATCGTAATATCATATAATTAACTTATTTTATTAATTTTTTATAATCTAAAATTTAAAATATAATTTTATACTATCGAATCTAAAACAATTTTAAAAAAGCCGTTTCACAAAATGACTATTAAATCAATAATTACAAACTTAAACTTTTAGAAACAACAAATCTAAAGTATTCTTTCTTCGTTTTTAAATATATAATGAGAAGGGAAAAGGTAAACTCAAAAACAATATCCAAAAAACATAAAAAAAAAATGATTTCAAGAGCAGGAAGCAGAGAAAAAGAGAATGATTCTTAAATACAAGGAATCATGGAATGAATCCCATCATTGTTGCAGTTTTCTTTTCTCATCACATGATTTATGAATAATAAAATAGCTAAGAAAACAAGATTTCAAAAGATGGAAACTTGAAAACATGACGAGATCCATGTTAACGAATTTTCAGAACAAGTATACTGAGTACGGAATAGTAAGTAGAGTATTGTATTTACAGATAACAGAATTTCATTATAAATTGAATCAAGATTAATTGTATTATGAATGAGCAAACAAGGAATAATGATTGAATGAATTAATAACAAAGCAATTAATAGTAAAAGTGCAAATTCAATAATAAAGAATATGTTGGGATTGAATAATAATATTCTCTTTACACTTTTAACCTAATTCAATATCATCTTTGCTAGTTATCATATACACAAATAAAAGCCTTTTCAACTTTTCCTCTAGCATTTATGTTTGGTTCTATCCCTAGTCACTAGAATTACTTAATCAGCATTAAGATCAGTTGCTATAATCCATCCCTGAACTTATACATATAATATGTTTATGTTTGGTTCCGAATCCTTTCCAGTCACAATAAGAATTCTAAAATATAAAATCTAAAATCAAGATATAGTGAAACGTAAAACAAAGACAATTGAATTCAATGATATCAAACCAACGTTAAGAGAGCATTTGAAGTTGAGAAATTACATCCAATCTCAATAGGAAGAGAAAGCATGGTAGCCATGAAAACACAAAAGAAAAGAAAAAGAATGGATCTTGATTGCAACGGCTGCCTCCCAAGTCTGCAGAGAGTGTTAGATGATAGATGATGATCACGTTCTCCTTTCATAACTTTCGCTCCTTGCATTAGGTCAAATCCTTGCATTAGGTCAAATTGGGCCGTTATCTTGTGATTCACGCTCCAACAGATTTGACACGTCCAATAAGAGCTATCTTGTGATTCACGCTCCAACAGATTTGACATGTCCAATAAGAGCTTTCTTTTAATAAAATCGTTTAGTGTAGTTTAGTACAGGCCATTTCCATTGTTTAAACAAAAAGTCACTTATGTCCCTTTCCTTAACTTCAGGACTTCCGTCTCTAATTCTCAACAAAAAATTTGTTCTTTACAAAATAAAACACATTAAATACGAAATAAATAATAAATAGAAACAAAATCTCTAATTAAAACAGATTTAAATAATAAAATAAATAATAAACAAAAACAAAATCTCTAATTAAACGTAATTAAGTAATACAAAATAAAATCCTTAATTGAATTAATAACAAAATCAACTAAGCATAAAATCAATAATAATTAACTCTTATCAATCCACCACCCCCTTTTCGGAATCATGTTCTTCCAACTTTCAGCCAGCAGCACCACAACGTCAATGTTTTAAAAAAAAAACTTCGTGGGCAAAACTATTATTTTAAATCTTATGGGGTGCAGGAAGCAAATGCCTGATAAAATTTTGCTCCATTCATAGTCCAAGAATACCTCTATACCAACATCACGGTCCAAAAAAGAAAAGGAAAAAGAAAGAATCACTTCACTAATTTTAGACATTTTTTGCTGGACGAATTCTTCCTACACCCTAATAAGATTCTTCCTGCACCCTAATAAAAAAATTCATTCCGCAATTACCCTTATATGAAAACTATATGGCACCCCCATCCGGTTGTCATTTAAAAAAAATTGACAACCGGATGAGCAGGTCAACCGGATGGCCTGTTCATCCGGTTAATTTTTTTTCAAATGACAACCGGATGGGGGTGTCATCCGGTTCTCATTTCTAAATCAAAATGATAACCGGATGAAACTCATCCGGTTCTCATAATCCAAATTGAAAAATTAATCCGTTTTCGATTTTGACTATGATAACCAGATGAGTTTCATCCGGTTATCATTTTGATTTGGAAATGAGAACCGGATGGCACCCCCATCCGGTTGTCATTTGAAAAAAAATTAACAACCGGATGAACAGTCCATCCGGTTGTTATTTGAAAAAAAATAACAACCGGATGGGGGTGCCATCCGGTTCTCATATAAGGATAATTACGGAATAAATTTTTTTATTAGGATGCAGGAAGAATCTTATTAGGGTGTACGAAGAACTTGTCTTTTTGCTGTTTTAATTATAAAACCCAGTTTTTCCAAAAAAAAAGAAAAAAATTATGTCCACCACTTTTGATTTGATTTAAAAAATATTTATTGAGTTCATCAAGAAAA
>Ga0209700_105211_pt1 | contig 22235 bp, 10 predicted proteins | sample SiratroredBW_FD_187528 | JGI IMG/M metagenome (GOLD analysis project Ga0209700, IMG submission 187528) | Root nodule microbial communities of legume samples collected from California, USA - Siratro red BW (SPAdes) (version 2) | ecosystem: Host-associated > Plants > Roots > Nodule | place: USA... | reverse complement strand
AATATATATATAAATGTATATTTTTTTATTTTTTTAAATAAATAAATAAATAAATATATATATATATATATATATATATATATATGAAACTCTACAAAATTGCAAAATTGCATATATGAATGAATTTGTCCTTTTTCTTTCGTTTTTTTTTTCTTCTGCAGCTCCAACCTTATTTTCGGCCAAAGATTTTTTTTTTCGCTAAAGTTTTCATGTTTTAGAAATGATTAAAAAAAATCTTGAAATGAAACTTTGATTATTATATTAATATTTATTGTTTTATTAAAGATTAAGAATAGATTTTCTAATAATATTTTCTTATAAAAAAACAATAATAATATTATAATCTCATAAATAAATATAAATTTACATTTATAATATATTAAAAAACATAGTATTTATAGTAATAAGAATTTTAAAATTTTATGCAAACCAAAACCTATTTTTTTTTATCACACAACTTTATTTTGATTCATAATCATCCATTTAAAATAAGTAAATGCCTATAGACAGGTAATATAAAAAATGTTCAATTTATATAAAATTTGGCATATATGAAAAAATATATAATTAAAAAACTAATAGTTAAATTAACTAATTTCATAATTGCAAAAAACTACATAAGTACAAGTAAAAGAATTTTGTTGCTGTATAAAATTCTAAACTAGCAATAGTGACGATTTTAGGTCAGTTTTGATAATTTTGAAATTTAACTAAAATATATAAAAAATTACAATTAATTTAAAAAGTATTGTTTAATAATGAATAATCAATGTTTTACAATAATAAATTAAATATATGTAAAAAAATAAAAATAAAAATCAAATTATTTGACACTTTTGTTGATAATATAGAAGACTAGATAGTGGCGTCTCAAGGTCAGCTCTTAGGTATGCTTCTACTACAAGGGGTCTCCATGCCCACAGAGAACTAAAAGCCGATACCGGACCCTTCTAGTTAGCACCCGTGGGAAGAATCTAGAGCTCTCCCACCCTAACAACTATACAATCCAATTACGTGACTTTACCAATTTTTCAAGTTTTTTCGTTTCCGAACCCAAGCCATGGCTGCAACAAGAAGACCCCCAAAATGAACAGATCCTGATATTTGACTGTCTTCCTACAATTTGACAATCAACACTCTTTAGTATTCTGTAAATGTAGTTCAAATTATATGCAGGTATCATGCAGAAGAGACAGCTTGCGTGCAGACCATCAATAACAATTACATGATTCAACTATTCATTTTTTTTTATATATTTTCTTTCATCAATTCTCATTAAAAAAATTGATACTTTATACTAATTTTAATGAAAAAGGCACTGCAGGTTCACAACTTAACTCATTCTATTTGATTATTCCACTTGTGCAGTTTTCATATTTTTCTGAAACAGGTCACACTCAGGCATTCACTCACCCCATGCACCCTCTATGACTATTCCATTCCACTGTTTTACTTTTTTTCTTAAATAATGGCTTCATCATTCACTTTGGCTTTGTTCCATTTTTGTTAACATGAACCATAAACTTTATGTGTAGTTACTTGTGTGGTAACTGTTTATTAGACAGAAAGCAAGAAGAACATTAACTGAGAAAATTGTACTTTTCTTGACTTTGTCATTGTTTACACTTCACAATGTTGGGAATTGTACTTAATATGAACTACAATTAGAAGGATGACAGAATTATGACTCGTGACATGTGTTCATGTGGTTACTTATGTGCAATGGGTTTTTAAATTATCAGCTTTTATAAATTGGATATATTAAAATATGTGTGGTTACATGGTTACTGTCTAGATATTTAAGAAGTTTCACATTTGATTGTTATTGTTTTTTAATAATGAATATATTTTATTAGTAGCATATCAATCCCATAATCTCATAGATTTCTTTTCCTAGAATAGGCTGCTTGTTTTGTGGTTACATGCTTACTGTCTAGATATTTTAAGAAGTTTTAGAATAGGCTGCTTGTTTTGTGGTTACATGCTTACTGTCTAGATATTTTAAGAAGTTTCACATTTGATTGTTATTGTTTTTTAATAATGAATATATTTTATTACTAGCATATCAATCCCACAATCTCAGAGATTTGTTTTCCTAGAATAGACAGTGCTTGTTTCCAAATTTATCCAATCAATGTATGTGTATATATAAGAAGTAATGAGATTCAACAAGAGAGAAATTATTTTCTTCTAAACTTGAGATGGGAGCTTTTGATCTTTGGAAACCTCTAATCAATTTATCTGTGTATGTATATAAGAAGTGTATAGATATTTACCTCTAATCAATGTATCTGTGTATATAAGATGTATTTATTTTGATTGATATTATTCAGTTTATATAAAATTTGGTATAGATGAAAAATATATATAATTAAAAAACTAATAGTTAAATTAACTAATTTCCTAACTTTAGAAAACTTCATATTATACAAGTAAAAAAAAATTGTTGCTGCAAAAATTCTAAACTAGCAATAGTTAAAAACTCATTGATAATTTTGAAATTTAACTAAAATTTATAAAAAAAAATTGCAATTAATTAAAAATTATTGTTTAATAATGAATAATCAATGTTTTACAATATTAAATTTAATATATTGAAAGAGAAAAATTAAAATTAAAATCAAATTATTTGACACTTTTGTTAATAATATAACATCAAAATTAATTGGTTTATAATTAATATTAATTTAGATAACGATTTAGCTAATCTAAAATGGAAAAAATATCTTCAGTTTGATAATATCAAAATTTACTTTTAAATCAAATTGAAATTAAAAGTAAGGAATAATATTTAAAATAATATTTAAAAGAAATAAAAATATATATAAAAATGAAATTAAATACTACAAGAGAAACAAATACGTGAACGATAAGAAAAAAAAAAAAAAAAAAAAACCTAAAAGCTACTTTGGTTTAAGAATGTAAATTCAAATGTCTAATGTAGGCGAAAGTATCGAGGGGCTAACGTAATGCTTTGGATGAGAAAGGAGATAATGTTATCTTTTCTATTTTGGAAAACTAAGTGTTTAACACTAAGAATATATCATTAAACCTGAAGAAAAACAGTAAAAATTTGTATGGCTGCTGTTAAACCTGAGAGGAAAACCATTGAACTGGATACACACAGTTTTCCAAATCTTGAAAAGGGATTTAGAATCTTCCTTTCCGAACACGTGCCCAAGCCATGGCTGCAACAGCAACACCCCCCAGATGAGCAGATCCTGATATTTCACTGTCTCCCTGCAATTTGACAATCAACAATACGCCATAGAATGAATGACCAAAAGTGCAGTTCAAATCATATGCAGGTATCATGCAGAAGAGACAGCTTGACGTGCAGACCGTCAATTACAATCACATGATTCAACTATTCATTTTTTTATGTTTTCTTTCATCAATTCTCATTAAAAAATTTGACACGTTATACAAACTTTAATGAAAAAGGAACTGCAGGTGCACAACTTCACTCATTCTATTTGATCATTCCACTTGCCCAGTTCTCCTATTTTTCTGAAACAGGTCACATTCAGGCACTCGCTCACTGCATGCACCCTACGTGACTATTCCATTCCACTGTTTTAATTTTTTTTCTTAAATAATGGCTTCAACGTCACTCACTCGATAAGCACCTTATGTAACGTTAACTGAGAAAATTGTACTTTTCTTGACTTTGTTACGTGTTTTATGTAAGTACAGTCCATTGTTTACACTTCACAATGTGGGGAATTGCACTTAACATGAACTACAATTACAGGGAAGTCAGAATTAAGACTCATGACATTAGTTCATGTGGTTACTTGTGTGCAATGGGTTTTTAAAGTATCAGCTTTTATAAATTGGATAATGTTAAAATATATGTGTGGTTACATGTCGAGATACTTTAGCAAGTTTCAGATTTGATTCCTATTGCTTTTTAATTTATTATATATCGGTTGTATCTTGCTTTTGTTACTAGCATACCAATCCCACAATCTCATGGGTTTGTTTCCTAGAATAGGCAGTGCTTGTTTCTAAATTTATCCAATCAATGTATGTATATACAAGACTGACAGGACTATTGAAAGGTATAAGGCTGGCTGGTAGCTAAATGATTCACTCAAACTTATGGAGTGGATTACTTGTAGACCTTTGCACCAGTTGCAAAAATGAATGTGGTCAGAGTAATTTCGTCTTTGGCAGCAAACTGTTTGCAAGCTAAGAAAAGCACTATATGGGTTGAAAGGGTCACCTAGAACATGGTTTAGGAGATTCATCAAAGCCATGATGAGCCTTAAATACAAACAAAGTCAAAGGGACCACACTTTGTTTATCAAGCATTCTGTTTTAGGGGGAGTAACAGTTCGATTGGTCTATGTAGCTGATATAATTGTTACCGAAAATGATGAAAAGGAGCAACAGAGGTCGAGCCAATGTCTTGGCAGAGAATTTGAAATCAAGACTTTAGGAAAGTTGCAAAATTTTATGGGAATTGAAGTAGCTCATTCCAAGAAAGGGGTCTTATATCTCAACAAAAATACATTATTGATCTATTACAAGAAACAGGTAAAATAACCTGCATGCAAGCACATTTGTTGATCCAAATTCAAAGTTGGGAAGTGCAGAGGATGATGTTGTTGCGGATAAAAAAGTGTACCGGAGACTTGTGGGAAGAGTTATTTATCTATCTAAACTAGACTAGATATTGTTTTTGTTGTGAGTCTAGTCAGCCAATTTATGTATCAACCAAAGAAAACACATTTACAAGCTGCTCTTAAAATTGCCTAGTATTTGAAAGGAACACTAGGAAGAGGAATCTTATTCAAAAGAAGCAAGAGTGCTAGTTTAGAGGCAGAATATGCAGGTTCAATTGTCGATAGCAGGTCAACTATTGGATATTGTATCTTGGTGGAAACCTAGTAACTTGGAAGAGTAAAAAACAAAGTGTAGTAGCTAGATCTAATGCTGAAGCAGAATTTCGGGCAACAGCTTAAGGAATGTGTGAATTGTTATGGCTGAAAAGTATATTGGAGGACTTGAAGATAAAGTGGGATGAACCTTCAAGGTTATATTGTGATAATAAATCTGCAATCACCATAGCTCACAGTCCAATGCAACATGATAGAAGTAAATATATTGAAGTGGACAAACATTTTATCAAAAAAGAGCTTGACAGTGACATGATTTGCACTTCATCTGTGTTTACTCAAGGACAGCTTGCAGACATACTAACCAAGGAGTTGAATAACATTAACTTGGAAAGAATTATATTCAAGTTGGGAATGGAGAACACTTATTCACCAGAGGGGAAGTATCGACATATTTTAGGAAGTTTCAAATTTGATCCCTATTGTTTTTTAATTCTGCATATCAAATGTATCTTGTTTTTATTATTAGGATATCAATCCCACAATCTCAGGGATTTGTTTCCTTAGAATAGGCAGTGGTTGTTTCCAAATTTAACCAATCAATGTATCTATATATATATAAGATGTAAGTAATGAGAATGAATAAGACAAAAATTATTTCCTTCTAAACTTGAAATTACACAAGAAAGGACAAAATACAAAACGATATTAACATGGCATCTGCTTAGGAAACAAGAAAGAAAATCCATTAAAACGGTTTGGACGTGTTCAAAGAAAACCAACAACGAGAGTACATCATTAAATCTTGAAACAATTATAACAAAAGTGACTAAGAAAAAGGACGTGTTCAAAGAAAATCCATTAAAATGATTATAACAAAAAGACCTACTTGTTTATTAATAAATTACCATAGACACGATAAGATGCATTAAATCTTGAAACAGATTGTTCTTTTTAGTATAATAGTGACGATAAGTATGGAACCACGGATCTTGTATAAACTACCCAAAACAATCACAACAAAGACAACAAACCAATCCTAGTGGCTTATTCTGCAAAAATTATGTTGATGTCACTGAACTAGTTACAATTCCAGCATTTGATCATCTCTACAACAAAGTTACTCAAGATGGAAAATATTATGAACAATAGTAAACAAGTAAGGATTGGAGTTCACCATACCTTTACTATCCTCAGCATATCTTTCCCAATTAAAAAGATACCCTTAATTAACAAGAAATCATAACACAAGAAACGGATATGTCAGTATCTGCACCACCAACTTCACAATTTTGGCTTAACATAATAAAAGGTTGAGAAGAACATACCAGCAAGAATGCAGGAAGTGGTATAAAAAAGTCAAGGTAAATGGTTGCCTTTGGAAAGAGAAATATTTCAAGTAGCATAACAGCATTCACAGCTCCACTTGCCCCCTAAAGATTGCCAAGTTCTAGTTCAATTAATTACAGGCAGCGATTTTAACTAATGTCTTGAGTTATACAAAAACAGTAATTTTCAATGTCTATACTAAAATAACTTGATATTCTAGCTATAATGATAGGAACAATTTAACATTTAAGAGAACATTGAAAAAAAAAGACATTTCCTTCAACTAGGAGAACGTAATGGAGTGCAATGGACGGCACAAAGTAGATCAATGCTTGTAGGCAATGAGAACTCATATACACATATTGATGAGTGTAATACCGTACTAAAAGAAAGTGTAGAACCCAAAATGGAATGACATCATTAACTACATTGAATGTAACCACATAGAATTTTTGTGTCCTGTCTTGCTTAGCACCCATGAAAAATTAAATTTATGTAGCAATATCCTCTTTATTTGATTCTGAATAGAAATTGTTTCAAGAAATCAACATAGTTTAAAAGTAAAAGGTAAAAAATAATTCCCTAAAAACATAGCTGGTGGTCAAACCAAAATCATCTGTTAGCACAAAACAGATCCTATAATCCTTAAAGAAGAGGAGTCCATTATATAGTAGTTTCTAAAAGCTTACCAATGCTAATTCCCTTGACACAATCATAGCTCTCCCGTCCTGTTGCAAACAGAATGCAGAGAAACATTGAAATTCAATAAAGAGTAGTTGTGGGAGACCCTTTTTTGGGTTTGTGGGAGGGGTAGAGGGTCTTGGACATAAACTTTTACATGTGTGTAAAGTATTCCAACCAAATTTGTCAAGTTCCAACCAACAAGAGATAATTATTCACTTTTGCTCATATGAAATTAATTGCCAGGCAGTAATCACCTGGACCTAGGCATAAATATGTTTATCAATTTAACATTGTATACTATAGTAAGATAACTTTTTTGTCTATCTGGAAAATTCATTTATAGATTTTTGTTCTAAATCAAATGTACAAAACATTTCAAGAAAAGTTTTAACTTTATGAGTTTCAAAAGTTACAACCTTACATGTAGGTAAATCAAAATGAAAGTAAAATATAAAACAAGTAAATCCGAAAAGGTTGTGATTTGAAGAAGTGACATTAACTAATATTTTTTTCAAGTTATGAAGTACGCAGAATCAATTTTTTTGTTAGTTTTTTTTGCTCAGAAAAAATGCAAGAGAATTATAGAATTGCTAAAGAGGCATTGCATTCAAATTTTACTCATGGGACCTTTGACACTAATTTCTTTCTAGTTTATGTAGGCAGAAATCACTTTTTTGTTAATTTTCTTTGATCAGAAAAATGCAAGAAAGAATTATAGAACTGCTCAAGAGCCATTGCATTCAAATTTTAATCATGGGACCTTTGACGTTTGTGCTCTATAGGCCTGAGCCATTAAGTAGAAAACAGAGCCAACAACTGCCCCTGCAAGATACAACTTCAGCAGAAATTCAGATCCAAAATTTCTTCCAACCTGCCCAAAACCCAATGGAAATAGTTAAAGAGTAAATATGCTTAAAACACAGTATTTATTGAAGAAAAGCATGATAAAAGTTTATCAACCAAGTGATGGTATCTAAATTAAACTGACTTTTTAAACAAGCCAACTAGATAAGCTAGATGCTATAAGAACAATTGTAGGAATAAATGATAGAGCTACATGATGGAATCCCATGTGTCTCAAGCACAGCAAAGGAGCCGATTATATATAGAATGTACATTGTATTACATAAATACGAGCCTAGGCCCATAAGCTAAAATACATCTAACACTCCCCTCAAGCTAGCATATGCACCAAACTTGTTACAAATATAATCAATTCTAGGACTCCATAGTTATTTGGTGAAACTAATAATTGAAGTTGACAAACTAAGTAGTAATGTATCCAAATACAATTTTTACATAAATGAATTGACAATCTATTTCAATATGTTTGGTTCTCTCAAGAAATACTGGATTTGAGGCAATATTAAGGGCAACTTGGTCACTGCAAATGAGAGTCATCTTTATTTGAGTAATTGTTTTAGCTAAATAAGTTCATAAGTTGCAAAAGTCATAGCTCTGTACTTTGCTTCTACACTGCATCTTGCCCCCACATTCACCTTCTTGCCTATGGAAGACATGACGAAAGATAAAAAACCATAAGTGGAGAGAGATGAGAAAAGAAACCTATTTCTAGATATATGGCCAGAGTTGAGAACCCAAGAGCCAAGAGAGGGGAAGTGAGCGAGACCAACAAATAAAGTGTTTGTGAGTGAGCAATGGAAGTAGTGGAATTGGAAGCCTGACGTTTCTCATATCATTTATGGAAGAGAGTCGGAGGTCTAGAACTATAAGAGGGAGTGACACTAAAATCAGAAGGAACGGTTTTCAACTTGGGTAGCAGTAGCAACCGATAGAGGAGGGCGACCAAGCAAAATTGTTCAATGGTGTGACTGAGTTTGTGACAATGATCACACCTTAGATAACCTCTACCTAGTCTGCAAGAGCAATTATGGTCATCACAGTGAGATACGTATCCAGGAATCAATAAGGAGGGCAGAAGAAGGTATGTCAGGTGACAACTTGCACAACACAGAAGGTGGACCAAACATATCTCAATGTGGGATCAATTGAAGACCCCAAAATATGATCACAAACTGAAGAATACTCATCAAGAAGCCCATACTATTCCATCACCATAAAAAAAGGTTTGGTGTTGCTCTAGTTCTTAGGTAAAGGCAGTATAGGCGACAATAGTTCATTGAAGTCATGTGAAAGACCATGAAGTTTGTCCAAGTATTCTACCATGGGGCTATCCAAGCATCTAGGGACAATGATAGTCAAGATTTTGGCAAATGCCATAGAGACGTTAAGTATCATTGGTAACAACACCCGAGCTTATTCCCAAACCCAAACACAGCACAAAAGACTTACTTCAAAGAAGGACGGATAGTCGACAAGAACACTACAAATTTGGACATCAACTTTTGACCAACAAGGACAATCTTTTTTATCTATGAAGGTCGTTGTCTGAGTAAGACGAACAACATAATCTTGTCCTTAAGTCATAACTTGATATCCCAGGCTCAGGTGTCATAATTAGTTTCATGTAACTTGTCAATGGAAAATAGGACAATGACATAGTTAGTAAAGACGGAGGGTTCAACCCTGGCACCATAGAAGAAGCCATGAGCACATGAAGAGAGAGAAAACAACAGCATGAGAGAGAAGAAAGAAAGTCTCCAAAAGAGAGCGGTTAAGTAAAACGAGATTCAATCATGAAGTCGAAACCAAATTGAAAGAGAGGACATGAAGATGAGTCCAACACTGCTGATATTGGCCGAAACAGTGCCAGATGCCCCACTACAAGTGGCTTTCGATGAGTGGCAAAGAAAAAAGTGTGCTTGCTTCTAGGCGAGTGTAAGGCCGTATGGCATATCCGACAACACCAATTTTGGCAGCAAGATGGTTGCTTGGGAAGAGCAACTCTAATGGTGAGGTCATTGGTTAAAAAGTTGGCTGCAACAACGATGACGAATAGTGATAGCAAAAATGGCATAAAATGGCCAGAAACCAGAAAAAGAAGGCTTGACAGTGCGAGTTTGCCAGAAATAGGAAAGAAACACGATATTTGAAAAACAGATGGCATCGATGAGCAATGGGTCTACTGAGAGGGCACAGATTCAACTAGGCTCAAGATATCATGTAGGAATAAATGATAGAAAGTCATATGGTGGAACCCTTTTGTGTCTTAAGAACAACAAAGGAACTTGTTATCTATGCTAATAGATAAAGAGGATACCAATTTGCATAATTGCTTTCAGTGTACACATTTTGTTGTACAATTTACCTTTATTGTTTTGGAAACTACTTCTATGGATAATTGTTTTGCTATTTCTATATTAATATAACTCTAATTTTGATATTGCTTTTGATATATACATTTTGTTGTACAATTTTACAATTATTGTTTTGGTAACTACCTTCACATTATGTTTCCACTAGTATATAAAATGTACATTAAATAAATAGAAATGGGCCTAGGCCTAGTACTTTTGACAATAATTAAATCAATTTAGCATGTATATCAATGGGAATAAATCATGGCTTCAATTCTTATTGCTCTAAAGGTCTTAACACCTAGTTCTAACGTATAGTAGTAATTTAACTCCTAACACATGGTGGCAATTAAAAGGGAGAGGTACACCTATTAGTAAGTAAATATATTTTTTAAAGAAAAATGAGCATTAAATGAAGAAAAAAACTAGTGAAAAGTAATGACAAAAAATATGATACAAAAATGGCAACTTACAGTCCTTCCAAAGAAGTAGAGTCCAAACATATTGTAAACTATATGCCAGAAATCTATGTGACTAAATGCATTGGTGATCAAAGTGTGCAAACGTCCACTTTTAATATTGTCCAAAGAGATCTGTCAAAACAAGTAATTGAATGAGAAGTCTAGATGGTGTTAAATCCATACGGACAATAACATTGAAGATTGAAACAACACATTCTAAATTCCATCATTCAACAACGGGTAAAGTGCAACACCAACAATTTTAAACCTTTGATGTTTGATTATATCATTTGAAATTATCCAAGATTTAGGTATAGAGAGATGGAGAAAGATAAATGAGAATGAAACACTTATTAATATTAATTTAGATGTATTACAATATATGAACATACTAGTGGGATTTATATTGTAAAACCTACTACACTAACATTTATTTATAGTATATATTAATCAAAATCCTAACTAATTAGGGAAACAATTTATGATAAGATAACTTATGATATCTAATTCACAGAGTTAATAAGGAAATAAGGAAACTAATCCTACATAGAGGATAATCTAAGATATGATGAGATATTTTCACATGTGCTAACAAAAGTCATATTGTTATGGAATAGCTGAAATCTAACTCACAACAAAAGCACCTACACAATCGATAGAAGGAAAACTAAGGAAGAATAAGAAAGAATCATAAATAGAAATAACATGGTTCAATTGAAGTATTAATGAACTTCAATGTAAATCAATGGCAGAATCCACTATGAACAGAATTAAAACTCGAAGTTTCTCTTTTAGTAAACTCTGGCTCAACTCTTCGCTATTTTCTATTAATACAATTGAACAACAACTCCGAATAACAATAACTATCGATATAAGTTCCTATTTATTCAACATAACAACCATAACTAACTTCCGTGAAAAGTGTAAACTAACGAGAGAAGACACGTGAATTGTGCTTCCTCCTACTAAATTGAATCAATTTAGGCAGCAGTACTAGTATAAGTAAAAGCTAATAGACTAAATATTCTAGTGAGACTATCCATCAAACATGCTAGAAGTTGCATATCTTCTCCTGGACAGTCTTGTGTAGTTAGACAATCTAAGAACATTAACAAAATTTTACTTAATCAATCATTATACATACTAATCCACATGCATTAGGTATGAATTTCCTTCAAGCATCACACACTATCTCTAGACGATAAACTTCGACTTCAAAATGAGACAAGAATTAATCAAAGCTTCAAAACTCTAGGATTTTCCCTGTCTATCCCTGATAAAAAAAAAATTGCATGGATACAATTGCAAAGACACTAATGATATATTATGCCACTATAACACTATCTTATGATAAAGGTTGACTAAGAAACAATTGATTGACCCACAACACAGCTGAGACAAAGCATATCTCAGGAAATAATTTCTACTAGTGTGGCAAAATCATTCTACAAAATTTCTAAGTCAAGAAACTCACGGTAAAATTTTTTATCATGAACTTTTCATCTGCTATCCTCCACAATAGAAAAATAGCAACATTAGCTATAATCAAGCCCATAACCACGTCATCAGATGTTAGCCCACGAAGCAATGATCTCCTGCAAACAGGATCAAATATATTACTGGAATTAACATATTAGATGTAAAATTGCAAACAGATTAAACAAGCGTCATGTGCTAATAAACAAGCGTCACGTACTACAGTTTAGAAACCCTGACCTTTCTAAATTATGTGCTAATAAAATGTCATGTTCTCGAAAAGAAATCAAAGTTTAAAAAATTAAGCAGTTTTGGCCCAAGTACTTATAGAGAAGAAAACAATAAAATGGTAAAATGAATTAAGTTTATGGCATTGGCTAAATTCAACGGTGTATCTCGAATAGAGATTTCTTACAAGAATTTTGTAAACCACTGTTTGTGGTCCGCAGTACTTTTTTGGGATCTTATAGTACCACATTAATTTTAAGAAATTCATATCTAGTCTTTCTCCAGGAGTAAGAGATTTCAAAAAATTTAAGAAACTCACAATTTTATAATTTTTTTTATCTTCACTTAATTATTATATTTCAAATATTTCTACTTGGGAATTTTTTAGGAAAGAACAGTTTCTTATATAAGAAACTTTTAGTTAAAGAAACTGATAAGAAATTTTCCTTGAAGTTAAGAGTATGTCATGTAGAATCTCTCCAATGATAAAATTTCTTCATTATTTGGTTTCTTCACGCTAAAGTGAAGTAACTCGTTAAAGATGGTTGAACTTAACTTTCAGAAGCTCGAGTACAAGAGTTAATTTTAACTAGAGTGAGATGCTCAATTCATAATTTCACCATTTCGCGATCAAAGAATAACTCGGTAGGGTGACCCAAGTGAGCATTCAGCCTCGCGGTAGAGTAAAGCAAGGAATATATACTTTGTCTCAGTAAAAGAAAAGGACGAGAAAAACCCTAATTAAACCCAGGCGGCATTGGAAGAAGGAAAGACGAAGAGATAATGAAATTACCAGGAACGCCGGGAGAATTCATGATTGAAGTTGAAATTGGAGTAGTGTCGACGAAAATAATGAAGGATTGGCCTGTGATCGAGTGAGATGCTCCTGGCGCGAACTCCGAGGAGAGGGTTGAAGGCAAAGCGGCGCGAGATGGTTGGTAGGGAGAGAAAGGCGCGGAGTTTGGAGGAAAAGGAGCGGCATGAGTGAGAGTGAAGAGGTTGGTGAGCGAGGAAGGAAGAGGGAATGTGGTTGCGTTGAAGCAGTTGGGACTGTGAAGGTTTGAGAACAGAGGAGAAGGTGCAGAAGATACTCTGAGATTTGGCCTGAGGAAGATGGTGGTGTTCCACCACTTTCCGAACCAAACTCTGCATTTTCTGTTACGACTACAAAATCATTACATGAGTATGCAGTGTAACAGATCTTAAATAGCAAACAAAAGAATTACATTAAATCATTTCTTAAAAAATAAACAAAATTGAGAAAAGAATATTAGTGAATAACTAAAACAAATATATTAGTGAAGGATACAAATACTACACTGCATAATTTTTAATGTTTACACAAATTTTTCTATGATAATAAATAATATTATATTTTAGTTGTCTCACAAAATTATTTAATGCAAAATGAATTGTTATATCTACACGTAAATATGATCATACAAATGACTAAAACTTAGTTCTAGTATGAGAAAAATCTATCATATGTAAGTCTATACGCAAGAAGTGTAAAACTATAAGTAAATAAGATAGACAAAATTTAGAAAATGTGGATAATATAATATATATAAATTTATAGTTAGAAGCTCTAGATACAAAATAAGAAAAAACAAACTGAGTTTACAAAACCATTAGATATAAGTCATAAAGATACGCATTTGGAATCATTATACAAGCATTTGATCTAACAAGTTGAGTTACTCTTTTCTAAAATTATTCTAACGTTTGCGTGCCTAATTATAGAGTTTGTAGGTTTATTTTGGTGTTAGAATTTGCATGCTTATTTTTTGTTATAAAGGAGGAGAAAAATAATAAAAATTATTTTTATTGTAAACATAATGAAAATGATAATGATTTTAATATTCATTAATATGCAAACACAACTTCGCATACACATTCCACCACTATGTTAGAAGCCTGCTCAAGTGCAGAAAGAAGGAAAATTTAAAGGACATACAGGAAACCAACTTGTAATCAAATTCTCATATATATATATATATATATTTACTTTCCTTTAATATCTACCTACATCATGTGTATTTCAATAATACAATAATATTTTGCGTTTTCTTTTAGTTGCTGTCCAATCTTATTTCCTCAATTTTGTTTATTTTCTAAAAAAATTAAATTCTTAAAAAAACATAACAAAAAAATTTACATCTTGTAAAAAAAAAAAAATCATTCCCAAAACAAATAATGTTATATAAAATAAAACAGTAATTATATAAAATACACTATTATATATATATGTGTGTGTTTTTATAAACACACCTATATATTGAGTTGGCTCATAAATTAGTCGAGTTGAATTCTACATAATTCAAAATTAGTTTATTTACTTAATAAACTCATTTTTAAGTTAAGTTCAGCTCATAGATTTATGAATTAACTTCAATAAATCAAAATGCTTTTTAAAAGTATGACTCAAAATCCCTTTAAAAAAGGGAACCTAATTATGAAAAAAGAACATAAAAAAAATAGTTTTTAAAGTACTGTAAGCATAAACATTTCTGTGCTATTATCTCCTATAACAAATTTCTGTGTACATATATTGTAACTTTATTGATTTTTATAATAACTATCGTTATTTATATTTTGAAATAATCATTGATACTACATATTTATACTAACACGTGAAAATTAAGCTCTGGAATTGCTCTTTCTAAAATTATTATTATTATTATTTAATGTTAGTGGCATGAGTGAAAATAGTTTGAAAACATAATAGGAATGGTTTATAATAATTACTTATCCATTAATATAATACTTTGTACTTTTAAACAACTTTTACCCACAAGTCCCATTAAAATGATCCAACATGAAATAGGCCTAAATAGCTAATGGAAGCTACAGTGTTAGGAAGATGAAAGCATATGTTAATACTCTAGATCAAACCAATTACTTTTTGTTCCAGACCATGGGTGTTACACCGTTTAAAATGCTGCAAAACATAATTCGTAATCGAAGGACAAGTTTTGTCTTTAGACTGGATGGTAGTTAACGAGCAGTAGAAGAAGGAAATTCAAATAATGACACATTTTCCTTTATTTGGTTGAGTAAAATTAAAGGGAAAAAGAAAATTTTGACCTTTAGGAAAGAAAATAAAAAATCTTTCTTCCTCTTTCCTCTTGAATTTAACTTGCAATTTCTTTCTTTCTTCCCTCGTCTTTGCTCTCAATCAAACAGAGGGTAATGCCATAACTTGCATCCGTGTAAGTGGAGCCTGAGTATAATATGCCCCTCCTCTTGCGGGAAGACTAGTGTCTAACGGGCAAGGTGGTAGGTTTGGTTATTCATAATTTGCTGGTACGAGACTAGATTTCGACTTTTGTTGTTGTTTGTAGTTGTCTCTTGACTAATGCAGTATAGACACCGTCCTTGCTAAGAAGCTCATCATGGGTGCCACTCTCAACTATTTGGCCATCAGATATAACTGCAACGGTGTTAGCAGTTTTAACAGTTGATAATCTATGAGCAATGACTAGAACCGTTCTTCCTTTCATGAGAGACTCCATGGCATCCTGCTCCATATCCATCACCATTAGCATATTGTGCAAGAGCAAAAGCAAGTTTATATGAGCATAAGAATCGGAACCAAAGTAGTACGTTAACTGACCTGCACTAGGTATTCACTTTCAGCATCTAGGGCACTGGTAGCTTCATCCAAGAGGAGAATTTTTGGGTTCATAAGCAAGGCTCTAGCAATTGCTATTCTCTGTTTCTGCCCTCCTGAAAGCCTTACCCCACGCTCTCCAACAAATGTCTGGTATTTTTCTGGGAATTTTGATATAAATTCATGTGCATTGGCCATTTTCTGCATTCAAATTCATACCAATAATGAGCAAATGAGACCAGGGAGGGAGGTGCTTATTGCAGAATGAAGATTTAGAAAATATTACAGAAGCATTTTCTAAATCAACAGCGTCCACTTTGCCATCAAATCCATAAGCTATGTTCTCCTCTATGGAACAGTTGAAGAGTGTAGGCTCCTGACTCACTATACTGATCTGCAAAGACACGAGCAAACTGCATTAATCTAAGTTATCTAAATCACAAAAGAAAATGTAGATTTGAGGAGTCCAATTTCTTGTTACCATGAGCATATCACATTAAACCTGTAATAGACCAATCTAATTTCTCAAGCACCAAATTTTACATTCTCAGTATCAAGCTTAATTACGAGGCAATCAGACAGCACAGTAAGAAACGTAGTAGTAATAAGTGACAACATGATAGGTAAAAGGCATGAATTTAAATAGCTTTCCATCTTGACTTCTTATTAAATTAATATATCCGGATTTTATCATATATTCATCAATTCATAATACTGCAAGACATTTACTTCCCTAAAATTTAAAAACAAGACTACAAGTCTACAAGACTAAATTGGGTAAATCATTGTCAGTAGCGCATAGATGTCTTATATCAAGTTAATATGTACTGAAATGTACTTGTGCTATTCATTTGGTAAAGTGTTATAAATTTTTTGTGTTCTGTAAAATGTACTTTTGATATTCACTTGGTAAAATGTTAAAATTCATTGTGTCCTACACTGAAACAGCTGCTGCAGTGCTAAACTAAAAATTCATGGTTCATGTGTTTGACAGTAAATAGAAATAACAAAAGAAAATTGTATTATTTAAATTTGTTGATTATATCGAAAAATAAATAAATAAAATTAAAAATTAAAAAAATATATATAGACTACGGTCAACATACCTTTCTGTGTAAATGCTTGTGTGATATTTCTACCAAAGGAACCCCATTCAGTAGAATCTTTCCCTTGGTTGGGTCGTAAAATCTTTCAATTAAGTTCGCAATTGTACTCTGCACAAAATAAGAAACAAGTTAATGCGCATGATGTTTTCTCTTTCACTCCACCTTGCTTACCTTTCTATGCCTCTTCAACCTAAGCTCATTAAATAAGAACCTTGTGGAATGACAAACTCCAAAAATAAACAGCAAGAAAGGGAAAATAAAGATGTGTACTATACCTTTCCACCACCACTTGGACCAACAAGAGCGACCTTTGATCCTGGATGCAGTTTCAATGTGATGCCCTAAAGATGAACAGTGCAGGATAATTTGCTTAATTATTTACGGGATGCCTGAACATTTGTAATGCTCGAACATAAAACTAGAAGGAAGTTGTTACCTTGAGCACTGGATGACTAGGGCGTGATGGATAGGCAAACCACACATCATCTAGTTCTACTTCCCCATCTTGATCACTACAATAAAAGGCATTTAGTGCCACTTCTCATTCACAGGAATAAAAATTTCTGAAAAGGGATATATTTAATTCATGAAATTGTTCTGAAATTTGCATTTTGTAATAGAAAGGGTGAAAAAGATGTGTATGAATATTGGATTATCACCCTACCTTAGACATTCATTCTCTATATTATAAAGTTTCCCCTCTCTGTAGCACTTAAATAAATAGCGGCGACATCTATAAAGACATGTTTGATTTTCTTCTTACCTTTTTATTTCATTATAAAACTATTTTCTAAAACATCTTTACAGCAGTACTATCAATTTATCATCCAAAATTTATTAATTTTTGAAAATGGTCTCCAAAATAAGCGTTTTAAAAACCGAAAAACATAAACAGCATGGAGATGTTTTCTCATCCTCTTTTCTTTTGTTTACGCGCTGAAGGGAAAAACTTTTAAAAGACATAAATGTATTCAGGAGACAAGTGTTTACAAATGTGCCTAGGAGACAAAACAAATTTTACAAAACAGAAAACTATTTTTAAAAACAATATCAAACCAGGCATAAATGTCTAAATATTGCAAGGTCTATGTTATAACGAGTTTAACCACTTTTTCATAGGAAATACAGGATTCGAATATATAGTCAGGACACTCTAAAATCATTTAGTAAAAGATTCCAAAAGGCAAGCTCCTTCATCTGCACATCCTAGACCAAGTTCAAGGATAGTAAAATACGTAATTGGTAAAATGAGAGACAAATCCTCAATGAATAGCATAATAAATATAAAACCATATACACTCTTCACTATTTAGTGAAATTCACGAGTGACTCCACTAAATGACGGGTGTTGCCTCCTATTTAGTGGGTACCACAATAATTTCACCCCACTGTACAAAGTGTGTTGTCTTGTGTTGCTAGAATTTCTCAAAGTTATATTTTAGGAATTATATGAAACTCACCCCAGTGGACATTTACTTCCTGACTTGGGCATGGATGAGGTACGATCCAAAAGTTGAAATACCCTTCTGCTAGCACCTGCAGCTTTCATAACTACTGTATACAATCCTGACAGACCAGATATAGAAGAACCCACTACAAGAAGGTAAACGAGCTGAGTCAATATCAACACAACACAGGTAGTTCAAATACAACAGTTAAACTATCACTGAAATAAATCAAGAGAATACAACAACAAGAATCTTAACCACCTAATAGCAAATACCACGGATCGTACATACTTTCAATTGTGAATGTTTTCCAGGTTTCATTCTAATGTAAATGGGAAAAATAGAAACAGGAACTTACCCGAGAGACTGTAAAGAATGAAAGATGTAAGATCACCAGAGGACATGGCCCCCTTGATTGTCAAATTAGCTCCATATATAACAACTACAATAACTGAAAGTGTAGATGCAGCATTAAGGCCTCCAGAAAAGAGTCCAACAACTTTCTGCATTGCCAAAGAGATATATATAAGATTACAAGTTGTAAAGGTAAACAAATAAAGTTACACAGAAACATGCATCAAAATATAACTGGCTAACTCACAGCTTGTTTAAGTCCAAGATTGAGTGTTTCATCAACTTTCTCTGAGTAGCGTGTTATTTCAAAATCTTCTTGGGCAAATGATCTTACTGTTCTTATTGCACCGAAGGATTCCTGTGCAACACAGATGAAATTAATATAAGTTAAACCATATTTTCCTATTATATCTGTTTAGTGAACAAGGCATACCTCCGCAATTGATGAAGCAACTGCAGCAGCAGCTTGAGTTTTATGAGAAAGTTCACGCAGATAACGGCCAAACTTGCGAACAGCAATAGAAAGAACAGGTACAACAGCCAAAGCCAACACTACAAGAGTTGATGAGAAAGAAAGAAGTTAAGATAATGGATAAGAATACCCCGGTAAACCAGATTGGCAAGAAAACCAGTGAAGTGGATCAGTTTTCAATCTAGAAAAATTGAAAGATCTGACATTTAGAGAACCACTCAAACCAGTGGCAAAAAAACAGTTTGGACAATTTTTTTATTTGTTACCTTTTTTATCCTTTATTCAACCAACAATATATTTCTGAGACATAACAATACATGTATAAGGCCCACTGGCGCCAAATGTGGTTTGCCATTATTTATTATTTTAATATGGTCCTTTTATGCTAATGTTATATTTTATCTGATTTGGTTTCTTATCATTTTATGTTAATTCATTGCTTAACATACTGTACGATATTAAAAAATTTTATTAACTATCCCTGGTTTGACTAAAGTTGAATCATGAGTCAACCAAGCTGCCACTTGTTCAATGACCAGTTTAAGTTTTTTAAAAACATTGATTAGGATAAACATAATTGTATATTTGCATTTGTTCAATGTTGAATTACTCACAAGTTAACTTCCATGATGTTGCAAACATGAAGCTCAGACCAATAAATGCAGTTGAAAAGTTTCTCAGGGCCTCAGAAAGATTGGTAGTTGCAGCATTCTTTATGATCTGTGTATCTTCAGATAGCCTACTTAAAAGTTCTCCAGTTCGAGTAACATCAAAGAAAGCTATCTCCTAAAAATTCATCATCCAAAATAAACAAGCCTGCTCAGAGAAAGTAACACACCTAGAAGAAATGCAAAACATAAGCCATTATTGTTTTACCTGGTTTACAAGGTGACTGAACAAATTCTTTCTCAGCCGTGCAACAACCCTTTCACTAGCAGTATAAAAAAGCCAAGCTCGAAGTGCAGTGCAAATTGATCTGGAAAACCATGAAAACTCAGTAAACCACTTTGGATCCCATAAAATTCATGCGACAGATCTGAAGTCATAAGTTCAGAGTAAAAACTATTTCTATGATGAATTGGAAAGTACTCGAGCAAGGATTATACCCAAAGACAACGATCAGAAAGATTTGTAGTATGGTGCTCTTAACAGCATCCAAAGCTTCATCTTTCTCCTCTGGAGTCCGGATGTCCCTAGAGACAATGTCAATTATCTGCCCACCAAATTTTTGCTGCAGCAAGAATATTTCCATGTTCATTAGAAAGCAGGTAGAACCTTACATCCAGCATCGGTGACAGCATACGTAAATACATTCTGACAGAATATTTAGTATCTCTGTGTGTGAGAGGAACCGGAAGAGGGAGGTATTAAAAAGAGCATACAACTAAGATACTTGATGTGGCTGCAATCAAAAGAGCCACAGTACCGATCACCAACTTTCCAGCCTCAGGTTTTGCCTGCAATCAATTTCAAACAGACAAAAGAAGCAGCTTTAATCACCACAATAACATAGCACCAATTCATCCAAAGAAACAACGGCCACTTACGAGTGAAAACACTCGACAGAATCCCACATTTGCCGCCTGTAAAGTCCACGCATTAAGTTAGCAAATGCAAATATTAACATGACGCTAATGCTATGAGATGCTACAAAGAGAATTAAACGATGCGTGGACAGTAATTACCGGCACTGCGTCACCATGTTCAAGGTCTGAAACTTGACCTTCCGAGCCACCATCCCTCTTTCCTCTTCCCTGTATAGCTTCAAAAATTAATCGAGTACCACATCGATAAATGCAGTCGCAGAAATATGTCCAATGCCACGACCCTTTCTCAGGTTTTTACACTGACTGTACAAAATCCATAACCATACAATTCACCAAAAAAAAAAAAAATGCATGACCGTACCAAGAATTGGGAACTTAATTAATAGTTCCAGGGAGCAATCGTCACCGGGTAAAAACCTTAACCAACAAACCATGCACGAGTTCCTCATAGTTTGAAACCGTTAAAAAGCCGTAATCTCTCACGTAAATTTTAATCTCATTCACGCCCCAAAATGAAAATAAAAATAAAAATCCGAAAAATGACAAAGAGAGTAAAGACTTCATTCAGCTGTGGTTTCAGCTGAACACAGTTTCCATAACACAACTTACACAGAGAAAAACACGTTTAAACACCAACAAAAAAGTCTCAAAAAAAAAGTATTAATATTTCTTTTATTATTATCATCCCAGAGGCAGTGAATTGCAGTGAAGAAGCGTGTGTTTTTGAATTGATGAATAGTGTTGCAGAAGAAAAAGGAGTAATCGAAGAAAAGCGAAGAAAAATTGTGGAGAGGGAGAGAAATTGACTTACACGCTCCGATTCCAAGAGAGGGGCTCGTTCACTTCTCAATCCGTTCATTTTCAATCTTTCAACTAACCAATGCTTCTCTCACTTCCACTCTCTCTATATAGATACTAATTACACCGCCAACACCCAAACGTTACGCCGGGTTTCTTCTGTCCATACAAAAAATAAAATAAAATAGTGTTAGTTGTGAGTTAGTCAACATGCACTCTATCTTTAGAAAATTATTTTTCACATATTTTCTTTTGAGAAAATATTTGAGTTATTTTCTAATTTAAATTAAAATCTTCTTTTCATAAAATTTTACATTAAATAATTCTACAATTAATGAATACCAACAGAGACGACTTTGACTAGAGAAACTTGAATTGTCATGTTCGATAGAACAGAGAAGGTGCAGTAAGTTATATCCCTGAGGCCTGAAAGACCTATGAGCGGCAAAATATGTTAAAAAGTTATTTATTTTATTTATTATAAGCATTATACTAGTCTATTCGAGTGACCAAAAAGCATTTGTCTTTTTATATTTTATATATATACGTATAAAATATATTAGTCTTTTTCTATGATGACGTAACTAGTGATGTACATGGCGATAATGTAGATGTTTTTTTTTTTGTTTGTGCTGTCTTTATTTTCATTAATTATAT
>Ga0209700_105210_pt1 | contig 22237 bp, 15 predicted proteins | sample SiratroredBW_FD_187528 | JGI IMG/M metagenome (GOLD analysis project Ga0209700, IMG submission 187528) | Root nodule microbial communities of legume samples collected from California, USA - Siratro red BW (SPAdes) (version 2) | ecosystem: Host-associated > Plants > Roots > Nodule | place: USA... | reverse complement strand
ATATATATATATATATATATATATATATATATATATATATATATATATATATATATATCCTTTTCTTGCATTATTAGAGGAGAGCTAATATTTGTGAAATCCATATCAGTTTATTTGAAAATCAACTAATTTCTTTTAACACAATCAATCATCTTCCAAACAAAACATTGTGATAATATCAAAGTAAAATTCAAATGTTTTTTATTTTCTTAAATTATACACACACTTCTTTTACGTTTTAAGTGAAAATATATTCACTCATCCCATTTTTTAGTTTTTGTTAAATGAAAGCTATTTTTCTTTATATTTTTAATAAAATTATTTTATTTAAATATAATATATTGGCTAAAATTAATTCAAAGTTCAAAATTACAATTTAAAATACAAAAAATTTAAATCAATTTTATAAACAAAATAGAATGACTTGATTATAGAAAAACTACTCTCACATTTTCCTAATAGAATGAGTTAATAATTTTTTTGTTATTTTCAAATCTTTGACGTTTTGTTTATGTTATAATAAAATATTTAAATTATTTTTAACTTTGTAATAAATTATTCAATACAATTAATCACATTTTTTATTTTTAATATGCCGTGAATAATAATTTGAATATTACTTTTTAAAATAATCATTACTTTTAACATTCTAAACATTTTCTATTGTATTCTGTAAATCAACTAATGTGAAATTTTTGTGCAAGTTTTCTTTCTGTGATATGAATTAGCTTTTTTTTTTTTTAATTCCACCATACGAAAATGTTTTCAACTATATTTATATATTCATTCCAGTATTTTAAAAATCTTTATATTTATATATATATATATTAAATTAGTTTGATTTCGATAAAAAAAAATCCTCAGTGAAACTTTAGTTATAGTTATTTATTGATCAAAGTCAGAAATGAAACTGTAAAACAGTAGTGGAATTTATTTGTGAGAAAAAAAAATGCATTACATCAAATAACATTGTGAAAAATAAAATGCTAATAAAGAAATTTGTTTAGCGAATGAGGTTGGTGTTATTTCGTAATAGGGATATGATATGCAGTTAAACCAAACACCCCCGTAGAGATTCTGATCCCGCGCTTATTCGAAGACGGAAACAACCAAACACAGTAGAAGAGCCAAGCGCAACAATGGACCCCATCATCCTTTCTGACGAAGAAGAAGACCCCTCAACGCCGTTCCCCTTTCGTTCCAAAAAACGCCGAACCGAACCGGACCCAAACCGCACCGTTTTGGTCATCGAGGATGACCCAACCCCTCACAAATCCGCCACACCTTCTGTCGTTCCCGAGACTCCAATGTCCGCGCTATTCGGTTCCGATGTCGCAATCGTCAAATGCACCATGCCTTCCAATCATACCGTTAGGGTTTCGCCTAACAAATTTTCCGGTCAATCCACTTTCTCTCGCTGCTATCACTTTAGCTCTGTCGCTCTCGCTTTTCTATTCTCATTTTTCAAGATGCATTTTCCGTTATTCGTTTTCGTTTGTTTTCTGCCAGAACTCTAGCACTACTCACTTTCTGTGGTTGTAAAAATATAGCACTGCAGTTACTTTTATTAAGGCTAATTAATTCACTATTTAATCATAATTTGGACTTGCATTGGTAGGGTATTTGTTTCTTCCGTTAGGATTTCTAGTGGAGTGGAACTTTCTGTGATTTATGATTGTTGTATGTTCTCTGCACAGTTTTTTCTACTGATTGTTTTCATCGATTGGAAGTGTTTTTCCTGCTTTGAGATGTTCATTGTTCTGTGAGAACGATCATTTTAAGCTGAGCAGCTTGCATTATGTTTGTTTGTTGTTCAGGGATTAGTCAAATGATATGTTTGGAGTCGGATAATGAGTCCGAATATTGTGGAATGGGCAAACGGGATGAGACTGAACCAGGAGATTCTAGACGGATTTCGAATTCAATGGGGTCTGGAAGTTCTCCTGGTGTATTCTTGGAATCAGATAACACGTTGGGAAATTGTGGAGTGGACAAACGGGATGAAAATGAGCCAAGAGATTCAACATGGACTTCAAATTCAGTGGGATCTGGAAGTTGTCCTCATGTATGTTTGGAATCAGATAACGAGTTAGAAAATTGTCGAACAGGTGAATGGGATGAAAATGAACCAAAAGAATCGAGATGGACTTCAAATTCGGTGGGATCCGGAAGTTCCCCTCGCATATGTTTGGAATCGGATGATGAGTTAGAAAATTTTGGAGTGGGCACACAAGATGAGAATGAAGCAGGGGATTCAAGATGGACTTCAAATTCAATGGGGTCTGGAAGTTCTCCTGGTATATGCTTGTTGACCAGTTACACTTGTTCTTCACTACCTGAAATGCTCTGTTTATTTGTTTATGTAATTGGAAATTACAGAGAGGCACATTTCGCGTGGAAATGCTATTCAAACTGAAATGCTTGGGAACAACCTTTCAAATCCAACCTCTTTAAGAGCGGTTAGTTTAGTTATTTTATCATTATTTTCTGTGTTGTGTTTTTGCTCATGTATTTAATTCTTTATTTTTATTTCATTTTCATCAATGATATGATGTATGTTTATTGTACTTGTATTTTCTTCAAATGAAAAAGTGTATTCTGTTGATTTCCTGTGCTTGCATTTTGTTCCATGCAGCTTAGAGAATGTCATGCTATTTTATGAGCTTTATGGTTGTTGTAATTAGGAAAATATGGACATGGAGAAGGAGGAGAACACCAAAAATATGAAAAAATCCAAAGTTCCTTCAAAGAACACAACCAAGGCAGTGGGGAAAACCAAAATGACCAAAGAGGAAAGAAGCCGCCTGATGGAGGAAAAGAAACTACAGAAAGAAGTGTGTTTCAGTTTATAACTGATTAACTTTTATGCATTATATCATTCAGAATATGATTGCTCATGAAAATTTATTCTTCAGCAAGAGAAGTTAAAAAAAGCAGCTCTAAAGGCTGAAGCTGCAGAACTGAAAAAAATTGAAAAAGAAAAGCAAAAATGGGAAAAGGGGAAGTTTGCAATAAAATCCATTGTGGCAGAAATTGATGCAAAGGTAGTTGAAGCAGGTTCGATTGGAGGTAGGTTATTAATATCTGAATACAAAAGTACAGGATAACATTTCTACGTAGTTTCTTTATTATGATTTTCTCTTAAAACTAATATTCTCTTCCGTATCTGAATTCATAACCACAAGACAAATCTTAATGCAATTTCTTAGCTATGACTATTTTCATACAAAACTAATATTCCCTTGCTTCAGGACATCTGCTCACTAGGTTTGCTGAAAAAGGGCTTACATACCATATTACATCAAATCCAATATCAGGGTCCATTTTGTGGTCTATGAAAGTTCCAGAACAAATTTCACAGGTAAGAAACGCCCTCATTATTATTAAGCATTTCTATGCCCTTAATCTGTATCGCTTTTTTTTTTTTTATCTATTCTATATCCTTGTCGGTTGCTTGTTGATAAAGTATTCATTTCACTATTTTTTTTTTTGTTGAAGTTCTAGATACATGTTATCATAGTAGTTAACAGTGGATAGTCCCATGGAGCAGCTGCTCCCAACTATAGTGGATAGTGAAATGACCACTTTTTTACCCTAAGTAGATTTATATCACTTAATATATATCTTAGTAAGCAAGTTTATGTCTAACTCAACCTCAGAAAACTAGCTTGTAAGATAAGAATTGCACTTTACTTATATATCATAATCTGACATTATTCCTAGTCGATTTGGGATCTTCAAAAATATATAATATTTATATGCTTAAAAGTAAAGAAAAAACACTTCAATAAAACATATTTTGATCAAAACTGCTGCTTACTTATTTGACAACTACATAGAGGAAATTAAATCAAATAAGTTTAGGCTTCTAAGGCTTAAAAATCACCTTCTATTTGGGCATTTATTCCTTATCTTCATCAATTTCACCTCTATTGTAAATATCTTCCTCCTCCTTTTTTACTTTCATCTTCTTCTTGGGAGGAGCTCCCCAAGTCAAATCATTGAACCTCAATTTATCTTCTTGGATAGCTTCCTCATCTTCATTAGCCATTTCTCTTAATAGCCATTCATTTTTTTCATCAACATCATTCAAGACACTTGAACAAATGAGATGATTACAAATGAGCTGATTGAAGTGTATTCGACCTACAGTGTTGGACTTTTGTTGATGTATATATAGTATACAAAGAAGTAAGACACTTGCCTAAAACCCTAACCCTAAAGTTGGATACACACACAAGAAAAAATAATAAAAAAACAACATTACATTTCAACACTCTCCCTCAAGTTGGAACATATAGATCATATGCACCAATCTTGGAATATATAAGTTGAATCCTAGGTCCTCTTAGTGATTTAGTTAGAATGTCTGTGAGTTGTTCATTAGAGCTCATTACATATAATTTTGTATGATCAAAGATATTCCAATTCCTATCACAATACGATTAACTACAAGTTGAATTCAACACTTCAATGGCAATTTTTGAAAATATGGAGTATGTGATCCGTAGTTATTCCACCATTCAGCTGCAATACACTTATGTAGCCCTCCTTTGTTGCACTATGTTCGTCAACCTTGTTTTGCAGATAGCGTCTTAATACACTTATGTAGCCCTCCTTCATTTCTCAATCGTTTTCATGTCTTGGATTTCCATAAGTGTATTGGAGGTTGAGATAATGACCAGTTGTATGCAGATGGGTGATGAAGTTGAAACTCCTATCCTCTATCAATTATGGCTTCTTTTCACTTGTCTACAACTTCATAATGTAGCCCATTGCAGGTATTTTTCTCATTATCAACCAACCTAAGAACTGAAACAAGAGTTCCATAACCATAAGTCACTAAATCACACCGGCCCAAAAACTAGGCATGAGCACCATGTTGGTTGCTCTTTTACCTTTAGTTTTTTTTTTTATTACTTCAATTACTCATAAGAAGTAAACACTTTTCTAAGGTTGTTATTCTGAGTATGCTACCTTCGTAATGTGAGGAAGGTTGTGACAAGTCTATATCTAACCAACCCTGCCTTGTTGGTGAACCTCCTTACAGTATTCAATATATAAACTTTTAATCCTTGCCAGTGAGAAATTATATCTATTATCTGATTAAAACTTTTTTCTTTTCATTCCAAAATCCAAATTAGATGAATATATCTGTGAGGATTCTTCTTTTCAACTGATATCAATTTCATTTATCATTTGCAGCTTTCTACCGAAAGAATTGAGATTCCATATGTCCTACTCATTTATGAGGCTGACAAATTTTGTAATCTAGTCACCAATGATTCCCTTTTTAATCAACTCTCTAGCATTCGAAGTCTTTATCCATCTTATACAGTTTGCTACCTCACCAATAGGTTAATGGCTTACATTAATAAAAGGTGAGTGATATATTTCAATTTTCTTAATACTACAATTCTACCACCAATAGGTCACATTTATGTTTTAGCTTATTGTTCTATGTTGATATAGTGTGGGCATATATATGCTAATTCATCTCGAGCACCATATAACTTTATATTGGGTTTTAATCAATTCCTTTGTACAATATACATGCATTTGGATTAACTTTAATTTTGCCTAATTCATACCCATTTATTACCCATATCTCTTCAATTCTGACTCATGGGTCATCACTCATTTGATTCGGCATAATTAAGAAAATGGTCAGGTACCCATCTATATTCATTTACACCCTTGTGAACTTTTCTAACAAGTAAATAATATTCATGTAAACAATTACGTATCTATTGAAATTTTATCAATAAAATAGTGTAGTTGGAATTTTGAAACTTGTTTTACTGGCCTTTCCTGCATGAGAACTGAGAAGCTTGGACATGTACCTCATTTTCTATTCTGAACATTTTATTTTAAATGCAAGGTTTACTTGAGTTGCTTGCAATACAACATTTTTCATTTCATCATATTTTGTTGAAACTTCGTTTTTTTATGATTCACCAGGGAACAGGAAAAATATAAGAACCCTGAAAGCAATAATTGTTGGAGACGTCCACCTATCGAGGAGGTTGAATAATTGGCCCTTTCATTATCAAATTACAAGGAATATTTCATGTTTAAAATCTTTACCTTCTTTAAACATGTCTATCATTTATTATTTTAAATTGTCTTGTAGGTTCTGGCAAAACTAACGACTAATTTCAACAAAGTACATTCCAGGCTGTGTGTGGATGAGGCTGAACTGGCTGAACATGTTGTTGGTTTGACATGCAGTTTGGCATCCTGTCAGTTCAGGTACTTGATGCCTGTATTTTTGGTATTGAATTGGTGTCCTGCCAATCTTGGAAGGAGAACAGTTTTATATGCAATACTTCTACATGTAAAACTAGTTATGCAGAATTCATTGAAGGATAAAATTTTATATGTCTACTGATTATTTGCTTTATCTATCTTGTTAAAAAATTTATTGTTTTCTTTAAATTTGCATTTAAGCATTTACCTTTCCAGTTTTCAAGAACAACTTAATTGTACAAGAACTGGTAGTGTCTGGAAGACATAATACCTGCCTGCGTTTTATTTAAGACTGAAAATATGTTGCATGCCGTACAATTTATCTTTTTTTTTTTCTGTCACACCATTTTTGTTTATTTAAACTGCAGAAAGAAGTTAACCCGATTATCTGTACATGCAAATGGAGCCCTTATTCCAAAGGACTGCGTTGACCGTAATTTGATAAAGAAATCTTTGTGGTGAGTGATTTTGACATTGTTATATTGCATAGAAAAATGCTAGCATTTAATTACTTTAAACAAAAAGCGTGAAATGAAAATTCAAGCATTTAAGTTGTTACCAACACAAAAGGCATTTAATACTTTTTTATTTCAGTAATTAGGAGAATTATTAGTCTGAATCATTTAAAGGATTTGTAATTTTTTTCTATTGCATATATTCTTCAAAACCAATACCAGACTATTCCTATTACTCAATACTCATTACCAGTAGTTTTTACCTTATTTTATTGATTTATTTTGTTTTTATCCACTCATGTACTTAATATCTGTTTTATCTTGTAGACTTGTATGTTTAAGAGTTAGATTATCTAGATACCCAAATTAATGGCCACTGTTCTTTCTTTTTCATTTTTTCTATTTATTTACAACATTGACATAGATTGAAAATGGTAATAAGTGCTGTCTTCCAAGTTGCTAATAATTAAGCAATGTAGTTTGTGCTACGGCGTGTATTGTTTGAATTGAAATGACTTCACATGACAGACTTCACAATTAGACTCACTGCTGTCACATTAAAGGCAAGTAATTGTTTAGCTTAATAATCCTGCAGATAAATGGTGAAGGGAAAATTGAAGGAATTTTTTAATTATTTTTCTTGTTCACAATTTTTTGTAAGGAACACTTGGCATCTTTTGTTGCTTAAAATCTATTTAACAAGGTATATTTAGATAGGCTGAGTGTTTGATGAAATTGGTTTTATTCTAACCATGTGGAGGAATCTAATTTAAGGGTTCATTTACTTTGCGGATGAGCCTTGGTGTAACAGTGTTATTGGAGGTAAAGTTGCGTACATCTACCCTCTTGGCCTCACCGGATCGGCTAGATGGGAACCTTGTGCATTGTTTGGATTATTCTTTTTCACAGTTTTCTCACTATATTGCCGTCAACCTTGGGCATTTTAGGTTGGGGTTTATTACTTAAATTAAATTTAAGCTGAAGACCCTAATTAGATGGTGTGATTCTGCAGCTTCTTTTGTATTCATTCAAGATCAAGTATAAAGGTTCCTCATTTTTGGGATCCATTTCTCTTTTCTGTCAAAATGTTGTTTCCAAATATACAAAGTAGAAAAAGAAGACGGAAAACAAAGGAAATTACTGCTTGGTGGCCTTAATTTGTCGTAGAAGAAATGTTTTGATATATTATCCAGTTGATCTAAAATATTTGGATTTGTTTTGATCAGTGTACTCAGTCAACAATATTCTAAAACATTTATGTCGTATTGATACTTATAAGCTAGTCTCTTTGATTGAGTAAATGGGCTTGGGCAATAAATATCTCACTAGTTCTGCTTTCCAATCTTTGTATTCCTCACCTTGACTTCCATGAGCAGGTTAAAAGGTTTGGTTTCTATCCCCAAGGTTCAGCCACGATTTGCTATTGCTATCTGGAAGAAATACCCAACCATGAAGTCCCTGTTAAGTGTTTATATGGATCCATGTAAATCGGTATGCGTTGTTAAGATTTACTTTGTTTGCTTTGACCTTCCTGATTTGATTGCAGTAAATTTGGCCACTAAGAAATGTCATCTGTTTGACATCTTTTAGTTGCTTTAATTACAAATAATGGCTGATACAAGAAAGGATGACAAGTTACGAGAAGGAAAAATAAGATTCTGCTTTTATTGCCACAGGAACATGAGAAGGAATTTTTACTTAAAGACTTGATGACAGAAGGTTTGCTTGGTGGTGACAGAAGGCTAGGTGAGGTTTGTTCAAAGAGGGTATATAGAATTCTAATGGCGCAAAGTGGATGCATTAGAACGGATGATGTCGAGAATGGTGCCGATTTCTTTGAACGTCAGTCATGAAGAGTTTTCCCTTGTATGTTAACTCTGTCTAAGAAAGGGTGTCTGCATGTGAATACGAAACGTGTACCTTTTAGATGTTTAATAGATTTTTACATTTATGATAAATTTAAATATATTATTAATATCTTATATTAGTGATGAATTATGTGACACTTTTTTTATCACTATCAATGAAGTTACGGTGCTGATTATTATCGGGTCACTATTATGAATACTATTAGTGATAAAAAAAAGTTAGTCATTAAAAATGAACAATTAATGAGCAACTTTATATTTATTATTACTAAATTTTTCTTCAAAAGAAAGGTACTTTTTATGCAGTGATTGTATTTGTCCAACATAATTTACATATTTTTAAAGAGAAAAAACACCAAAAGAATTATTAAATAATAATTAATTTTGCATAGAAAAAAGATAAAAAGATAAAAAAAATGTTAGTATGAGTTATTAATTACAGTTTCAAATTATTAAAATAATATTAATAAAGTAAGTACAACATATTTCAAAAACAAAGTGTGTAGCAAAAGCATCTAAAAATCAAAGCATTCCAAAAATACTATTAAAAAAACACTAAAATTGTTAACACATACATTTCAAAAGCAAGCATTCAGCCTATCAATATTATTAATAACAAAAGCAAAAAAAACATTCAAAAGCATTTGGTAATGACTCTGTTCTTCTTCTGCATGGATTCGCATGGTACAATTCTTCTGATTCTAACTACCAGGATCTAAATAATTATAAATACACAAGAAAACATTCAGACTTCAGTGGACAAGAATTATAAATGAAATGAGAAAATGACATGTGGTGGCTCAATTTAACTGGGCGTAGAGGCTTGATAGCTTGTCTGGATGAAGGCGAAAATCCAACGCAGAAAAGGACTTACGCAATGGACCAATTTCATTGCCTTCATTGCGATTGATGATATCAATTATTGAGGCTTGTAAGAGGGTATAGTTCTTTATGTTCTTAAGAGCATTAGGATGGCCCTCTGTTTTAGGGGATTTTCTCACACTAGACACAAAAACTGGGGATATACTTGCATTCATGCTCATACTCCTCTCCTTCATAAACACTGACCATGTGTTGCTTTCACTTTTTCCAATTTCTTCACCTTTCATGTCCTCTCCCATACTCTTCTGTTGTCACAACCAAAACCACACAAGTCACAATAAAATTATATATAACAAATTAGTCCCTCAAATAATCAAAGTAAAGCATGATATTGATAGAAAATGTTAAAAAACATATGAAGCAACTTTTAGCAACATGATCAAAGTGTTTAGTTGGATATATTTAGTGAAGTTTACCTCTTTGGATGATTCTGAATCTCTCCTGCTTTGTTCGGAAGTATTGTTATTCTGTGACTGGTTCATATTGCATGATTGGTTCATGTTGCATGTACTTGTTTCAAATACATGCCCTTTGTTTTTCAGACCCTTTCGCCTTAATTTGTCATCAAAAAACAAGTTATCAATTTCAAGACCACATAATTCGTTCTACACTGTTATCTAGATATATATCATGTATGATTACCATAATCTTTGATTTCATTTTTTCTTCACTTCCATCTAGTAACCTAAACATACCCTTCATTCAAAACTTAGATACTTTATTTCACCACAATCTTATGTTTGATTTTTACAACATGCAAAAACGTATTGATGATTAACTTCAGTCACAATGCCAAGGAAATTATTCTTTAAATTATTATAATAAAAATGACTGTAACAGAAACAAAAAGAAACATTAATCTAGTAACTTACAAGTTTAATCATATATTATCATTTGATGATATCTTTAATTGATCTAAGATTTTTAATACACTTACTGAAAATTCAACCCCTTCATCATAGAAAGAAAAAAATTCATAATGTGAGTGATAAGTTCTCATATAGAGTACCTTTTGCGTCTTTTTGTTAGTGAGTATTCATCTTCGTCCTTGTATGTTACTGCTAAAGCTGAAACGTCGCATGCTAATGGACTTGACTTGAAAAACTAAATGCAAATAATAAACACTTATCATATTGCAATTTGAGATAATACGATTTTAGTACTCATAAAATTGATGTAATATACAGGAAATTATATTGGTTCTTATTAGGATAAAGAAATTTGAAGTGTATAGGTATGAGACTTTAATTTATAAACTAAGAAATCCTTGCTAACTGCAAATATCAAGAGACTAATTCAGGACTTGATCTCGTTGTCCAATCAGTAATATATGCAGCAAATTTAATGATGAAGAACTTTATACTTAGTCTTCAAATTTAAAAGAAAATGTGAATTTAATTCATTCTCTTTCTATTTCTGACATTTTCAAAACCAGGAGATCTGAAATTTGACTAAAAGTACAAGGATCATAAAAGCTAGAAATGTTTTTTTGAAAGTCTGCTTTTAACACTTTTAAAGAGTTATAGTAAGTCATTCATTATAAAAAGGTAGATGAAATAAAATTGATCAAACTGCTCATAGAAGCAGCAAGGTAGAGAAAAATAACTGACTTGGCTTTGAAGTGCAGAAGCAGCTGTGCCACGTGCATCAGAGTCTAGATGAAGAAGTGTAGTCAAGAGAGAAGAAGCAGAGGAAGGAAAATCCTTAAAGTTTTCATCATAATTAGCTTTGTAATTTAGTGGTGGAAATAAGCTTGTCACTAGCTTCATTCTCATCCAATAATCCGCAGAAGGTGAACCACAAAGTTTGAAGATCATGTGGAGTTGTTCAACCTACATAGCTTTAATTAATAGAGAATCTACCAAATGCATTCATGCATTCAAACAATTCATATTCCATGAATCAGACTTAGAATACTTTGGCATGCATGTGACATGACTTGATACCAGTCTCCAATATGATATGATCAATCATCATTGTGTATGCATGGTGTCTAAGCTAAAAAGTTTCACCATTTTCTTACAATGCAAGTGAAGTTTTACCTCAGTTCTCCCTGGCAGAAGTGGCCTTCCAAGGAACATCTCAGCCAATAAGCATCCTGCACTCCAGAGATCAATTTCATATCCATAATTTGTTGAACCTAAAAGAAGTTCAGGAGCTCTATACCAAAGTGTCACCACTCTATTTGTGAAAGGCCCTTCAGGTTTGACAGCAAAAGAATTTGCTAGCCCAAAATCTGCAATTTTTAGCACCCCTCTTTTGTCTACTAACAAGTTGGAAGGTTTAATGTCTCTATGCATAATTCCTCTCTCATGACAATGCTGCAGCCCCTGAAGCAGTTGCTGCATATAACACTTGATCTGCATAAATTACAAAATCAACAACATGAACAGCATAGGAAGTGACCATAAATTTGTAACTATGAGCTAGTACAAATCCTAGTTATTATTAGTAAGACAAAATCAAGAGCAACTAAAATAACATTTGCATGTAGCAGCAAACAAATCACAATTAACTAACATCTCAAAATGAATCTTAGGAAGAAAGAAGTTCATTACAATGATCTTGCAACATAAAAGCTATTTATATGTGTGTGTGTGTGTTTTTCCAATCATTCATAGATTGTGATGTAAAAAGCTTGCACCATGGTTCATTCATCAAAGTTAAACTTAGGATGGAAATGCAACCTGTGGTTCAGTGAGTTTGTCCCTAGGGCGAGAGATAATTCTTGTGAGGTCAGAGAGCATGTAATCAAAAACAAGATAAAGACTATACTGCATCCGTGATGTTGCAAGTCCTTCTAGTTTGATGACATTGGGATGATCCAGCTTCTGCAGTATCATTATCTCTCTTGCCATAAACTTTATGCTTTCAGGATCTGATGTATCAAACCTTACCTTCTTCAAAGCAACAATCTTTCCACTCTCCTTATCTCGGGCTTTGTACACATTGCTATATGTTCCACGCCCCGCCTGCAACCCCAAATCACAACTTCAACTCATCACAAACTATTACATGCAACATACTATTCCTATCAAGAAATAAACTTTAAACCTAACTCAACCTTATAAAATCGGCTTTAAAGTGAGTTTTACACTCACTTATAAACTATTGAAACGTCTCATTTCTAGTCGCTCCAACATACTCCTCTCACCCAAAACTCTTTAACTCGAGCTGAAATGTATAGATAAAGGTAGTTTGATAATGGTCGGATAGCGGGTGGCCCGATAGGCCCAACAACCTTATTCGGATGGATTCTAATTTCATATTAAAAAGTGGACTTTAAATTTAATTCCACTTTACAAAACCGGCTTTAAAGTGAGATTTGCAGCCACACATTAAAAGACTAATCTCTTGGTGTTGAATTTCCAACTGTTCTGAGACAATGAATATGAAGTAACAATGTTTTCTGTTGCTGTGAAGAATTCAACTCTGTAGTAGGAAAAAAATCCATAGATGGAAAAGAAAAAGGAGAGATTATAATTTAGAAGTGTATAGTATTATCTACCTTTCCAAGTTTTTCATAGGAATCAGCAGTCTTTGGAACCAAGCCATGCAACACGTTTGGTGGGATATTATCAACTAGCCATTTTGGCCAACCCTCCACACACTCAGAGTCTGCATCAATATTCTTCTTTTCCTCAGATCTCTGAGGAACATTCTCATCACTCTTGTTATCGTTTCTAGCAACACCCTCTATCTCGGTATTAGTATTATCCCTTTCTTTTTCATTCAACACTACTCTTTCTAACTTTTCTTTCAAATGGTCCTTGTTGTGGTTGTGCGTCAATGATTTGGCTGCATTTTCTTTCTTTCGTTTCAATCTTTTCTCAGCAGGAGGAGAATATTTGGAGTTAACGCATCCCATATCGTTCGCGTATTGAAGCTGCAATATCTTTGTTTCCATCTGCTATATACTATGTAGTAGTATATACAAACAAATTTAACTAAACACAAAAATAATAACACAAATATAAAAGTAAATGCTAGCCAAATTAGTAATGACCGTGGATACTTAATTATGTTTTCAGGTAAATATGATTTCATCCCTTAAATTCAATAAAAAAAATTAGTCTTTTAATTCGAAAAATGAAAATAAAAATGTTTCAATCTCTAAACACTAAACTTAAAAAAAAAAAAAAAAAGAAAAAAACGGAAAAAAAAAAAAAATAAAAAAAAAAAAAAAAGAAAAAACAGGAAAAAAAAAAAAAATAAAAAAAAAAAGCGTTAAAAAAAAAAAAAAAAAAAAAAAACGATTGCGAATAGCCGGCCGGCACAAGAGTGAGAATTGAGATATAGGAAGTAACTACGTTGGTGTGAGGGAGCCTAGTTTTCTCCATCAACTTCTTCATCACCAAAGCTACACTAATTATTACATTATTCTCTGTCTTTTTATGATATGCACTATTTCTTTATTTTAAAAAATCACCCACCCCTGGAATATGTATAATGAATGCAAAAGGAGTCATTAATAAGAAAAAAAATCATTAATACAACGATAAATTATTTATGTATAAACTGCTAAGTCTTTTTGTTTACAACTTTTTTTTCAATTTTATTCATCATTTATTGCATGTATAACTCCTTTTCGTTGAAGCTAAAGAAACATATCTTTTAGCTATTATTAAAAACTATTTCACCATTTTATTTTAATCGTGAACCTTGTGTCATTTATTTTAATACAAAAAAGGCCGCGCATTAGATATCAATGCAAAGCAACTCCAAAAAATTCAAAAAAAAAAAAAATGCTGATGTACCTTTTTTTTCTTCAATTTATTTGATTTCTTTCATTTTTATTCATATTATGCAATAAAGCATTTTAAGTAATGAAAAAAAAAAGCTATGTCAACATATTTTTGAAATAATAATATTTTTTTTTAAAATTAAAAGTACTATTATTCATTAAATCATATACATATATTATAATTCATACATAAAATCATTATATCTTAAAATCTAAAATTCATTATTGTCACATAAATTCTATAAATATATTTTTAATTACTTTTAAAAAATCTAAAGATAAAATGACTCGTTGCTACAACGTATATAATAAAGTCGAACTTAAAAATTATAGCTTGCTTGAATTATGAATAAAATTGTTACAATTTTATCATTTAGCCTGTGTTTGTTTGGAAAGGAGAATTTGTGAAGGAACTGAACGCATCTTTCAACATAGTTAATTATGTTTAAATCATGATCAATTATGTTCTTAGCATTTATATATTGTACTAGAATTCTTTTTCTTACAGTTACATTAATAAATTTTTATATCATAACAAAATAAATGAATAAAATAAATTATTATTTTTTCCTTTTCACTGCCTCTTTAGTCCAAAGAAAGTATTAGTTTATAATTCAAAGAAAGCATTAGTTTACAAAGTACAAGTTGACATGGAGTTGTATCCCACACTCAATGACAAATTTCTAGCAGTAAGGGCTTATTCAAATACAGCTTGTAAATTTCTAAAGATTGTCACTAGACAGCTGATTTTTAGCATTGTGTAGAAGAGCCAAGGCAAATAAAACCCAGAGATAGATCAAGTCTTAAAGATTAAAATGCCTCAACAAATGTACAACAAACTCTCCTCTAATTGAATTGAAATCAGGGACTCGTCTCGTTTTTTATATCTAAATTTAAATGAAATTAAAAAATATTATGCTCTTGATCATTGTTAGATACATAGTCATATTAAATAAAATTTAATTTAGTGACATAAATACATGATGGACTTATAATGATGTCAAAAGTTGAAGTGTTAATTTTTGTAATGAGATAAGAAACACATACCAAAACTTGAAATAAAGAAATTAAGCAAAAATATAATATACAAATTATATTGTGTTGGCAGATGTTTAGAATAAACACAATACAATAAACCATACTAGCTATCTTATGTATGTACCTGAAACTCCAAATGCAAGCTACTCGAAAATATCAGGCCTTAAATCCTTGTTTGGATTTGCAAACGCAGGCAACCAAATCTACTTTTGAATAGCAATCATGTTCTTCCCACTTTGATTCTTTCATTTCGCACCAAATAAGGTATAGTTTATTCAAGAGTAAGATGAAAGGTTCAAAAGTATAGCATGACCATTTTAGTTACAATTCAGCACATCAGCACTTGAGGATTGTTGAAATACAGCAGAACCAAATCGTTGATGAACTATTTCAAAATTATAGGACCGTGGCGAAGTCACTGCAAAAGAGCTAAACATTAGTTCCTCCAATGGCTGTGGTTTTTTAAACCTGACAACTCAGTAATCAGTATTCTATCAGGCTCGTATCTTTCTTTCCTTTTTCAACCCTTGTCTCTTCAGCAAGTGATTCTATTATGTACACAAAATCTCTTTTTTCTTTTTCTTAAGAAAGTATCCTCGAACTAGAATAATTTGGACAACAAATTCTGCATCGAAGCTGGTTATTTAACTAATCCGCCAAGGCTAACACTGTCTCCGCCAATAAGCTTCTGAGCTGGCATGCCAAGATCAAAAGGTCCCATAGATTCATTCTGTGTTCAGATAGAACATTAATTAAATCAGAAATCAATATATTTAACATAATAAACATTGCAATGCTTCAATAAGGACATTAAATACCCATTTGATGTCTGTTAACCCAAGACTTCTTTCATCGTCATATGGGCGTGAAGAGAGCAACAAGTCTGTCTCAGTCTTCCCGTATGGAGGATTTGGTGAAGGTCCATCTTGATCGTTGACCTTAGCAAAACCACGAGATACAATAAGTAATGATGGATAACGAATCATCCATTCGACTCCATAGTCTCCTATAGAAACATGATCTCATTCCCACGTCAATTTGAAACCCAATGTCCGTCCCAGACCCAATGAAATATTAGAAGTTACTTTATTAGCAAGACAATTTTTTTGTGAAGCCTTAAGTTCATTTGAAACTGCGAATTATGTTCATATAACCCCTGTTAATACATTGCCTTCTCAAAGGCATTTTTTATTTCAAAGTTACTCAAATCAAAATCAGGGGCTCTTTTATAAATTCCTTTATTTGAAGTCAATTATTTAATTAGGTCAAAAGATCCAAAAAACCATTACCTATCTTGTGAACTATCTCCCAAAAAATGATTTTAGAAAATTGAAGAACTTTGGTAGCTTTTGCATCAGACAAGCCAGCCACATGAAACTATTTCACATTTCAGTAACGGATACTCATTGAAGACTGAGAATAACTGACCTTTTCTGTATTCGACAACTTTAACAAGTTTGAAGAAACATCCGGACTGCATGCCACAGAATAATCCTTTCCACGACTTGTCAGCACATCTGTTGGGGAAGATAACTTCTGAATAGGAAATGCATGACATGTTTCTTCAGCATCCAGTATGGATGGGCGCAAGTCTTCAGCAGACAGTCTTGAAACTGGACGATTATTAATTTGGGCGGCAATAAAAGCATCCAATGAATCAGAAGTTATATCACACGGCCGTATGGCAGCAAATGATTTTGGATCAAGCCCACCAAACAATGATGCTTCAGACAGGAAGGCCCCAATGCTTATATTGCTTAGACTATCAAGCCATGGAGACGATGACTGTTGAAGACCACTACTTACTCTTGGCTCCTTATCCTATTAGAACAAACATGAATATCTTAGAAAACAAATATTTATGATGGAATGGCCAAGTGATTTTAAATTCAGGACCAACCAACAATGGATTTCTAAAACATCCTATAAAGGTCCAAAACTAGGAATTATATATGTACGAAAAAACCCAAGTGATTTTATCCTCACGTTACCACAAATAAGATTAAATAATGGCATCTTCAACTTATAAATTTTTATACAGCGTTCCAAAACTTCTCCCATACTTATGAATCAGTAAAGCAAAACCATCATAAAAATCATTTTGATGTTCTTTGAATCACACATAAAATCTAAAATTTGTAAACCAGATCAACCAGTAAGACCCACATCTCCCGCAATAAAATTGATGTACAACCTATACAACTATCTGCAAGTTATTGCACAACAAAATATCGGACTATCAGCTTTTTCATAGGATCAACAGCTGTATTTTCTACTTTATGAACCATGGCTTCACAAATTGCAATGCCCATATCAGTTTCTCAGCATTCTTTGCCTACCTCAACCATGTCCTGTTCACCACGTAAAGTCTCCTCCAAATTAGCATTGGCACCTCCAGCTACAACAGGCTTATAGGGAGTTGGTGTGGAAGGTATACCAGAAGATCTGAGTTCATGCATGTAGAACCAGCCATACCTCAAAGAGAGAACAAGTTGCAATATAATTATTAACGACCTAATGTTCACATAAAAATAGGAAACATGAGATAGAAGATGATCAGATATAATACTTCAACCGGAAAATTGCAGGGCTTCCTACAGCAGCATAAACGGCAGAGGCTGTTGTGTCACTGTCATTAATAGTCCATCTTTTGCAGTCAGATAGATTTTCCACTATATTATATGGGAAAAGTATAAGCTCCCCTTTGGATATACTTGAACATCCCCACTTCTTTCCAAGGTGTTTTAATATTGAAGATATTTTCTTTCGACCTCGAAGTGTGAGTTCCAAATAAGGATTATACCCATCCTGAAAAGAAATATAGTCTAAGCATCAAGACCTACTTCATGTAGACTAGGACAAACATAAAAGTATATCCAATTTTGACAAAAATGCTACACAAATCATCCGGTGACCTTTTCAAGTCCTATCCGAGTTCCTTCGTTAACTGGGAAAAGTTGTAACTTGATTTTTGAGGAAGTGAGCGTTTCTCCAGGATGAAGATCAATAGCCCCTTTATTTTCTCTGATAAAAGTATTTTTGTTCAGAAGTTCTGAGCACGTACTCATATGTTCCTTAAACAGAAAATATCGATTCTCTTTATCATTCAACACCTCTTCACTGGATCCTAAATAGTAACAATTAAACTGTTAAACAAAATGAACAAGATAGTGGAAACTGAACATTTGTGTAAAATTGAAAATAGTGTCCCCACATCCAAGAAAACAAAAGATTCATTTCTTCTAGGGCCACAAACAAAGTGCATTAAGAGGGATGAAAATATGAAACCAAAGCAAAATTGCATCACCTCTTGCCTTGAGGTCCGACTTGTTTATTCTCTTGGCAGAATTTCTCACTCCAATGGATCCTGTTTTTAGATTGCACTTCGCAGAAGCCTTCACAACTTTGCTTTCTAGCGATCTATCGTTTTTCATCGTAGCTGAACCCTCCCAAAATTGACGGTAATAAAAATAATCCTTGTTGGAAAAACAGCAAATAATGGCCAAAAACAAAGAAAAGGCACTAAAACAACAATTTAGATGAAGAGATTCAATGACTACAGAATAATGAAAATTAAGTATTACCAGAAAGTTCATCAAACAAAAATCATCCAGGCTTGCTTTCAGTACCCACTGTTCTGACATCACAAAACCAAACAGGTGACATTAAAATCAAGTCAAAGGGAACTGAATCCTGGCATGTTATCATATTGCACTTATGTGCCCAAAGTTAATATATATAATCACCATACAGAAATTTCTTATTTCTCACATTGGAATCAAAAGCGACCGATAACATACAAGTATACTTGCCCAGACGCTGTATCAGCTTCAAATTAGTAAAACAGATTCAAAATTCAGGCTAACACTAAAACCTCAATTGCCAACGAAGTTCATCATAACCAACCATATTTTCCATATTTCACTACAACTATCTACATCTTTACGTTTTTCGTCCTTATCCACACAATCATCACCCATCCCAAACTAAGAGAAACCAAGGAAGACTAAATTTCAAGACAAGCAAGATCCAAGAGTCAATCGCACAATCCTAATTGTGCCTTGGATCACAACAAAGACACACCCTAAGAACCCTCACACTATCATCGTGACTACATACTAACAAAAAAACCCTAATTCAACTATTACGTTTATACAGATTAAAAAGATAACAAACATTCCAACACAACAAGCAACAAAACCATATTAAAAGACTGTTAGAGAAACGACGGTCATCGTGGGAAGTAATTGAGTGAAAAAAAAAATAGAAAATAAAAACAAGACGAAGGCTACGGATACATGCAGATATGCAGCGATGAACACCGGAAACACGCTTAATCGGTGGGAAAAGAATCCGGTGTACCAAAGTTAAATTCAATAGTCTAAGAAGGGTTTGAGTTTAGATTAGAACCTTCGAGAAGAAGCAACCAAAGGAACGAGGAATGACTGAACGGAATCGCAGGGGGAAGAAAGGAACAGGAACTGAAACAGTGTGCGCGGGAATGAATCAATGTTGAAACATTGTAAACCGAGGGAACCAAAAAGAAAAAGAAAGGACCACCAATAGTTACTTTCCGTTTACGTTTTCTCTTACAGGCTTAAAAGTATGGGCCTGGAATAACTGAAGTCAGTCTTTGCTAGCTGCACCCTGCCAATTGTTTTCTCCAAAATTTCAATATACTCGTTACACCCTTTTTTTGTAGTCTATGACTCAGGTGTGCAAGAAAAGCATTAAGAAAGTAGCTATAAAATTATAAATAATAAATCGTATAAACTAATTTCTATAAGTTATTTTATATCAATTAATTTAATTTAACTTTTTAAAAATCTTATTTTTTCTTAAATAGTCTTGTTCTATTGCTAGATTCATTAAACCATAGCCTAATTCATTTAACATTTTTCCATAATTATTATATTTATCATCTATTTTATGGATGTTTTCGAATTCATTGTTAGTGAATTCATTTATTATTCGATAATCTTTTTGGTTGTCTTCTTCACCAGAAGTATGGTCTGACCAACTGATTATAGAATATATTTCTGAATATGTTGAAACTGATTCATCTATAGGGATTAAGTTCATCCTACAGCTTTTTATTAATTCTGCTTTTCTGGTAAACAGATTTGCTTTATTTGGACAATCTCTAGAATAATGTCCTGTTTGTTGACAGGCATAACATTCTAGTGGCTTTGTATAATTTTTGTCCTGTCGAACCTTTCGAACATGCTTGTTTTTATCCAGGGTAGGTTTTCTAGCATTAGAACTCCTAACTGAATATATTTTAGTTTGTTGTCTTTTCTTAGGAGGTGGTTTGTATTGGGGTCTTTTTCTCCTAATCTGTTTGTTATACTGTTGTGGAGTATAGATTTGTTTGCAGATATCAGCATCTGCTAGCTTTAGCTGTTTATTAATGGCTATATTTGTACAGGTGTCTTCCATTATCTTCATAATGTGTTGGATTCTTACTGTTAAGTTATTCATAGCTGGTTCGATTAGATCATCATTCCAGCTTTCTCTAATTTTTTGTCCTAATTTTCCAGGGAGTTTTAGGAACAGTTTTTCACCTAAGGATCTATCCATAAATCCTCCGGCAATTGCGGCGTACATTAAATAATCTTGGACAAATTCTTTAATGTTTCCGAAATAACTTATAGACAATCTTTCCAAATTACCTAAGTAGATTTTTTGTCTAATTGTGTTCCCATCATTTACTGACTGGGCAGTAAATAATCTTTGTATTAAACTTACAAAATTGTAAATATTTGGTCCAGGTTCGATCAAATTATTTTTAATAATATCTGGATGGGTTTGCTTAAATGATTCCCAGCAAGCTTTTGCTAGATCTCCTAAATAAGTTTCAGCTCTAGCTATCATTTCATTACTGTCATTAACCTGGTGTTCATGATGTAATTTATAGTTTCTAATTACAGCAGAGGACCATTGCGCTATGTAATTTGTTAATAATTGGGGATCTATGCTACCTATATTGAGTAATAGGTTTGGCATATTAAAGGATGGTTCAATTGGGATCCGTTTTCCTTTTGATTTTATGTTTTCTCCTTTTGAATTATCAAATGGGATCAATATTTGTTGTCTAGGAGGAAACCCTAAATTATAATTTTCTGTGTGATAATCATATGACTGATTATACACTCCTGATACACTTTCATCGTCTGCCATGAATCCTTTATAGGTCTGGATTGAAGATTCAGATCTATTATCTAGGTTTTCATTAGATTCTTTTTCAATTCTATACCATTCTTCTAAGTCAATGGTATTTATTAGGTTTTCTATTTCGTTTTCAGAAATACTTTCTGTATCTTCAGGATTCAGATCTTCTTCATATCCGGAAAACAAGTTTTGTCTGTATAGAAAATCTTCATTTTCGTCATCAGAAGTTTCATCGTCTTCTATTATTTTATTCATAAAAGCTGATGAGTTTCTATGCGGTTGTGTTTCTTCTTCCTTATCGATTTGTGAATTATTAATATTTTCATAATTCGTAAATCTAATAGAAAGGGATCGCCGTCTATTGTTTAAGATAGCAGTCTGAGCAGTGGTGACTACTGGGTTTGTGGACAAGGTATTTATGTGAGTTTGCCATTCATGTCCTTGGTTTCTAGTGGAATTAAAGGTTTCTGGGGGTAAAAATCGAATTCCATTAGATTTTAGGGATGTCATTATAGGATTAGTGTTTATTCTATATCTTGGAGATATGTGGTCACTAATTCGTCCTATAAAAGTAATATCTAGGTGAAGGTTATTTCCTACAAAGTTTTCACCAAAACCCTGTGTTTGTACTTCAAGATATATATTGTCAATAAAATCTTGGAGATTTAAAGTATAATTTGGTGCTATGTAGATTAAACTAATATTCTGGTTTAAATCTACTTCAATTATACCAATCACAGCTTGAGAATTATTATCCCTAAAGCGTTGGTCAAAAAGGGCTAAGAATGCTCTGGCTCCTATGAAGGATCTAGTGAGAACTCTTATTCCTA
>Ga0209700_105209_pt1 | contig 22238 bp, 12 predicted proteins | sample SiratroredBW_FD_187528 | JGI IMG/M metagenome (GOLD analysis project Ga0209700, IMG submission 187528) | Root nodule microbial communities of legume samples collected from California, USA - Siratro red BW (SPAdes) (version 2) | ecosystem: Host-associated > Plants > Roots > Nodule | place: USA... | reverse complement strand
ATATATATATATATATATATATATACATACACAACATCCTACTAAGAGGTACATTACCATTAATCATCACAAGATAACACACACACACATGCATGCAGACACACGCACGCACGCACACATCCACCCACACCCACACACACAGTATCACAGTTTAAAATAGAGAGTAGCACACAAAACATGATAAGTTAGTGTAATCTCACATACATGCATATATCAAAACCATATACATATATTTTCACAATTCATATAAGTCATTCACATACAATCCATACACTCTCATATAATATTCAATTCATTCACTAAATATATATATATATATATATATATATATCAAAATCAAGTACTTAGCTCTTAGACTAGTGGTTACATCTCATGTCGTCAATCATTGACAACAACGTCACAAACACTTGACTCAACTTCTGAAAGATCATGCATTTAATTAAGCTTAAAGATCTGCACTTGTCACACTACCTTCATTAAGTTATCTAACAACAAATCTACATAATTAGAATGCATCTACTCACGTGACATGATGAATTCATATGCCTGACCATACATAAATCTTCTTTACATTGTAGACTAGATCATAAGAACCTCATTTGACTCTCACCACCTAATAATTTCCTATATGTGATTCTAGTATTAGTAAAGTTATGACTCTTTCAGAATCTCAACTTACATCGATTCCTTTCTTATGGTTGATCTAATATGTATAATTTTTTTAAAAATGTCAAATTTATTATTTTCTCAACTTGTAACAAACATATTAGAACACCAAGAAATAAATATCTGTCTTTCAAACATGAAATTTGTGCAAATGAAAACTGAGAGAATTTAAAGTCACTATAACATAATCAAAAGTAATGAAAAGACAATGTTTATGTACCACACATTTATAAATTATAACAAGTTCTAATTTCTAATGTGTTTAACTCGTGCTTGACAAATTTCTTCATTTGTCTTTGTGAACAATAATTCAAACATCATTTCACTAAATAATATGTAAAGATTTAAAGTGTACTTACAACATCCATAGTTGAATAAGTGCAATGTTCAGTAGTTGATTATCTTGGATGATTTCGAAGATATCCTACATGGTTATGTATAATAAAACTATACTCATATTAATAAAAAATAGTTTAAGAGAATTTAACATAAAAAAATATGCAATATAAAGACTCTTAGTGATAGGTTATAAATGTAAGTATGAAATATGTAAGATGTAATAGTTTGATAATTCTACAACTGATATAAAGAAACACCACAAAAAATTATAAAATTTTCTGACAAGTGTAGGTATGCAAAGTAAGAATAAAAAATCTAAAATAATACCTCAAAAACTTTAAAAAAATAGAAAAGTAATAGTAAACTGTGGAATTTTAGAAATTTTTTGAATTCTAAATTCCCTTCAAGTATTGCCCACCACATTCCATACCTTATTTCTAACAACTTTTATTTTTAACGCATTTCAATTTAAGTTTTTTTATCAAAAGTTATAATCATTTGAAGTTCTTTTGCCCTAAACTTTGATAACTCAAAATATGATAATTTTATGCAATTTAACGACTTCATTATCAAATATACACTAAAAGAAGTTATCATTAAAAAATTTGGATCAGAAATAAATTTTTAACTATTTTTAATCAATTTTACAAAATGGTTAACCTATTACAAAGAGAAGTGACAAGCGACAAAGGTTAGGAGGTGGAACCAAGTGACGTTCACGGTTCAGGGCGGAGAGAGAGACTCACGACTGTCAGACTTGGACAGCAGGTGACGAAGAAAAAACACGAAAAAATAATAATGAAAATGACGCTAGGTTGAAACACGATATTTGAATTTGTAATCCTGTCTATATTACATCGGTTGCCCAAATAACTGATGTAATAGACCCTAAACCTACTATATTACATCGATTCCTATAATAACCGATGCAATAAGTAGCCTCTTGAATAATTTTCAACTTTTTGTAAACATATACCACATAATACATCGGTTATAATAACAATTGATGTAATAAGTAGTGCATCTAATAATTTATAATTTTTTTTTCAAATGAGTCTTCATATACCACTTTCTACATCTATTATTTGCTACAACTCACGTTGTATAACACTTTTTATATTAATTAATTTTAGATGTAATATATCTTTAAATAATTATAAAATTTTATCGCATTTTTTTTACAATGATTCTCATTTAATCGATACAGTATATTATTGTAGAATCCTTATTTTATACTAATGAATATGTTAATTTAATAAAATTGATTTATACATTTTCTCAAATAAAATACATCATTTGAGTGAAATTACTAAAAAAAACTATGTGTAATTGAAATTTTAATTAAAGAAAAAGTATCTTAAATATCTAAATAAATTTAGTAGACATTAAACAAGTCTAAAAGTAAAAATAAAATTAATATAACAAAACAAGAGTTGTTCTATGACATATATAATAAAAATAAGATTATTAAATTATTTAATAAATTAAAAATACTTTAATAATTTAAAGCAAAAGAACAAGAATGAGGTAGGAGAATAAGATAGATAAGTACATATTAAAAAATAATATATATATATATAGTCGTACCGATCTATGCACGTATCTTGTATAAAATTTAAACGGTTTCAAACATCAGGCCAAGATTGCGATTCTTAAATACAAAATAAAGAAATAAAGGATGCATTAGGCCATGTGATTAGTGCATGAAAAAGACCTATAATAATAGTTGTATTCCGCCAAATCTTAGAAAAATCAGGTCGTGGAGCATTCCACTTGTGTTAAACAAACAAAATGTATGTCTAATCATATCAATTTGGTCACTCTAAACCAACCAAGTACTCTACCATGAATTTACAAATCAATTCAAACTCAGAATGAAGACAAAGAAAACAATCATCCCTTTCCTACGTCACTGCAACAGATTGATGTTGAGATTGGTCCACACCCTCTTCCTTGTAGGGTCCATCATAATACTTTCTCTAATGTACGTGACTCTTAACAACACAAATATTATTATTTCTTTGGAATTATTTGCTATACGCACAAATTTCTGCTCATCGTGCTCATCCGGTTGCATATAAAAGACAAAGTTCCACCAATCTCCATCACTTTGCTTCTCATTTCCCCAACTATTCTTCTTTTGTTTTCATTTTCCTCTCTTTCTTCCATGCCATTACTCATACTAAAAGATGACAGATACGATAGAGAGATTGTATTTCTTGTATTTTTTTCATAAATATTTATATTGCGGCTATTTTTGAATTTGTAGCCATGCCTATGCATGTTGGTGATGGAGAAAAGTTGACTGGTTGTCCTTGAAAAGATGCATCCAAAGATGATAATCGACAAATTGGTTTTCAAATGTCTAGTCATTCTTGTTCTTGTAGTGCCACTAAGTTGGAATTTAATTGCTTGATTGATGGCTAAGCCCATGTTTGCGAGAAGCCTAAGGAATTTAATAATGGTTTTCATCATGGTGGATCTAGACAAATGCTTCAAGAACATAAATTTATTGATTGTGTTTAGATAAATAGGAGAAAGTGGGTTTATTAGATAAATGAGTTGTAAGTTGATATGGGGTGATGGAATTTTAAATAGAGAAAAAAAACGATAAGAACTAAAAGTAAAATTAATGTTTTCATATATTAAAATTAATTTATGCATGAATTGAAAATTAAACTTTAAAAAATAGTAGAAAATTATTTTTGTAATTCTTTTACGTTTAAGCTAATTTAATTTTACGAAGAGGTTTGTTTTTCTTCATATCTGTTTTATAAATGCTTATGCAAGAGCTTTTCCAATACATGTGAATAGGAAACTTAAATGCATCACCTTCTTAATTTGTGTAATGTGTTCAATACACCTCACAGCTTCGACGACAGAGAATTTTTTTTTTTTCCCAAAAAAACTAGCAATTAATGCGAATAATCACGGATGCATTTGTTCAAATAATTATTTTAAAGAAAAATTATATAATTAATAGAAACTTAAATGTATTTTTTTTTATTTTTTAATTGTTTATAGTTTTTTGTTATTCAATGTCAATTTTTTTAACATTCAACGTTATAAATCTTTTACTAAGTAATAAAAGTTAATTCACCATTTTTACTATTTTTTTCATGAATTAGTTATAACTTCATTCTGTCTAATAATAGGCTGTTTTTACACACTTTTCTTAGATGAAGAACTAATGAAGTTTTGAAGGTCTCTTTCTCTCTTATTCTCTTCACATTCATGCACAATACATGTTTTCTATTGAAATCATTGACTTTCTTTAATAGTTAGATACCTTAACAAACTAAATACTAAGTACAATTGAACTTCGTACAAACTAATCTAGAAAACTAAATTTTAATTGGACTACTAAAAGTTTATCAAACTAAAATAATATAATAACTTCATTTAAATAATGGTTTAATTACTATAAAAAATAACTTGACAATATATCTCATGATGAAATTCACGAAACTTTAGTTCAGTAAATATTGGAATCATATAGCCAGGTTGTAAAACTAAACTTGATTTTTTTTTTTACTTTATTGTATTAAGCTAAATTAATTAATTTAGTTTTTCATTTTCTCTCAATAAAATTTGATTGACATTTAGTTAAAGAAAAAAAAAAAGAAATAATAGATATATTATATTTAGAAAGATACTCTGCAATCTAATTTATAAAATAAGGTCATATCATACAAACTTAAGAGTTGGAAGTGACGTGAAACTATAGAAGTATTCAACTAATTACAAAAATGCAACAACATAATTATTTTTAAACTTTAAATATGCTTGTTTTCTTCAATTAATTACAATCATTTCGTCGTTGCACTTAAAAATAAGTGTCAAAAAGTATAGTCATTATATGTCTTACCAAAAGATTAAATTTTTTGAAACAAGTTATGTGTTCCTTTGAATTGCAATTCATTTTTTTTTCTAAAATAGTAAATATAATAGTCATTTTAAAACATACCAATTGTGTTCTCATATTATTGCTTTCTAATTTGATGCATATTTTATCCTTACTTGCATCAAAATAATAGTTATAGGCTAAAAGTATTTTCTTTAATTGCAATATGTCATGAAATTAATATCATGTCGGCCCCAAGAGGTACAATTAAGTAAATTACCACTATAATGAAATCAAAGATTAAAAACATTAAATTGTAGCACAACTAAATTGAAAGCAAATTCAACTTACAACGTTCAAAAAATTTAACTACTTAAAGATCTTTCAACTTTGATTACAATCTTTTGGATGAGCATTTAAGCTCGTCATAATAAGAACATGGAAAGTATAGATTATATTTGCAATTTTTTTGACAAAAATAAAAAAATTAGTATGATTGTTATATCAAAACATATTAGTTAAGAAATATTCCACTAGTGAAGATAAACTTTTATCAATGATTATAGATCTTAAAGAGTTCTTTAATCATCAACACCTTAAAGTTATGTATGATATAAGTGTTATTTATTCTTTTAACTTATCCTTCCATTTAAACAACCTCTTCTATTTTATCTCCTTACATTAAAGATAATAATGCTTTAATTTAAATTACCAATAACAATCAATGATAAATTTTTTTACATAACTAAAAAAATTTAAAATAATACCTTTGAATTCATGATGACGATTCCAAAACATTTTTAATTGATTAAATATTTGCTATTTAAAAAAATCTCTTTTTAATATGATTTTTTAAAATAATCTTGTAATCAGTTTGCAAAAATAAAAAATTAAAATATATAGTAACAGCACCAACCTTAAGTAATAACGATAATACAATTATATAGACAAAAAAGTCAGAAACTCCACTATCAATTAGTCAATTAGGCAGCATAACAGATAAAATAAATATTTTTATCACTAAATCTAGGTAGTAGTCAGTTAAGTGTTTTTAAATAAAAATAATAATTAAACCAGTGAATTAAAAAAGAATTTTAAATCACACCTTTATTTGGAAGAAAACAAAATAAATGTTTATTTTATAAAATAATTTAGAAAAAAAAAACAACCGAACCATAAATGTTCACTAATTATAGTCAATCTGAAATAACTTTTCTTTTGCAATTGATTTCAAGTTCAAGCATATAGTTGTAGTTATTAAATAATATGATAACTAATAAACTAAGGTTTTAAACATATATATGCTTTTAAAAAAATTATCTTTGATGTACGCTTCTAATTAAAAAGAAGACTTCCTCGACTTTTGTTGCTTGTCTTTGGTTCTTGAAAGCATATAAAATCGACAATAAAGAAAGTCTACAAGAGATAAAGAAATAAAAAACAAGAAATATATCCTCTCAAATCTTGACTAAAAATGTGAAAAACTTACATTATGACTTCTAAAAGACTTACATTTTGTGGGTTTATTTTGTGTGAAACATTATTGGATCACATTTTTTTAATAAACTAGCGTTTAACTTATGTTATGCATATATATATATATATATATATAATATTTTTATTTTACTTACATTATTTATATAATTGTATGGAAAATTTTCATTATTTTGAAATTTGAAAATGTAAAATGATAAGATATTTCAATCAATTTTTTTTATATTGTTAAAAATAAATTTGATTAGAATCTAAACGTTCTAAACAATATCTGGAGTAATTTAAATATAAAAATAATTAAATTAGATTAAAACTATTGAAATTAAATATAATTAACTACTTATATTTTATTTATCACATGTGTTGAATTACTAAATAATTGATATATTTTAAAGATTATTTAATCAATTTGTGTGATTAGTTGGCAAATATGTTATCCTACCCATGTGTGGCCTTAACATGAACTGACTATTTTTATTTTACCACTGCTTGAAAATCACTAGGCATAAATTAAGGAAGTTACTTAATAATCAGACATGATTTTCTCTCGGAGGCTCGACATTGAATTATCAATGAAATAAAAAAATATAAAATATTGTTGTTATTGAAAAAGTTATGTGGATGAAAAATCTATTGTTAAAAAAATAATATGGATGTAAAATCTAGTGGAATTATTTGATTTAGAAGTTATAGTATGTGGTTTGAGAAGAGATGATTGTTTCTTGATAATATTTGTAAAGGAAAAAAACATCAAAATTTGAATATAGGTAAATGTATTGAAAAAAGAAAAAGTAAATTATTATTCTCAATAGATTATGAAAGTATTAGAGAAGGAGTTGTTCATCAACTAGGTGTAAGTGTCTATCTCAAAAAACGATAAATAAAACCTTCAAATAGGTGTCATTGAACATAAAATACCAGACAAATTGTATTTTCATACAGGGATTAAGTGTACTTTTAAAGTGTTACAAATATTATGTACTTACAGCATTAAAACAATAAAATAAATAAATAAGAAAGGAACATCTATAATTATATTTATGTTTATCCACCTTGTTAATTTTATAAAGTTCTTACTTTCTCCTTACTATTTTTCTTATCAGTTTTTACATTTTGCATACCATTTAAGTTCTTGAAAAGGTTATTTTCATCATTAATATCTTCTGTTTTCCTGATTTACTTGTAATTTTTTTCATCAGTTGAGTTTCACGTGAATCATTTCAAGTTTTAATTATAGTCTTTTTTTTTGCTTCATTATTTATTTTCCAATTACGTTAATTTGTTTGATTTTTTTTTTTCATACAATGCATGAATTTTACTTTAACATTTACTTTAAAAATCAGCAATTTTCCATAAAAATAAGTACCAAAATAATTTTATCGTTGTTTTGGTGATCTTTCTATTTATTTATTTTTCATTCGAATTTTTTTTATTGTTGTTAGTTCATTCAAATTAAAATATTCCACAAACAAACATATTTATTTTTAGTTAAAAATATCAATATGAAGATGTCTCTCATCTTTCTAATTAATTCCTTAACCTAGACCATAAATTCTAAACCTTAAAAATATTTATTTTTGGTGATTTTTCTATTTATTTTTTTTCATTCAAATTCTTTTCATTGTTGTTAGTTCATTCAAATTAAAATATTCCACAAACATATTTATTTTTAGTTAAAAATATCAATCTGAAGATGTCTCTCATCTCTCTAATTAATTCCTTAACCTATTGATCTTGGCATTGTTCTATTTATTTATTTATTGTATTATTATTTTTTTAGGTGGAAAAGAACATCCATTGGACCTTGCTCATTTTGTTTTTAAAATGAACATTCAATCGTGAACAGCTTAATTGGTTGTGATGCTATAGAAAAAGTTAACATGGTGAGGTTCGATCATGTGAAAGCATCGAAGATTTAGGTACCTAAACATCGATTTGCACTATTATAGCATTACCTCTTATTTACATTAAACTAATATATATCTCTATGCTGTATGAGGCAGCGTCAATGAATACGACACAATGGGGTCAAATCAGTTAATCTTGATTACTATCCCAATTAAACTAGTGAGATCAGTTTCCTTTTCGACTTGGTCAATAATCACCCTAATTAATTAATTAATCAAAAGTCTATATATTTTTAAGTATTTTTAGACCCTTTCTCTCCTTTAGCTATAAAAGCTAGGTAACTTTTTCGATGGCTTCCATTTAACTATCATTTAGCCATCCACTCAAAATCCACTCCAGAAAAATCACATTATTATCGGTGAAAGTTCCAGTAGAGGGTTTGCTTACTTTTTGATTAGTGAACATACACATGATGGGTCTATAACACTAAAAAAAAATAAAAATTTATAACTAATTGAGGCAAACCAAACACATGAAAATTCAGCTCACTTTTCACTCCCTTCTCTTTAACATCTCCCATATGTATTTGTTTGTGAAGATAAAGCGAAACACAAATGTTGATCAGTGTGGTAGTTGATGTTCTTCAAATAAACCTTCATTATTTGTAGACATAAATGTTGGTAGAAGCTTTATGGAAAATTCTCCATACATTTTATGGCCAATTGGAAAAGTTGTGTGTGATATTTCCTCGATAAGAATGACAAAGCAAGCAAAGTACATATAATTAATTTGAAGACACTTGGCTTCTTGTGTCGTATCCATGTATGAGTTTTCATGCCCACATGTAATAAACAAATGCGACCAAACTTTGCCTCCACAGTTAGGTTTTGGACCTTTCGTTGTGAAGGACCATGCCATCTTCAGCTACTAAACGCATCTAAATCATCACACACGTTTCAACCCCTCTATTTGAAACTTCTACACAAAATTTTAAATTATTGTTCTTATCTTCACATATCCGGCACACCAAGATTGGCTTAACTTGGGTGAATAACACTAACGAATAACATATTAGATCCACGAGATTGCAAAATAAAATAAAATAAAATGTTTTGGTTAGTCGTTGATTGATTAATTATACCAAGTAATCTACTTCACCATGCCTAGTTGTATGAGTACATGATCTTTTTTATGCTTTCTTTTTCTATCGAGGTTCTTTCATTGTTTAAGATATCTTTGTATCTTCCAAGGTATTTAGAGAGGAAGATATTGGGAGAGGTGTATGAAGGAATCATGTGTCATGGTTATGTTTCCTTTTACTTTATATATATATATATATATAATCTCGTGTACCCTTTTCATATTATGCGTATTTATGAGGGAAATTAAATATGGAAATGGTAGATGGCTAGGAACAAGGTGGGGTGACCGTTCTTTCTTTTGATTCAACCTACCTGTCAAATATTCGTTCTGATGAAAATTTATTTTCGTAATATATGATGCAAAAATAATAAATTGTGTGCTCAGGAAATGGTGTTTGGGGTCCATATTAGTTGAAGCTTTGATGGTAGACCTTGCATGGGAGAGCTATTCTTTTGTTTGATTCCTTGAAAGTGACAATGCAATGGATACCTTTGTATACGAAATATCTCACGTCAAAATCTAGGTTAAACGTACTCAAAGGGGAAAAAGAAATGATTCATAAAAATTAACACTCAACTCATACCATATTTTTCAAAAATTAACAATGAATCTAAATTAAATTTTTCATAACATTAAGTTAGGGTTTCTACCTTCTAACTTATAAACTTTTAATATGCATATTTTTTTTCAATATTAGAATGATTATTTTTGTTTAGTTCACGACATATTTCATTATAAGTTGCAATAACATGATGCTGATGATGATAAGTGTGGTTGAAAAACGACAATTGTACATTAGGGAAACTGCTCCGAACATTGTGATTGCAGCAATGGAGGGTAAACATCTTCTTCACATATTCTCGCCGAAAACGTTGCAAGCAAATTTGCCAACCATGAATGTGACCAACGTAACATAGTGTGGTTTTGTTTTAAGTGAAACAACATTTCACACAATATTCAACGACAATTAAAAATTGATTTAAATATTACCATTGAATCCAAACACATCCTCTCATATCAAAGATAAGGCACGATGTTTCAATACACTCAATTAGAATTATGGCAATATGGTATGCAACCATGAAGGATTACGTATTTGAGATTTTGAATTTATTATTGATTGCTTGATTACGGAAGGGCTGCAATTAGAGAACAAAGAATTTTCAAATCCTTAAACACCTAAAAAGTCCTTTTCAAGTCTTAAAACTAATGTCATATTCAGACCATTGGTTCTTTGATTAAGCATTGAGTAATGAAAAATCAACTTTCATATCAACATCTAGATGTGTAATAAGCTAGAATACACGTTTCCTAAAATTTTAAGTTTTCCAACCCTTAGCTAGCTTGCATATATATACGTTCAAACGCATGCCACACCTTGATTGAAGAGCTATTGAGTTAGTCTACACACACTTTTGACCTAAAAATTGTTGAACCTTGAAAGTTTTCATACCGGTATAATTAAGTTCATTATTAGCTGCTTTTAGAGAGGTAACTGTCATATTAATCACTATAGCAAAAGGTGGTGATGAATAGAAGGCATTGGGATGCAAGAGACTACAATTTTCTATTCTTACCTTCATTTCATATTTTAAAGATGTTTTAACCTATTTTTTATTAAAACAAGGTCAATAACATTTTAGAATTTTAAGGTTTAATCAATATTTTTCTCTCCAATATATCCTCGTTTAGTTTTCTATAACTATTACTCAAAATGTAAAAACCAAACATTAATGTAATAAATAAGGATATTTTAGTCCAATTGTTAATATTTAACAAATGTCATCTTTTAAAAAACTATATTAGAGTGTAGAGAAATACACTTCCTTATATGTTCGTTAACTTTCATATAGTTTCCATTGAAAGCATCACCTTTTAAAATTCCTTGATCAACCCAATGCCTTAATCACACTAGCTAGCAAAATCCTCAGTAAGTTATTTTTATTAAATATTTTCTAATTTGTGTGCATGAATTTTGAACATTTTAAAGAGATGAGAATTGTATAACTACAAGGAGTATTGTGAACATTTTATTACGTTAGTTGTAAGAAAAACATAATGGTTAAAATGTAACTTATGTAAATAAAAACACGGTATTATTTTTGAAATTATGTACAAAGATATTACAGCAGTTGAGCTCCCAATCGCTGTAGTATCTATCTATTACGTCGGTTGAGAGCTCAACCGCTTTAATATCTCCCTACTATAGTGGTTGATTTCAGCCGTCGTAGTATCTCCGTATTACTACAACAATTGTGTTCTCCAATCATTGTAATATCCTTGTTTTAATTCCTGCGCACTGATTATTGATCTAATGTTTTCACTTCTTGCATTATTTGTCCTTCTCTCTCTCTCTCGTGCTGCGCCACTGAGTTTCTCTGGTTCATTCTTAGCTCTTCTCACTCATGCTCATTTGGTTAGTTCCTTTGTTGTCTTCATCTACTTTCTTTAGCGTTTTCGACATAGGTGGTTTAATAACTTTTTTAAGTTGTAGGTTTTTGAGGATGTTATACGCTTGATGCGTGATATTTTCTCCACCGTGAATGTTTGGTTCGAGGTCCCTCACCGATTCTCTTTGCAAGAGGTTAGCAATTTTGTAAAATTCATTAAAAATAATTATAAATTTGTTTTTGACCCAAACTTTTTTATCAACAACTTGATTTAGTATATGTTTGATGGTAGTGTTCTTATGTTGTATAGATTTATCCTAGATTTTGAGTTACAAAAATTTAGGGCGGAAAAATTTCAAACAACTATAACTTTTGTTAGAGAGCTCAGATTGAGACGTTCCAAAAATGAAAGTTGTTCAAAATCACATAACGAAGCTCGTGGGCATCCTGAAAGGGATTTCAATTCCAATTTTTTTTCAAAATTTCATTGTTTACGTTGTACTATGTCAAAGACTTTCTACAGCAGTTCCATAACCAATATTGTATGCCTTCCAAAACCGCTATAAAATGTAATTTTTATACTAGTGTTACTTTATTTTGCTTTTTGTATTATCGAAATATTTGAACGACTTTTATGATTCTGTAATGAAAAGGAAATATATTATCCAACCATTTTTTTCACTCGATAATTGTTGCATTGTTAACCAATTAACTAATAATGGAGGTTAATGTTCAATTATGGTGTTATTAGCTTGTTTTAGTTGAAATTAGAATAGGAAATAAATAGGTATATGTGAAAAAACTCTTGATCGGGTTGAAAGATTCTTCTTATGCTTCTAATTCAATATATTTTTTACTATTGATAAAAGAATGTTCAATTATGAAAGTGGTTGAAAACAGAAAAAGCTTGAACTAAGAGAAAGAATAATCTTTACCAGCAGAGAATATTTTGTGATCGAGAGAGCCTACATTTTTTTACAAGAAGTTAAAATAAAGAGAAAAATTAGAAGTTAATTAAGTGTTCAATTACATTTAACAAGTTGCAGTTTCTTAGCATATTACACAGTCCAATAAAAATATATACCAAGCCAAAACATATTCCTTTATACAATTGTTTTAGATAAAGTGGATTTATTCTAAACTTTCTTTTTATTTGCATAAAAGTGATTCTGTCCATTGCATGGAAGTTTATGCCAAACACATTTTCATGTAAAAAGACAAACATGGCCATCGAAATAGGTTGCACCCTTAGAAGATGGTAGCATAAAAAAACCTGTTCCTTAAGGCAGAAAGAAAAGTAGAAGTGGATGATACACTTGAGTTTATTAAGCCCCAAACTTTCTTGGATTGAATAACTATATACTAAAGTTGAAAATTTAAGCAATAAATAATAAATCCACATGCCTGATCAAGTGCAAGTGGCAGAGGGAAACAACTTAAACATACAGTTTTTAATTACTTATTTAATTGTTAATTAAATATTAATGACTCTAGGTGTTATGATGAGAGAATTTGAGAGTAAATCTACTTGCAGATATACATAACTGTGACAACTAAGGGACAGAACCTAGGTTTTGTTCACCCTCCCTCCTTCTCTTACTTAGCAATGTGTGCATGTATTTTAAAATGTGTATATTTCTATGCTATGTACCTGATTTTATATAATAGTTTGAGATTCTCCATTATTTTGGAAAGATAAACTAGACATCTTTATTACCACTTTTGTTATTCATACAAAAGTAGCACGATGCGACATGAACTTAAGAACTCTCTGTTATGTATCTATTACCCTGCACATGGTTTAGGTCAGATTTTGAAGGAAAAAAGTTGAATGTGTTAATTAATTGAGAATGTGGTTCTGTCTTCTTAAATCTAATCACCACTCTCCTTCAAGCATATAAAATAGTGTTAGCCCAATTTTACTTCATAGACTATAGATGACTTTTTATGTTATATGAAAATGTTGTAAAAGTTAAAATATGCCTAAATTGATTAAAATACAATAATTCATAATAACACTGTCTAATATAATTTTTGTGGAATTATTAGACTATATAACTTTTGACATTATAAAATTATTCATCATTCTTTTATTATCATATGATTTATGATTTACCCATATTTTTTAAAATAATGTTAAAATATAAACTTATTATTCATATAAAATATATGAATAATAAATTCGTTTTTTCTCTGAGTAAATATGATCTAATTATATAATATATATATATATATATATATATATAATAAAAGTCTTTGTAACTTTAGCTAATCTTTCAACAAGTTTTTTCACAATTAAATCTTAAATACGTTTTCTTGTATTTAAAAAGATTTAATTATTACATATTTGAAATTTAATTGGGTATATAATTTCCTAAAAAAGATAAGTAAAAATTATTACATATTTGGTGTCCCATTAATTATAACATTAGACATCTGGATAGTTTTCTCAAGACACACTCAACAAATTTTCCATCTTTTTGAGAAGTTATATTCAAAATAACATATTATATTTGAATTTAATTTAATAGAAAGAGCTTGTTATTATAAGCTGTCATGAACAAATCTGTTAGGGGTAATGTATGTTTCTTGCTTACTGTAACTGATCAATTACTATTATTAACTTTAATTTTGAAAATTCTGTTTTGCTTCTAAAGTCAAAATATTGATTATCAGAATTCAAAACAGATTTGCTAATCTTGGAGTGTAACTTTCATAAACTGTTACAAGAATATATTTTTTAAACATTATTTTATAAAAAATAAGAAATCTATGCACTGTATAATAATATATGATTGAATATAATTAATTATAATTTGTTATGATTGCAAACAGAAATAAAAAAATAAAAAAATATGTATTGAAACTACTGAATTGACTTGTTTTATTTTACTTTAAAAAATATGTATTAAAAGACATTTAAAGTGTTAAAGCTTGAAAAAGTTGACAAAAGAAACTGTTAGAAATTGTGAAAAGTTAGAAATGTAATAAATATTAGAATGGAGAGATGAGTTAAAAACATAAAACTCACTGTGGTCCATTGGAAATATCATAACTGTTAGCTGATTTCTGTGAAATGTCTCCAATTCTCTGTTTTCTGAAAAGAAATTAGCTGGTTTTGTTTTTGTCCGTTTGATGAGGTGAGAAGGTAGGAAACGGATGAACGTTGACGAATATGCCCTCCTTCCAGATAGCGTGGACCCGCACCGCACCGAATAAGTCACCCAGACAATTGGTCCGTACGCAGACACAACAGTTTAAGAAATGAGGAGGCAACACAGCGAGGAAACCGCTCCCAAACAGAGATGGGCCCCACCGCTACGTGGCTCAGGGGTCAGTCTTTGATGTCCCCACCTCCATTCACGCACCTCGCACGTGCGTTCTCACGAGGCAACTTCTTCACACCGCACCGGCACGCCACGTCGTGCCACACACGCCGCACCTTATTCACATCTGCACCACTAAAATAACTGCACCTCTTCAGTAACTGAACCCCAACCCAAGGATAATTTTTTTTTATTACCAAAAAGAGTCAAGGTGTATGGTTTCAAAAAGTGGATTGTCTAGTACGATACGCCACACGCCATGCCTTGCCATTATGCTAACATAAAATAAAAAGCAAATTTATTTGGTGAAGCAAATTGCAAAAGGAGTGAAAGGAAGAAAAGGTAAATAAAAGAAACAGTGTGGTGGAGTAACTTTTATTATGTACATTTACATTTAATGTTATACTAAATAAATTGTTTTGGCAATGGATGAAAAAGTGAAAAATAATTAATTTATGGTTAGATTGAGGGGGGAGAAATGGTATGAGTTTTGACTTTGTTGTTCTCTCTCTAGAAATGGCACAAGAGCCAAAGGCTTAAATAAAGAGGACTGATTCATTGAGGCTCCCTTGTAGTCAGCCACCTCATTTGCATGCCTAGTTATTCTCTCCCTCATTTCCTCTTCACTCTTCACATCACAGCATTCATTCATTGATTCGCATTGCAAGAAAACCAAAGCCACACAAAAACTTGATACTACTATAAGAGAACCCAACCACCAAGGCAAGGAGCAGTAACAAGCACAACCAACTCTTGCAATCATGGCAGTTGAGGCTCAGCACATGAATCTCTTCCCCGCGCAGTTACCAACCGCCAGGTAACCCACCAAACTCTTCTTCTTCTTCTTCTGTCTCTGTTTCTGTTTCTTCATTTCCACATATCTCACTCTGTTTTCGCTTTGAATCAGAGAAATGACGAAACCGAATCGCGCCTTCTACAACGCGCAAATCGAAGGTGGCATGGCTCTTCCTTCAACGGTGCTTCCGTTTCACCACGCCACCCTCTGTGACCCCAACTCCATGAACAAGTCCGATAGCGGCCTCACCTACAACATCCCTCTCCCGAGGAAACGCTCCAGAGATTGCATAACGGAATCCAACGTTCCTCCTGCGTCGCACAAAATCAAACCCTCCTCTTTCGACCAAGACCTCGTCTTCCATTTCCAGAACCAGCAATCCGAGATCGACCGCTTCATCGCGCAGCACGTAAGTTCTCTCTGCTTTTCTCTCTTTTTCGAATCTCTTGAAAGAAGCTGAATGAAAACGTTTCGCTCATGGCTTTCTTTTCCGTTTTTCAGACAGAGAGAGTGTGGCTGGAGCTTGAAGAGCAGCGAGTGAGGCAATCAAGAATGTTGGTGAAGGCGATACAAGAGGCCGTGGCGAACAAACTCAAGGAGAAAGACGAGGAGATTCAGCGCGTGGGGAAGCTCAATTGGGTGCTTCAAGAAAGAGTGAAGAGTCTCAGCGTGGAGAATCAGATTTGGAGGGAGTTGGCGCAGAACAACGAGGCCACCGCGAATTCGCTCAGGAACAATCTGGAACAGGTGCTGGTGCACGTTAGCGAGGAGAACCGCCACCACGGCGGCGCCGCCCCCGCCGAGTCGAGTTGCGGGAGCAACAACCGCGGCAGGGAGGAGGAGGGGGAAGAAGTGTGCGGAAAGAGAAACGGAAACCGAAACCGAAACGATGGCGTTTCGGGAAGAAGGATGTGCAATGAGTGTGGGGTAAGAGAATCGATAGTGTTGTTGTTGCCATGTAGGCATCTGTGTCTGTGCACAATGTGTGGGTCCACCGTTCACAATTGCCCTCTTTGTCTCTCTGGCATTAATGCTAGTGTTCATGTCAATTACTCTTAGGAGTTTATTGCATTTTCCATATACCCCATTTTACCTTTACACCCATCGGAAAATAGTTACAGTATTTTTTTTTTCTCTGTTGTCCAAAGGACAGTCACTGTAAGGAGGAAGAAACAGATCAGAAACGGTAGACGGTAGAATTCTTTTGTTGTTTTCATACAGTATAATTGCATTCTCTTGTTCTTTCTAGAATCTGTTTATACATTAGGTGAAATCACTTAATTTAATCTGAATGAAAGAATTTTAAACAGAAAGGAAAATTTTGAGTTTTTGTTGGTATGCGAACGTCATTTATTGTGGCTTTAAGAAAAGAATGGTGTATGATATTTGGTTTTGGGTTGACAAGGAAAGTGGTTGTAAAGTAATTAAATGGGAGAAAAGCACAGGAAGCAAGAGGGGTGTGTCCCCCACTTTGAGTGAATGAATTGTTGGATGAGAAAAGAGTAGGGGAATCCATCCCACTAGGAAGAAAGTTGTTTTGTTGTGATGATGGGTGGGAAATGGCGAAGGGAACAGGTCAAAGGTGGTGTGTATATGGTCACCAACAGAAGTGGGCATCGATTCCGGAAACGGGTATGAATTGGCGATGAGTGGTTTGTTTTGTTTGCTTTGATATGAATTGGTGATGTGTGTTTTCCTTTTGTTTGGTGTGATTATGCTGGTTGAATTGGTACGAAAAGTCTGAAAAGTTGGGACTGACCTAATATCCCTGTAAAGGGAAAGCAATGAGAGTGAAAAGGAAACAAAGATAAGTCCCTGTTGGGTGCTGCACACTGAAGACGACTCTGCAGTAGAAATCATCATAACACAACACGACCAACCATATTCATATAAAGTTTCCAATGTCTAATAACCAATGCCCATCATATAAAGAGGATGCTTCCTCCCTCTTACCCTTCTCTTTCTTTAACCTTCTCTTTTTCCCACTCTTTTAATTCCTCACTTCTTTTGTTTCAATTCTTTCTTTCTTCCACACTCGCAAAAGGATCTGTATTGCTTGTACCACCTTCTCAACAGCATTTAACCTTTATTCTCCTTTCATGCATCCAATAGAATAAGGATAATAGTTAAGTTTAAACCTTTTCAGTAAATAAAATAACCAATGTCTATACAAATCTCGAGAATTTGCACTACTATTAATAATGTGAAATGATACTCCTTTAGATTAAGTATTGTTGACATTTATGACTTTAATAAAATAATATCTGAATTCCTTATAATGTTTAAATATACATTAATGTTTTTATTTTATTTTATGATTACAATATTTAAATAGACATTAATATTTTTATGTCATTAATTCTTTTATATTTTTAATAATAGCACTTATTACTTATTTATGATTTATTCATTTTATATTCTAAAGTTCAATATTATATTTTTCAAAAATTTTGTTTATATTTTAGTTAATATTACTTTAAATAGAATAAAGAAGGTTAAAGAATGATATTTTTCGATTAAAAACATAAAAGATAAATCTTATTTTAATTTTAAAACTGTGTGATTCGGGTGTTATTTATCCTAATCTCACGTAAATGTGATTTTCTTTAAAAATGAAATTTAAAAGTATTTAATGAAGAATAACTTACAACACTTTAATTTTTATATCATAAATATTTTTAATAATAGTTTTTTTTTCTGACTTTTGTTTCTCTAAATAAGCCTTTAATTAATGATACGGAAACCCTTTTAGTATTATTTCTGAACATTCATTTTACTAAATGAAAAAGTAATAACGGTAAGTATACATTGTTTGGGTGGGGACTGGGACCCACTTCCAAAATATAAAGTAATTGTTGTATATGAAAAATAATGCTCGCTTTACTCTTTTAATTGAATTAAATAATAATAATAATAATAATAATATAGTAAATTTAAACTTAAATAACTTCAAATATTTTAAAACCATGTTAGTTTTTGTTTGTGTCAATACTAGTTTTTTAAATAAACTGAGTAGGGTCATGGATTGTCCGTCACCTTTAAAAGCTCCATTAAGGTGTTGAGGTTTGCTCATTTTTGTGTTGGTTACAGAGTTATTCATTGCTTGCTGCTCCTTGCTTTTGTTCACAAGTTCCACGTGAGATTTGCTTTATTTACGAAACGAAGAACAAAAGATATCTTAAATGATGCAGTTGAGAATTCAGTCATACACGTAAAAAAATCAATATTATCCCAAATTTCATCCACAAGTATGGTAGTTATTTTCATGCTCATCAAGATTTGATGTGTAATTGGACACTTACTCTCCGGTAAACACTTTAGTTTGCATCTTACTTATACTGGTTGAGTTAGTTTTGTTTATTATTATTATTATTATTATTTGATGTGGGTTGAGTGACCCACATGTTTATTGAGAAACCAGAGATCCAAAGAGAGTGTTCCTTGTCAGAAGTATTGCATAACTTTATCTTTTCCCAATACATAATCTTCTCTTGTGACTTGTCTGTCACCAAAAGAAAAGAAAGCTGTGCATGGTTTAAGCTGTACTTCTGTTCTCAATTGGAATGGAATGATTGAAATGTCATAAACCTCTTTTGTCTTTTTTCCCCACTTTCCTGTTCAATTGCCTTTTCATTCTTTTATTTTTTTCAGTCCACCACCACATCCATGTTTCTTTGGAATAAAATCCAGGTTTGTGCACAAGGAATAAAATACACTATTATTCACTCAACCACAAATTCGCCAAACCACTCATTCACATGCCTCACTTTCCCCTCTCCATTATCTTAATACAACACAAGGGTTTGCAAAGTCTTTTTGTAAAGTTTTCTTTATATATATACATTGATAGATATAGATAACATGAAGTTGCTTAATGTGTCTAAAAAAATGTTGGGTGCCACTTGGGGTGGTCTTAGTTCCATCAATAATCACTTTTGTGTTGTTTTTAAGACGATTTCATATTGGAAAACAGACATGCCCTAAACTTTTGTAATCTTTAAATAATTTATATATATGGTGAAAAAAAAAACAGATTAAATAATAATTTTATTGAAATTAAGAATGTTTATGATATTTATCAAGAATCAAGTATGAAAAAGATGAGATAATAGAAATGAAATGATTCTAAAGGAGTCATAATCTAAAATACTTGTATATTTTAGAGGCATTGTCTAATGGGGCCGTTAGTAATTGACAGGGTGATACCTTACCTCCATAATGGAGGTAGAATCGATGAAAAGGTTGGATTCTTCCAATTAGGTGTATGGAAAGTGGCAAAACTAGAAGTAGCCAAATATGAGGTGGGTAATGGTAGATGTGTTGTTGGGCATTAGCAGAGCCATGTGCTAAGTAGAGACTGACACATCAGAATCAGACCCCTCAAAACCAGAGACTGATAGAATATCAAAGAGTCCCACCATGTGTTATAAAAATGAATAAAATTTTATGCCTTACGATCATTGAAGCTTGCCTTCAGAACCACGTCCATTTACGCCAAATTGGGGACATCACAGTACACTACAGATACAGCAGAAAGATCTATGAGACCCACGAGTAGGCTGAGAAATTCAAGGTACAGATAAAAGTAAAAAAAGGTTTAACCAAGTTGGAAGATTTAAAAAAAACCACGCACGCAGGTATAAATAATAAAAAAAGACCAGATACTAGGCAAGGGGTGACATTAAAAGTGGTCACTGTCAGCTTTGTATGACAGTATATTTCTCTGCATATCAAACTGAATAAAATAAATAAATGAAAAGTGACAATTCAAATGCCCAACGGCCAACTCCACAGTCTGGAATCAAAAGAAATTGAGAAAGCATAAAAGTATTAGTCACCTTTTGCTCCTACTAGCTACCATCTACAACAAGGCTCTCTATTCTAGATATTTGGGTGATTTCCGAGTGAATTAGTATAAGAGACAAACAAAGTGTTGTATTTTTTTATCTCATGTTCTAAAGCAACAAAAATCTTATATGGCGCAGTCGGGTGGAACTAGGAATTTTGAAAGATAAGCGTCAAATTAACTAATATATAATAAACAACTCTGCTAAATTTCTTTCTACAATTATGTTCATTATTGTAGAGCTAGCTAAGTCTTTATATAAGAGGAGATAGTAAGCCTAAATTAACTACAACAGAAATAACTAACATAATGATACTGAAGTTAACATTTACGTAAAATCTTATAAAATTTTATAGTAGCTAACTAAAATGAAAATTCTCTCAATTCAATAAAATAAAAATAAAGATTCATAAATCAACCACTTACATTTAATTAACATAAATCATCCACTTACATTTAATTAACATAAATAATTGTAGAGACCAAGTATATCAATTTTTTATGTAATGTCCTTTAAAACTTGTTATAATGTCGTATTTACGTGGTACCAATTACTTAGTAACACGTGTATAGACTCTACACGTTATTTAAAGTTAAAATATCATTTTGAAATATTTCTTTAAATATTTTATTTGTATTTGTATTTGTGCACTAAATACAAAATACGTAATTCAGTGTCAAACTATTTAATATGTCGTACAAACATAGCAATAGATGTTGCATACAAAAATTTGTGAGAAATGACGGCATGTGTTGACTTGTTCAAGAATACATTAGTTAAGGAAGTCATTTGATCCTAAATGTAGCTCTTATGACAATCATGCAGTTGAAATACGGGTTGGTACTCATAAGGGACTTATTAGAAGATATGAATATATAAATATAAATGTTTTTTTTTTTAATATGTATGTGTAAAGTATGTGATATGTAATAGGATACTCAAATTAACATTTTTCTTAGCGATTTTGTTGTACATATTGGTTGTGCAATGCAAATGGAGCAATATAAGGAAGAATGTTTTGTAGATTTGGGTGAAGATGACAAAGGTAAGGTAGTGTTGATGCAATAAACAGGGGAAGCATTGGTGCTTATGAATGCGAAAGTGATGGAAGATCTTGATATACATAGCACAGATAAATGTGTATACTAAAGTTATAAAGATATTGATATACATAGCACATATAAATGTGTATACAAAAGTTATATAGACCTATGTGATGAAGATATATTAGGGATAAAATTTGAATCTGAAAGAGATGTTTACAAATTCTATTACGCATGAGAGGTGTCATAGTTTCGGCATTAGAAGACATGAAGTTGGTTATGGTCATACGAATGAGGTACTAATGTGACAATACTTATGTAGTAAGGCTAGATTAAGAGACAAGAAACATTTAATAAGGGATGACTTAAAAAATGTATCATACACCACTTACACATACAAATTGTAAAGCGAAATTGTGCCCAATGTTTGTTAGTAATATATATAGGTGGATAATGGTTTCATTAAGGAAAGTCATAATCATATATTATGTGAACTAAAACA
>Ga0209700_105207_pt1 | contig 22249 bp, 12 predicted proteins | sample SiratroredBW_FD_187528 | JGI IMG/M metagenome (GOLD analysis project Ga0209700, IMG submission 187528) | Root nodule microbial communities of legume samples collected from California, USA - Siratro red BW (SPAdes) (version 2) | ecosystem: Host-associated > Plants > Roots > Nodule | place: USA... | reverse complement strand
ATAACAATTTTGTGTACTAGTAGGTTATATAATGGAGACTAATATGCATGTTGTTACATTGCAGGAGAGGAAGAAGTACGTGGTCCAATGAAAAAAAGAAAAAGCTACAATACCAAAACAAAATAAATCGTTGTTGTTTCAAAGTTGAATTTTCTTGTTAATATTGTGTTATTATGGGATGCAATAGTGGATCATTTTCTATTTTGACTTAGAAACCTTTTCTTTGTATGGTACTTGTTAACATTGTTCTATTATGAGATGCAATAGTATATCATTTTAATATAATGATCCATTTTTTCACATGGTTATAACCCAAATATCTTTTATTTCTCGTATCAAATTAAAAAATAATTTTACTTTTATATTCTAAATTATTTTAACAAGAAAAAAAATATAATATCACAATTTTAATTATTGAAAAATTTAATATTATCATTATTTAGAGACCAATATAGTGACCATATTTTGGTATTTATATATTTGGTCACTAAATTGATTTTTATGAGATTAGTCACTAAATTGGTTTCAATGACATTGGTCACTAAATTGGTTTCAATCAAATTGGTCACTAAATTGGTTTCAATAAAAATGGTCACTATATTGGTTTCAATGAAATTGGTCACTAAATTGATTTCAATAAAATTGGTTACTAAATTGGTTTCAATAAAATTGGTCACTAAATTGGTTTCATTGAATTGGTCACCAAATTGGTTTCTAAATTAGTATCTAAATTGGTATCTAAAATTAGCTACCAAAGTTTTAGCTACCAACTACTATTGGATTCTAAATTAGTCTCTAATTAAATTAGTCTCTAATTAAATTAGTGACCAATTTTATCATTTTAGTAACTAATAAATTGGTTTCTAAAAATAATTTTTCTTGTAGTGATAAATGTGTCTCCCTATTTTAAACTAAAAGATCTTTCGTTATTTCACAATAACCTTCACCATTTTCATCCAAATCTATATCTCCATTTCTAATCTTCAATAACTAATCAACAAATTCTTTTATATTATTTGGACTTTCATATGTTTTTTTTTGTAATATTTAATCTAATAATTTTAGTAAGTTTCAAACTGTGCAAATTTCTAATGTTTTAGAGTAATTTATTAATGACTTAATAATATGATTTCTAGATCTAATCTTCACAATAGAACATATTTGCCTAAAATTGTCTCTCAAAACAATTTTACTACCACATAAATTTTTATTATTATCTTCATTTTGACATTCACATTTGATAATATCTTTTCAAAATTCGATCAAAGCATAATTTATTTATTATTAATGCTTTATCACATATTATCAATTTGGTTAGAATCAACAATAAAATTAAATTATATATTTATATATTTATATGCCTAAAATTAGCTTCTACTATATTATATATTATATAAAAACTAAATATTCATAGTTTTATTAAATTATACTTTTATAGACGTCTATTTTTGAAAAAATAATTTACATGAAAAACAAATACTAAATTAAAATTAAATTAATTCTTTATGGACCTAAATTAAAAATAATATTATATAAAAATATCAAATGCTAAATAAAAATAATAATAGTAAAATTAAATTATATTTTTATGGACCTTAAATTAAAAATAATATAATAGACACTAGTAAAAATATATATTTTACATTGGTTCTGAAAGACATTCTATATCAGTTCTAAAACCGATGTTCATGCAGATGATGTAGAAAGTCGTGGACTTTCTACATCAATCGATGTAGTATATATACATCGTTTGATAAATCACTAATGTAAAATACCATTCTTGAGAGCTCAAGAAGAGATACTACATCGGTTGGAAGCCACAACTGATGTAATATCTCATTTAATATGATAAAAATGAGGCGCTGGAGGAGATACTACATCGGTTGTGGCTCCCAACCAATGTAATGTCTCCCTTATTACATCGATTGTTACTCACAACCGATATAATACCTCTATTTAAAAAAAATTAAAAACAATTGTGGGTTGATAAATCTCTAATCTATACGATGAAACACAACAGAAATTTTCAGAATTTTTTGACAAGTATAGACATGTGAAATAGAAAAGAAAAAAAAGCTCAAAAATATTAAAAAACTTAAAAATAAATAGTAAACAATGGAATTTTGTAAAAATTTTGAATCCAGAATCCTGTATGGGTAGTGTCCACCAAATTTGTTACCTCATTTCAAGCAATTTTCATTTTTGGATCGTCTCAATCTGAACTCTCTATAAAAAGTTATGGTCATTTGAAGTTTAGGGAAACGACAAGAGGGTTATGGTGGAATCAAACAATCACGCTCACGCATAAAGTAAGATCGCTGTTATAACATCCTTTATGACCTACAATGTTAATGTAAAAACAAGTTAAATAAACAAATCACACACGTCCAAAATTAAAATAAAGCAAGCAAAGAACCAGAGAGACTCAAGTAACGCGAGAGAAGGACAAATAGCAAGAGTAGTGAAAATACTAGGTTAAAAAGCACATATATTACATCCCTTGTTAAAATAACCGATGTAATAAGTCCGCGTTAAAACATGGATCATGTCACTTTCTACATCGACTGCGACTCAAAACCGATTTAGAAAGTCACTTTATTACATCGATTGGAGCAACAACCAATGTAATAAATGGCAATTTTAATTTCTTTTCAAAAAAAAAATTGCGAGATTTTTCTAAGTTATTTTTTACATCGGTTATATATAGCAATTAATATAAAATGCCCTTAATTACATCAATTATCTCTTAACTGATATAATATATTCTCATTTATATACAAAATTATAACTGTGCAACAATTACCATATTATATTCTATTATAAACTATCATTCTACTAATGAGAATAATTATGTATATTTAAAGATTCAATTATATTCAACTATAATCTAAAATCTATATTCTATGAAGAATAGGAATCCACTTAATCTAAAAGTGGAATGAGCGGGTTCCTTTTAATCTGTGCATTCTATTTTATTTTAGATTAGCCGCTCTTATTAATAGCCACTTTTAATAAAAAGTGTTAAAACAAATAGAAACAATTAAATAAAAAGTTGTTAGTAGTAGCACAAATAGACATTTACTCAAAAAATTTAATCTAAAATCCAAAGTGAAGGAGGTAGTAGTCAGTAGAAGTAAAAGGAATATGAGGAATATGTTTGGTTTATCGTAACCAGTCTATTCCACTCTAGGTTGGATGGGAAATATAGGGTTATACAATGTAATAAGTTCACCATAAAATATTTACACTGATAATTTCTTGGTTTTGTAAAATTTGAGGGGAAAATGGGTTCTATTTGCTTCATATTGTCTTTTTTCTGATTTATTGATACTCATGTTTATGAAAAATGGTATTCAACTTAGTTTGTACCTGCACAATTATTGTGTATTTTCAAATCCATCCTTGTGTATGAATGTTATAAGTGTCTATTAGTCTTTTAAGATTTATAGAATAAAGGATGACGTAAGTCCAAATTTTAAGATTATATCAAAGTCAATCTGAGATTTTTTATTGGATCACTTGTATTTGTCTACATTCTAGATGTTTAATTCTGTTCCTAGGTGTGAAGAGGGCTGTATTAAATATCCAATCTTGGGTTTGAAGGAAAGAGGGGTTGGGACCAAATATCCACTAGAGAATAAGGCTAATATCTACAGGACGTGGACAACTTACATTGCACATTCTATGAGTTTGGATTAGTTCTTAAGCCCAAATTCTAAAAACATGGACGAAGACTAAAGATATTGTGTTTTCAATCCTTCCTGTATTTTCAGTCCTTATAAGTTAATAATGTGAATAAATGTGTGATATTTAATTATCCTGGTAGATATGCATATACACGCCATATATACTTTCGTAAATGGAAGGATTTTCCATGGTCTGTGTCTTGTATTCATTATTAATTTGCTTAGTTCATTCAGATAGAGTCCATATTATTTTGCTTAGTTCAGATAGGGTCCACATTAGCCTTCAGAACTTAAGAAAACACTTAATGTTGAATTTGACCAACTTCGAGTAGTAAGTGTATTATAAGATCTTTTCTGTCAAAATAGTTTTGTTGAGTGAAATTTTGTTTATGAAATCAAAAGTAGGAATTTCAAGATTTGAGGACTACCCTTAAGGAGCAACAAGAGGATGTTCATCAAAACTAAAACGAAAACAATCAAACTTGAATACATTTTGGAGTCACGACAGAAACATCTGTAATTAATAAGCTTTTATGTTCATCAAAATGTTCACAAAAATATACTACAGAAACAAAGGGCATCCGATTATAACTGGATAAAAAATATCCGTTTATAGCAGAAATCCACAAAATAAGAACTCATGTACAAACCTGTTGTCCAGCAAAATTGCAACTTGATCGCAACTTCCAATGAGGAGATAATCGTCTTTCTTATTCCACTTTAGGGAGAATGTTGGTCCCCTGTGCTTGCTTAATGTACTCTTCAGTTCACCTAGTCATAGAGAGCAACAGAGTCAAAACACCTAATCAAATATCATTACGAGCAAATATTACAAATAAAAATCTTGAAAAAAAATCTCTTAAATGAGTTGCAAGAATAATACCAAAGCAGGGTAGGTTTAACAAGACTGTTATCAGACAAAAAGATACAGAAACTATGGTTTGAATTAGCAGTGACTAGGTTTACCAAGCAAGTTTACCAAATCATCAAAACAATGCAGTCTTCGGTTTGCAAGCATCTTACATTATAAAGAATGTTAACACTCCATGCATAGACCACCTATTTGTAATAGAACTCCTGAAGTTATTGATGCAGTTGTTTTTCTTCTTCAAGAATATAACAAAGGCCAATTCATACCGATCAAAGAAATGCTGATATATATATACTACTAGTGCATTAACTCTTATTTGTTACAAAATGTAGCAATCAGGTGCAAATTGCTTGTTGCCATCTCTTATAGCTTCAACTAATGTCGGTAAGTTGGATATGGCCTAGAAATTCTTTCATGAAATGAAATCACAAGGGTTGATGAATGATGATGTGACATATACTAGCATGATAGGTTGGGTGAAGATGTAGAGTTGTTTGAAGAACTTGATAGAAACAGGAATGCTCCTTGTGTTTACGCTTTTAATACCATGATAATGGGTTATGGTTTAGTTGGGAAATTAGTACTTGAGAGACAAAAGAGAAAAAGATGTATACCTAGTGTGATTGCATATAATTGCATTCTGACTTGCCATGGATGGAAGGGAAAAGTTGAGGAAGCATTTAGTATCTTTGAAGAAATGAAAATAGATGCAACACCCAATCTTGCAACCTACAATATTTAGTTGACATGCTTTGTAAGGCAGGGGAGCATGAAGCTGCTCTGAAAGTTCGGGACACCATGAAAGAGGCTGTCTTATTCCCTGATATCATGATTGTAGATATTATGATTGATCGATTGTGTAAAGCTCAAAGACTTCATGAAGCTTCTTCCTTAGTTTTAGATTTGGATCACAAAGTTTGCACCCCTGACACAGTAATATTTTGTTCACTTATTGATGGGTTATGAAAAGCTGTTAGATTCTGACCAGACTCCAAATGCAGTGGTCTATACATCTCATATTAGGAATTTCTTAAGTGTGGTAGGTCACAAAATCTATGGATAAGGGTTGTTCTGTTCTCCTGATCTGAAGCTCCTTAAGAATTACATGGATTGTGTTTTCAAAGCTGGTGAAATTGAGAAGGGAGGGCTTTATTTGAAGAAATAAAGGCTCATGGTTTAACGCTTGATATTCGGAGCTACTCAATTTTAATTCTTGGTTTTATGAAAGTAGGATTTTGAAAAGAAACATACAAGTTGTTTTACGAGATGAAGGACTACATTTGGACACCCATGCTTACAACATTTATTGATGGATTTTGCAAGTGTTGGAAAGGTCACAAAGCTTAGCAATTGCTGGAGGAAATGAAGACAAATGGTCTCCAACCAACAGTTGTAACTTATGGTTGTGTCATTGATGGACTTACTAAAATTGACAGGCTTGATGAAGCATATATGTTATTTGAAGCAAAATCAAAAGGTGTTGATTTGAATGTAGTGCTCTATAGTAGTCTTATTGATGGGTCTGGGGGAAGGTAGGAAGGATTGCTGAAGCATATTTAATTTTGGAGTTGATGCATAAAGGTTTGACTCGAAACACATACACAAGGAATTGCTTACTTGATGCATTAGTGAAAGTTGAGGAAATTACTAAATCTATTGTGTGCTTCCAGAACGCAAAAAACTTGAAATGCCCTCCGAATGAAGTAACTTACAACCTTATGATAAATGGTCTTTGTAAGGTTAGAAAATTTAACAAGACCTTTGTCATCCGGCAAGGAATGCATAATCAATGGTTAAAACCCAATAGTATCATATACACCTTATGTAGCAAGGATACTCACACGAACATAGATACAATACGCACATGAATACTTCAACACGTGTAATCTTTGAAATATAGAACACGGATCTATATATTACATTACTATGAATTATATAAAATGACAATCAAGATTTATGTATTTAAAAATCATTTGAACAAGGTTAGCCAAATATAATAAAAAATGAATCTAATTCATCAATCGAAAATTTAAAAAGTTAAAAGAAACATATATAATATAAATATTTGTGATTATATATAGGGTTTGTTTCTTGTTTCTAAAATCTTAATATAATTTTATACAATAAGTTTATGAGATTTTAGAAAATTATTGTATTGTCCTTTTTAAAATTTTATTGGAACAGTATTAGAATTGTTAAATACCTAAAAAAATGTCGTTTGAATTGGACACTTCACCGATATGTATCGTATAAGTGTCAGTGTCTGATAAGTGTCAGACACGTCATTTAAGAGGCTTTTCCGAGCTTAATAGCATACACCACCATTATTTCGAGACTGGCAGGACCACCATGTTTGATTTAGCTTGTTATTATGTTATGATAGGAGGATTAAGCAATGTGAATAAGGCAATGGGCACATATATACTTTTGAGGAAACCCGACTTCAAGTCAATCATTTCAAGATGTTTAAAGAGAAAAAAACAGATGAAGCAAAACATAAGCAATTTAACTTACACTACAAATCAATTGAACCAAATAATAAAACCAAATTCGAACAAAATTAATCAGAACAACATCAAAACCCTAAATTACATATATGACATAATGAGATATGTCAATACCAAATTTCGTCCGGATAAAAATAAAAATTACTATGTCAAAAATATTTTTAAGAGGTAAAGGGAAAATTCAAAAATAGTTATTTTATTTTAATTTTACTTCCAAAAAAACAACATAATTCTTTTTCATTATCTTTGTTATTTTCATGGGAGATTAGCCCAAGAGGGGTGCATGGTTTAACTCGTTTCTTTTCTTCTCCACACCCCCACTAACACATTTGGGCCACATCTTAACACTCTTTTTCACTGATAAGTACCAATTTTGAGTGCTTTTATACATGAGAAATATTGAGTACTTGTGGGTTTAAGTGTTATTTAAAATAGTAATTACTCCCAATTTTAGAGTTTTTGGATTTAAATTTATGTTTTGAGTCCTAAGTTAAAGGAAATCGTTTAATCTCAATTATTGTGAAATTTCAGGTATAAAAGAATGAAAAAAATGATAGATTGGAAGATTCATAAAGAAAAGAAATGAAAAGTTTAAAATAGAGAAAGGCCCAAAAGAAAAGCCACTTAACCTAGGCCCAAAACCAAGTTTAAAAGGAGATTTTTAGGGTTTTGGAAGGATCAAGACCTAGAGGACGGAGGCGGACGGCTACAATCAAGATTTTCTTCTTCTCTTGCAATCTTCCTTTCATTGGGTTGTAATGGCTACCATGGGTAGCTAATTCTTCATCTTTGGGATTCAATATAATCTTTTGAACTCATTCGTATTTTGGTGATTTTTATATATAATATTCAGTTTCTACTCAGTTGGTATTTTCATCTTGTGCTTAATGCTAGATTTTATCTATTCAATAGAGTCTTGATTTTGATTCTTGAATTTAATTGGGAAGTACTTTTAAGTTTCTGACCTAGATGAAAATACTCAATATATTGGAATACTAGGGATATGTTTCGATGTATTGATTGCGTATAACATCTAGATGCTGGGTAATTTACTAAATAGCTGAGAGATCAGTGTTTAGGAAATTTCCTTATGAATTTCATATCAGAGGAATTGGTGTGAATGATTTTTATATGTGCGTCAATTGTGAGTAGTTACGGATATTGTATGTTTTTATCAAATCCAAAATATGAATGAGGGAGATAGATGAAGTTCAATCCCAGAGTCCTTCTAGATCTTGCAAACTCCTTTTTATAATTGTTACTTATTTTTAATTATTCTTTTACGTTTCTTGACTCAAATTATTATCAAACCATCTTAAAACTGAATTTGTTTATTGAGTAGTGACACTGAAATTCTAAAATAGAACTGTTCCCTGAGGAATCAACATCTTTACTTAATTCACTATATTACTTGTTATTCGGTACACTTGTCGAATAAAGTCTTAACATTCACACTCCTCAATCTCTCTATACACCCTCAAATCTCAAAGATACGCTCCTACTCCTGCCATCCTCTGCGTTGTTGGCTCTATGCTTCTCCCACTGCATTGCTTCCGTCTGCACTGCTTTCTTTAGCAGGGGTGTTACCTCTTCCTGGCAAAAAGAATTGCTCTGTTCTTTCTGCAACACCCTCCCCTTATAGCTAACATTTCCCTAACAAGATGTTATGCCCTGCAAATCCTTGACCCAGTCAACCCTCCAACATATGCATGACTCGTAGACGGGGGGAGGGGGGGGCAATATAGAGAGAGAACCCAGAGACACAATTCGAATTATATACAGGTCATTCCCATCTCCAGGTTTACACTCTCTTCTCTTGGACGTACGAATTCTCCTACCCACTCAAAAATGAAGGGAGCATAAAATATCATAATCCACAACAACAGAAATACAATTAGGAGAAGAAGAAGCAGGTATGATTTTAAATTTGACTATTTGATGTATCAATGCCCCGAATGCCATAGTCTGCTTGTTGGAATCTGAATGCCATAGTCTGTTTGTATGTTTGAATCTCCATGCCATGTTCTATTTGTAAATATATTGCTATTTCATTTTGGTTTTTGAAAACATTACGCCCTCCCATCCAGTTGCCATTCCTGCATTAAGCTTCAAACCACTTAACTCTGTTACCATCATCAACTCTGACGAGTCCCTACCACCATGAACCAAGCAACCAATACTGCCTCCACCGTCGCCAAGGGCAAGTCGTCGTGTTCTATCATAACATCGTTCACAAAAAAAAAAATCAAAAATAAACTCAACAACAACTACCAACAACCCTTCTATTTCGCCGCAAGCCGCTGAGCCCTCACCACCAAGCCTCGTCAAGCTAACCATTAAAACCACTAGTAGCCACCCTTGACAGCTTCCACCAAACCTCCAAAATAACTTTTGACCTCCACCTTAGCCATTCGCCACGGAACTACCAACAACCACCGCCGCTGCCAAGCCACCATACTACTCTAACCCAACTCCTTTTCACCACCATCCGCGTCTCTAGAAACCACCAAACAGCCACAAACCTCCCCCCGACACCTCGTCAGAAGCCACCATGCGCCCTCACTATGCCCACCACGTCTCCACTGAACCAGCCGCACCCATGGCCTAAAGCCCCAACAACCATTTTCTTCCTCGCGCCTTCTACTTTCTTCCTCATCTTTCACTCTGCCCTCACTCTCTCGGTCCTTTCATGCTCTCAAGATACCCATTGTATCACAAAAAAGGAAGAACCCATGCTCACTCACGGTTCTCTCTCCTTCTCATTCACTCAAGTACCTAAGTGGGTTCTGGAAGGCACAATTTTGTCATTGTGTTGGTGAGAGTGGGGTCCACAATTCCTATTTGTCTTGTCTCTTCCTTTCATGTCACTCATTTTTATAAATAAACCATTCAAAATTTTAATAAATACTTAATAAATATATTACATTTTCAAAAATATAAAAAATTATAAAATTTTCAAAAATTAAAAAATATCAATAATAAACAAACAATTTTCTACCAAAGAATTACGTAACTCTGATTTTTCATCCTAGATGGAAATACGTAGGAGAAAGGTCAAACCCTTGTCGGGCCTCTAAAAATAAAAAAATAATCTTTTTTGTTTCATCTGCATTTTTCTCTTTGGAAAAAGTAAACCTTTTCAAAATCACACTCAGTTTACTTATTTAATTAAATGTACCGTCTTAGGATGGGCGTTGTGGGAGTGTTAATACCTTCCCCACACGTAACCGACTCCCAAACCTAGATCCTGTTTTCGCAAACTTGCCTTATCCTTGTTTTTGGGATTTTTCCATAGTTTTCCATAAAAACTATGGTGGCATAAAAATTGGGAAGCAAAGTGAAAAAAAAAACGTAAAAAAAGTGAACGAATGTTGTTGGTGAGAAGTGATGGAGGGTGAGGGTGAGTAGCAGAGCAAGTTAAGGGGGTCGAGTTCTGGGAAGCAAAGTGAAGAAAACGTAAAAAAAGTGAACCAACATTCTTGGTGAGAAGTGATGAAGGGTGAGGGTGAGTAGCAGAGCAGAGCAGGTTATGTAGAAGAAACATACATAAAAAAGGAGTAAAGAAGGAGTTGACTCTACCATCGTGTTATACTCCGATTGATGATAAAAGATACATATTCTGATTCAGATTCTAACCTATTCTGACTTTAGTAACATTAGTTCAACCAAATCTCCTCCACCTCACCACAAAACCTGCACCTCACCACCATGTGCCTTGCAGCTCCAACCAATCTCCTTCACCTCACCACCATGCCCATTGCACCTCCAACCAATCTCCTCCACCGCACCACAAAACCTGCACCTTACCACCATGTGCCTTGCACCTCCAACCAATCTCCACCTCACCACAAAACCTGCACTTCACCTCCATATACCCTTAAACTCTTAATGTGCCCCACACAACTAAAAACCACATGCACCTTCCACCATACACGGTCTATCATGCACCTCTTAACTGCACGAGACCTACACCTTGCACCTTCGTAAACTAAAACCCACCATGCCTCAACCATGCACCTGCATCTCACTACTATAACCCATGCTCCCACCATTCACACTCCACTTCAAGTCCTTCTTCGCGCACAAGAGGCTACCTTATGCGTCACCTCCCACCATGCACCGCATCACCAAACACACCTCAAAACCAACCTCTCCTGCACTTCATTGACATGCGCCGACGCCACCATGCCGTTCACCACCACAACACTCGCAAATCCACCATGCATGGCAAGTTCTAAAATTTCCTTGCCGCCATCTCCCTGCACCACGTCGCCATTCAGCATCACCACGTCCACCATAACCATGCACGCAACATGGAAACCAACTTCTCACGCTCTCCACCATGTTACCACCATACACCTCCAACTAAATGACTATCATGGAAAAGTTTTGTTTGACAACGGCAGGTGGCACACAACCCTTTGTCAACCGATGACATGACATATTTACATATGTGTACAAGGGTATTTAGGGTATTCACATACAAAAGGACATTTATGATATTTGCCTATGGAAGGGTATTTTTGGTATTTGAGTATTAAGTTAGATTTCAAAATTGAGAGGAGATGTTGGCAAGCGGTGTTGGTTTTGGGTTTGTCTGGGTGGAGGGAACTCACCTTCAAAGTGATATTGTTTGCACGTTGTACACCGACAGTAGAAGAGATTGAAAAGTGTGAGAGGGTGGGGGCTACACTATTTTAGGGTTTTCAGTGATGGCGGGAAGGCGAGTGCTTGACGAGAGAGTGTTATTGTGCGAACACACCACACAAATCGGCGGAGAGATTGGAAAGGGTGGTGGGCCATCCTTGTTGACTACATTGAAGGTCTTGGTCGGTGGGAGACAGAACAGAGGCAGGTATACAATCGTTTCTTTTATGCTTTGCGATTTGTTGTTGGAGATTTTTTACTGGTATTTTGTTGTGGGGGGTTTATTGGCATGGTTTAGTGATTAAGATTAGTTGTGTGATAAATGTGATTTCATTTTTGGTTGAAGGTGTTGATTTTAGGTTTAGGTTATGGGATTGTGTAATCGATTTAGGGTTTTGATCATTTTCTGATTGATTGAATAATTGTTTCTGTTAGGGTTAAAATAGAACAATAAAGACAAACATAAATGAAGTTTAATTTTGCACTGAATTCGTGGTTGTGGTTGGTGGTAAGAACATTGTACACAGTTAAACAACTATACAGAGAGGGATAAAGTGTTTGTATATGTAGTTGTGGGGGTGGGTTTGTTGCAGGTGCAATGGTTGTTGTTTGATGTAATTGTTAGGTGGTCGTTGATTAGGGCCTTGTTTAGAGAGGGTTAAACAGTTATATCTCAGTTAATTAATTATTGGGTTTTGTTTCATTGTATTTTGTTATTTTCAGGAAAAGAATGACAAGTGGGGAAAGTGATTCAGATTCAGGGGAGTTATCTGTGCGACACAAGTGGTGCTGAAGAAGGTGTTGTTGAAGGTGTTGAAGAAGGTTTTGAAGAAGTTGATGAAAAAGGTGTTGAAGAAAGTGTTGTTGACGTTGTAGAGGGAGTTGGTAAAAAAGGTGTTGTTCCAAGTGCAAAAAAAGTTGGTGCAGAAGTTGGTGTTGACAGTGCATAAGCATTTGGTGAAGAAGGTGGTGTTCAAAGTGCAGAACCAGTTGGTGAAGATTTTGAAGGCAAGGTGAAGATAACAATATGTTTGACCCGGATTTGTGTTGAAGGCATTGAAGCTGACCCAACCTTGTTGACAAGATTTTGGACGGTGGGAGACGAAATAGAGGCAACTATACACTATTTTTGGTATGATTTGCGATTTGGATTTGGAGATTTTTGACTGGTATTTTTTGTGGGGGTTTATTGGCCTGGTTAAGTTGACAACGAGGGCGATTTAGTGATTGCAATTGGTTCTGCGATCAATGTGATTGCAATGGATAATAGGCTTTTATGATGAGTTGTTTACTTAAATTGAGTTTAAACATGGTGTTAAAATGTAGTTAACTAGAGAACAATTAAGCCAAACATTAACTTTCATGATTGTGTGTTTTTTAACTGACCATTACCTTTACACAATGGAACATCAAGACCTCTAACTCTGTTTTGACCAATGCAGGTCTCACCGATGACTGGAGTGGGTTTTATGTTACTACTAAACTCAGTATACACAAACGCTCATCTTTTTGTAAAATGAAATGTTTGTAATGTATTAGTTTATATATTCGTGTAAATGAATTATATGACAAATAATGAGATTTACTGTGTTTGGTAATATTCTATGTGAAATCTCATAATTGGTCTAAATGTGTTGTTGAGTTAATCACTTAATAAGACATGGTTAAACACATTTTCTGGAAGTAAGGTCTGCACAAATTTATTTCTTTGTACTTTCTCTTAATTCTGCTAAGGTAATTTGCATCAAGTTTGTTGGTTTGGATTAAAGTTAGTCGACCATATGTATCAATAAATATTGAAAAAAATATAGGAACAGAACCATCAGGAGCCTCACATGTTTTGTGTCAAATTTGGTAAATAGTCAGAAAGTTCTGTAGAGTTAATCACATAATAACACAGGGTTAAACACATAGTCTGACCAATTCTTTGAACCAAATTCGCTAACGCGAGTGGGGATGGTGTGAGTGAAACTGCATCAGGGGAGATTTATAAGCCTTTCGAGTCAAATATCTTAAGCGGAGATATAAATGTTCGAGCAAAAATAACACATGTTGTGTGTCAAATTTGGTAACTAGTCAAAAAGTTATGTCGAGTTAATCACATAATAACATAGGGTTAAACACATATTAAACCAAATTCGCTAACGTGAGTGGGGATGGTGTGAGTGAAACTGCGTCAGGGGAGATTTATAAGCCTTTGGAGTCAAATAGCTTAAGCGAAGATATAAATGTCCGAGCGAAAATAACACATGTTGTGTGTCAAATTTGGTAAATGGTCAGAAAGTTCTGTAGAGTTAATCATATAATAACACAGGATTAAACACATACTGAACCTAATTTACTAACGTGAGTGGGGATGGTGTGAGCGAAAATACGTCAGGGGAGATTTGAGCATCAACCACCTACCAATGTCATGTGCCAAGGGATAGTCGTGTTATGTCATTACCAGCACTGAACATACAAAGTGTTTAACTTCGTCTACTTAAGTGTTTAACTAACCACAACTTTCTGACCACCCATTACATGAAGCAATTATGTGTCCCCTGACCTGCATACCTAAAATCATTACATGTTTTGCACCTTGGCATTGAATACAAGTGTGCCTTGCTTCACGATGGACACTGGTCCTATGCCATCACAACCACTCCAGATAAAATTGTTTAACCCTGTCTATTTCTATACACACACTAGCAAAAATTGACTAAAAATTTGTCCCAGTAAATATGATCATTTATCACACCTATCATGTCAAATTTAAATAACGAAATATGAACACCACAATTTAGTAACAATTTCTGCCACCATTTTTAATTTAATTGAAAATATGATTTCAATAATTGTTAACAATATTTGTACAAAAGGTTCAAATTTGAATATTAAGGTTCAAATTTGAATATTGTACATGAACTTCAAATTACAATGTACAAATATAACTTCACAAAGGTGTATACAAATATCTTCATAAATCTACTACAGTCAGATCTTCTTGTATCCGACCTTCTTACAATACACACATAACTCATTTGCCTTAGTTTCCTTCATATCAACATTAGATCTTGCATCCAACCTTCTTGCAGCCATAACTAGCTTCAAAATAACCTGTTCATTAAATGAGTTCAGTTAAAAAATTTGTATATTGCATAATTTCAGTCAACAAAACCAATGATAAACATTCACGCATTCTAAAAAAAATTATTGTGTGCCCCTATAACCTCATACCTAAAATCCATACATGTTTTAAACTTTTGGATTCAACACAATTGTCACTTGGTTCACCACTAACCACCTATGAATGCCCTAACCCAAAAGATTGTTGCCTTGTGCCATTACCAGTTTTGCAACTACATAGTGTTTAACCCTTTCTATTTAAGTGCTTAACTAAGCATAACTTTCTGACCACCCATCACAGGCAGCAATTCGGTGCCTCCCTCACCTCCATACATCAAATCCTTAAATGTTTTCAACTATTGGATTCAACACAAGTGTGACTTCATTCACCACAAACCACCTAAAATCTCTTATGTTGGAGAATTTGTATGTACATAAGACGCATTCTCTTTAAACTAAATGACATAAACACAAACAATATATTGTTTAACCCTATATAATTAAGTGTTTAACTAAGCATAATATTTTGACCACCAATCACATGCACAAATTGTGCCGCCACACACCCGAAGCCTCAAATACTTAATTGTTTTCAACTATTGGATTAAACAAAATTGTGCTTTCGTCCACCTATAACCACCTACGAATGCCATAACCCAAGGTACAGTCGTGCTACGTGATGTCCAGTTTTGAACATACAAAATGTTTAACCATGCCTACTTAAGTGTTTAAACAATAACAACTTTCTAACCACACATCACAAACACACCAATTTCTTAACAACTCACCACACCAACACAGAAACAACACTGACAACGAAAAATTATCTGTACAGCAATTACGGACCTCCACAGCGATGGTCATAGCAAACGCGGAAGTTCTCAATGCAGGGGCGGTGATAGCAGCGACGACAGTGGCGGGTACACTTCTTCCCTCAAACAAATCGACCCATGACCCTCAAATCCACCTACAACCCTCAAATCAACCGACAACGAACAACAACAGACACGTCGTTCGCTCAAGAATGGTGTCTACACTTCTTCCCTCACACAAGTCGATCCACGAAGGCACAACAGAGACGACGTTCGCTAACGACGGCTTCACTGCTCGCAGTGAAGAGAAATTTCTGATTGCAACCAACAAGGTGAACAGATATGAGATTTTGGTATCTGAGATGTAACCTGGCTCTTCCTCTACGTATCCACACCAATGTGCTGGGAGGCAGCCAGAACCACACCTTAATACACCTTCAACTTACCCTCAATGTCACGCTGGATCATTTTTTCCACCTCATTGATGTTGGCCACGTCAGCCACACGTCAACACCACCTAAAGTTGTCAAGAGGGTGTGTGCCACGTGTGGTTGGCAAAATATCAGAACTCTTTTTAAATTAATGAAGAACTTCCATGAGAAACCTTGCTACCATCTACCGAAACCAATTATACTTCACTATCCACAACCTGATTTGCAATAAACCTTAAACCAACAAATTTATTTCACTAGAGCACACCAACCATGCTTACCAAAATTAATGACAAGACATTGAGAAAGAATGTCATATGTGAGAAAACTAAAACGCAAAATAAAATGCAACTATGAATTACTTCAATAATAATAATAATAATCTTGCTTTGTCATTATTAAACTCAGTCAATTGCTTCATCCACAATATAATTTGCTTCTTGTATTTAACAAATTCTTGATATGCTAATAATGCCTTTATTATTTTTATTTTAAAATTTATTTATTAAATAAATTTTTTTTCTCTTCCATGCATGGAAATATCTTTGTTATATGTACGGTACTTTTAAAATATATGATATATTTTTATTTTTTTAACAATAATAAAAATGATATTGGTAATTGTTTGTTGCAAGAAAAAATGTAGACATTTATTTTTTTTTCATTAGTTTGTTAAAATGAGATATTCTACTGTTAAGATATTTACAACTTATTGGATTAACTTTAAAACTTGAATTAAACATAATGTTTTTAAATATTTAGTTTTGTGATAACAAATTCAGTATTTGTTAAAAAAACAGATATTTCATAATATTTATAAGATTGTTTTTAATTATTTATCAATAAAGTTTATCTTAACAATTTTTTTCTTAATTAGAATATATAACTCAATTGTAAGTGAAAGAGAGAGAAAAATATTTAATAAATAAATTTTAAAATAAAAATAATAAAAATTATATTAAAAATTTGTTAAATACAATAAACAATTTATATCGAAACAATTATCTTAAACTCAAGCGTATTGAATATTTCATTAACGCTGTACGATGTCACAATTTTGTAGCCGTAGAAAGCAATTGCCCCTAAAATATTGGGCTGCGGCCCCTTAGCAATAGTTTGATAGGCCAGGAAAAGAAAGTGACGGGCTTTCATTTCACTATCGTAAAGTTATCTCAGTCTTTAATTATTTTATTTTTCCTTTTCAGATCATGTGAAAATCTAGAATGAGTAAATATCAAAATTAATCATTGAAAAATGTGTTCACCTATAGGTCTTTGATCAAAATTTTATATAAATGGGTTTTCTAAAAAATTGTTAGCTTCGTTTAAGTCTTGGTATTTGATAAGCAAATTTAGATTTTTCTTTATATTTGTTATGGAATTATTTCTATGTTTAAGGACCAATTTAAGTATTTACTCTATCTATAATATAATTTTTATATTACAAAATTGCTTTCTAAAATATAGTTATCTTGTATAGATTAAACAAACTAAATTTTCTTAAGAAAATCGGTGTTGAGTCAGTTCTTTTCAAAATTATGTTCCAAAAACCTAGTTTTCAGAAAGAATATGTTTTTATCACCAGTTTCATTCAATCCAATGTGGAAGCCAATTAATTTGGTCGTCGTGAATCAGATTTGTACACGGGCTCAGTATCGCACTCCTATCTTGAATCAACTACGAGAAAGAGTGTTTGAAGAAAACTTTTCAATAGAGAAAAATATGAAGAAAAATGAGATAAATTTATTTATAAATAGGTTAAAAATCAGATTTTGAAAATTTAATAAGAAAAGATTTGTTCTACCATTGAGGTTGAAGGAGGTCCTGTGGGTTATTGGCATCTCGATGATTGTGTGAAATGTCCAAAGCCAGGCTGCACATTGTCCTCCAAGAGTACAAGGAAGGCATTTTTCTTTCCCTAAAGCTGATTCGGAGCTACCACCAACATCAATTCATCACTCAATTAGATCTTCATTTTTCAGGCATTTTCGAGGTTACTTTACAGAGGAATGGGTTTGGTTTTATTGAAAAAATCGCATGATCAAAGGTTATTCCTTTAACATATCAGAAGACAAGAGAGTTTGTTTGGAAGAAACTTTTGCACTAGCATTTTTAGAAAAGAAAAAAGAAAGAAGAAAAAGTAAAATCTATTTTTTATAAGATAAAACTACAAGTTAAAAGAATCAGATTTCAGTTAAACTAATAGGAAATAACTTTGATCAAATTTTTCTGTGAGGTGGATGAATTAATTTATATATAAATTTAGTTTATGTTGAAGGCAATTTCATTTTTCATTTTGCTGTTCTTTTTTTAAATATGTTCAAATGCAAAATTCATATGCTAATAGAAACGATATATATTAATATATTAGTTTATTAGCATCAATAAATTCACAGGTACGGATGACCTTACTTGATGGGAAAAAATGAATAATAGAAGGCAACAAAGAAAGGAAAAACTAAACTTTTCATTACACTTAACTCAACGTGCATTTTATCAAAAAAAAGGGAAAAATTTATTGAGTTTGGTTCAACTTATTTTTAAAATCAATTAAAATTTTTAATTAAATATGTACTGTTAGAAGCGACCAATCTGATATTTCAATATAAGTCATTAGAATTGATCGGTCGAGGTTTGGCCTTTTCAAGTTAAATTGTCAAGAGTTAAGATTGATGAACGAGTTCTCATAACCTCAGTCGTTATTGACATTCTCTTGTTAATAAAAAGAATATTGACAATATTCACGTGAAAATTATTGTACATAACATGCAAAAGAAAATGAATAGAGGCTCAGAAGAACTTGGGCCTCTGGCTCATTTATTAAGAAGTCCACTCAGAAGCCTATAAATAACGATATAGTTCCAAGACAGAAGATATTGTTACTCTAATCCATACATAAATATCCTATAATACTTGGATCGCTAACTAACTTGAGCGTCAGAGTGTTTGCAAGGACCTCTCCCGAGACTAAGATTTAAACTGAAGCGGAGCGCAAGGACGATTCAAGCAGGTAAAGCAACTGCTTTAAGCCTTAAGGTCTCAAAGGCCTCAAAAAAATTTAATATGCTTTAGGCCCCAAGGCCACAAAGGCCTAAAAAAATTTAATATGCTTTTAGGCCTCAAGGCCTGAAAACAGTTTAATACTCACATATTATTATAAAATAAAAAATATTTAATTTTAAAATTATACTAATGTCAACACCCAATTTTGTTTGGGTAATCTTTTAAATTAAAATACAATAATAAGATAAAATAAAGAAATAAGAAAAATGATGATGAAAAATGAACAAGTAAAAATTTTTGAATTTTTCCATTAAAAAAAATTAATAATAAAAAACAAAAATAATAAAAATAATAATAAAAAATATAAATTGAAACAACAGAATCTGAAAATAAAATAAAAAATAATAATAATAATAACAAGAAAAGAAAACTGTTTTCAAACGGTTTCCTTCATTTGCACGTTCAAGATAATAAAAATAATAAAAAAAGAATAAGTCAATCTTCTCTAAATCTCCTCTCCCTTAACTCCACGTATTATTTGAAAAATATATAAAAATAACAACTTTGAAACTGCTCAGATAACAACCCACCTTCTCCACTGTATTAAAAAATTAAGAAAAATAATAAACAAGGAGAATAGGTCAAAGAGTGATAACTGCTCTGAACCATCTTGATTTTGAAAATATAATAAAGAAAAAAGGAAAAAGGGGGCAGAGACACATATACGGAGACTGAAAAGAGAAAGGGGAGGGAACAGAAAAAGAACATTGAGAATAGAGAAAGAAGAAAGCACAGAGAAAAAAGACCAAGTTCAGGCACCAGGTATGTTTTTCTTCTTACTTATCTTTTGAGTCCCACTATACATTCATTACATAGAATAAAAAAAAAAATCAACATGCATCTACATAGACGTATCTTTCCACCATTTCTCTGTGTTATGTTTCTATCATGTGTCAATTACCACACACCCTACCATATACCACTCACAAGTCCCACTTGCCATGTAAGTTGCATTTCCACGTTCCAAAGCGCCCACAAACGAGAGCGCCAGCTCTACTATATATGACGACGCCCTCGGCACTCTTCCCTTTCCCGTCCTCCACATCGCCCCCTGCGGCTTCGTCGTCACCGACGCCCTCGGCCCTCTCCCCTTTCCTGTCCTCCACATTGCCCCTTGCGGCTTCGTCGTCACCGACGCCCTCGAGCCCGAACACCCTATCATACGTCAACGCCGTCTTCGAGATGCTCACTGGCTACCGCGCCAAAGAAATGCTAGGCCGCAACTGCCGTTTCTTGTAGTGTCGAGGTCTATTTGCTAAGAAAAGGCATTCATTGGTGGACTCAACTGTTGTTTCAGAGATTAGAAGATGCCTTAACGAAGGGGTTGAATTCCAAGTTCTTCACAGAAGCAAACATTGATCTTGGTCCCCTTCCTGGTTCTACGATTAAGGAACCTACCAAATCATCAGATCGGTCTCATTCTGTGCTTTCCTCATCGAATCCTCTTCTAGTAGGGGATCGTAATGTTACTCGTGGACTTTGTGGAATATTGCAATGAAGTGACGAGGCGATTGTGTGAGCTAACAAAAAATGAAGATCTTTAGAGAATGGTGTGTCAAAATGCATGAGGCCGTAAGACTACACGTGTTTTAGAGACTGTTCCTGGTGCAAAGAGACTTGGATGGGGTCGGCCGGCAAGAGAGCTGGCCACTCTTGAAGCAGCAGCATGGAGGAAACTGACTGTTGAAGGTGCTGTTGAACCTTCGCAATGTAATTTTAGTGCTTGTGCTGTTGGTAATAGAGTTGTCCTATTTGGTGGAGAAGGGGTTAACATGCAACCTATGAATGATACCTTTGTGTTGAATCTCAATTCAAATAATCCTGAGTGGCAACATGTCCAGGTGGGTTCTCCTCCTCCTAGTCGGTGGGGCCACACACTTTCTTGTGTTAATGGTTCTCGTTTAATTGTATTTGGAGGCTGTGGAAGGCAGGGCTTGCTCAATGATGTATTTGTTCTGGACCTGGATGCAAAGCCTCCAACTTGGCGTGAAATCTCTAGATTGGCACCTCCACTTCCGAGATCTTGGCATAGCTCCTGCACACTTGATGGTACTAAGCTAATAGTTTCTGGTGGCTGCGCTGATTCTGGTGTACTCTTGAGTGATACTTTCCTCCTTGATCTCTCAATGGTGAAACCCGTATGGAGAGAGATACCAGTACCCTGGACTCCACCTTCACGCTTGGGTCACACACTATCCGTTTATGGTGGTAGGAAAATACTGATGTTTGGTGGTCTGGCCAAGAGTAGGCCCCTGCGTTTTCGCTCCAGTGACGTATTCACTATGGATTTAAGTGAGGAGGAGCCATGTTGGAGGTGTGTAACAGGAGTGGAATGCCAGGAGCTGGAAACCGCCAGCACCAGCCAGCGTCACACCAACCTGCACCTCCGCTGGACTCTTGCAATGCACCCTCACTCTTCCTCATGGCACCTCGCCTAGCACGCTCCAAACTGCACCATCAAGGCCTTGTGGCTTGCCACCACCTTGTGTCGCCGCCTAAGCTACCATGCGTCTTCACCATGCATCCATGCCAAGATACTTCCACAACAACCCCTCTCTAACGCTGTCAACACCCAATTTCGTCCGGGCAAATAAAATTATTCTAAAATATAAAATAATATAAAATAAAAATAAAAATGTGTGTTATTATTTAAATAAAAAAAAGAGTTTTGATTCTATTCTATTTTATGAATAAAGTTAAAATAAAATTTGTAAAAAAAGAAAAAAACAGTAAAGAAAATCACTCTATTAAATTTGTTAAAAAAATAAAATTGTCATTAAAGTGTTGTCATGTCACATGCACTCTTTTTGCTTGCTTTTTCTTATGCCCATTAATGATACGAAAATTAATTGAAAATAAATTTAAAAATTTTAGAAAGGCTAGAAATTTGAATAGTTGATCTGATTATTATTATTATGATTAATTACAAACGATTTTGTGCTTAATAGTGATTAAATGCTGATGATTTTCAATTAAATACTGATTGTCTAATAATTGATGCATTTTCTTTCTGAATTGTTATGCTCATCCTTTTTATTTTATAGGCTCCATTTGGTTAATGTTCTAAAATAGTAATTAGATAATTTGTTTATTTTTCGAAAAGTAAAAATAATAATAAATATATA
>Ga0209700_105206_pt1 | contig 22251 bp, 24 predicted proteins | sample SiratroredBW_FD_187528 | JGI IMG/M metagenome (GOLD analysis project Ga0209700, IMG submission 187528) | Root nodule microbial communities of legume samples collected from California, USA - Siratro red BW (SPAdes) (version 2) | ecosystem: Host-associated > Plants > Roots > Nodule | place: USA... | reverse complement strand
CAACCACTCACCGGCATTACAAGACAGAATGTTTGCTATGGAGAATGTGAAAAGTGTGGAAATGAGCTGTGTTTAATGCATATCATTCATGTTGTTTTCATGCATCATTATTTTGTTCTAAACGAAAGTTTTGAAAATTGTACACCAGATCATGGAAGTTCATCCTGGATTAGGGGTTGAGAGAGGATCAGAAGCTTCTGATTTGAAAAAGAAGTTGAAATGTGAACCGATACAGAATAATTTCTCTAATCTCCGGGACCTTGGTAGGAAGTTGAAATCTATCCAGAGGGCAGCCTTTAGAAGAAAGTATGGGAATTTGCTAGGGTTGCTAGAGCTGGACATAGAGATAGACATTGTCACTACACTACTCAGTACTATGATTCATCCATGAGATGCTTCTGTCAACACCCGATTTTGTCCTGATAATCTTTTAAAATAAAGCATAATGATAAAAATGAATAAAGAAAAAATGAATAATAACATAAAAATATATTTATTAGTTTAAGTTTTCTTGAAAAAAGAAAATAATAAAATAAAAGAAAAATAAAAGAAAAAATTAAAAAAAATTGAATTTTTTCATTAAAAAAGAAAAGGTGGACTTTTTAAAAAAAATAATAAAAAAATAATTAATAATAAAAAAACGAAAATAACAAAAAAATAACAAAAATATCTAAATTAAAACAACAGAATCTGAAAATTTTAAAGAAATAAATAAATAAATAATAATAAAAACAAATATAACAATAAAAATAACTGATTCCAAACTTGATTTGCAAGTTTTAAAAAAATAATAAATAAATAAATAAAAAGGGTTTTGCTTGAATAAATTTTTATAAAAGTAAAAAAAGTAGAGTAGTTTAGATTTTTTTTCATCCGTTAATGTTTTTTTAAATAATAAAAATAAAATAATAAAACAAACAAATAATACAAAATTTAAATAATAACGTTAAGAGAAAAAGAGAGACTCTTTCAACTCTCTAACTCCCCAGAATCCCATAAAAAATCTCTACCATCCCTATTCTTTCTCCAACAGAACTCCTCAGGTGGACTGAGAACGAAAAAAATAGTAAAAAGGGGGGATTTAAAAAGAAAAAGCATGCATCTTTTTTGGGGAACACGTATACTAAAAAGAGAAAAAGGAGAATAGGGGAAAGGGTATTGAGAAGAGAGAAAGAAGAAAGCACAGAGGAAGAGACCAAGTTCAGGCACCATATTTCTTTTTCTTCTTGCTTATCTTTTGAGTCCCAATATACATTCATTGCATAGAATAATAAAAAAAAACATCAACATGCATCTCTATAGAGGTATCTTTCCATCATTTCTTTGCATTATGTTTCTACCATGCACCTTCCACCTTGCATCCTCCATCCACCGCATATCATCACGCTGCCATGCATTCCACTATCACGCACTCCCAAAACCATTCATCTCCATTGCAAGCAATGTCACCACCACTACCATCCACACCACACAACCCCAAATCTGCCACTCATTGTCCACCTCCTCCCATCGTACGTCTCTCCTACCATGCACACCCCAAACACAGAATAAGCAAAAGCTGTTATCTTTCCTTATCAGTGCAGTGTATACCTCACATAACCCCCAGATAAGCCTTCTTGCCCCCGCATAAACCATCTCTCTCATTTTTTATCCCTGCACCAAAATATACCAAATCCACAAACACCAAGAAACCACAACATAGCCCTTCAGAGAAATGAGAGAAGGAGTAGCCCGAGTGCAAAAATGAACCATTGCACCAATGCAAACCCCATATCCTACGTATGCCATGAACAAAGCCACACATCAGTCCCCTCCAAGTTCCTAATTGCTACTGCAACCTCCTCCATCGAACCTCCAAACCATTGGACCACTATGACCATACATCCCATGCATCTTCAAATTCACATAACAACCTCACCACCAACGCTCCTTCAATCCCACCTTTGCCAAGCACTACCCACAGACGATACCATCACTATCACCATCGAGGAGGGCCACACTGACCTCATGGATCCGACGACCGCCAACGAGGCTACCACAAGTGTCAACCTCGACTTCACGCCACAAACTTCCAAACGAACCTTAATTGCACCCATTCCCACAACAACCTCTAACCAAAGCCACCAAACTCTCCTGCACCTTCCATAAACTTCTCATGATCACCGTTCCACCCTTTACCCATGCAAACTCATTACTGGCCGTTACCACCATTTACATCACCCATTAGGGGAGTCGCTGCCACGGCCTAGGGTTTGGCCCAATCACGATGCTGGTCTAGAACCATGTTCCTGCCAAACAACGCCACAAGTGCCCTTCCACGGCTTCCATGCACCTCCAAGCATCTTCTTCACCCCATCACGTCAACCATGATCCTTCACCTTGCTATCACCGAACTAAAACAACAACGCAGCTATGACACCACTACATCTTCAAGACTTCACGTTGCACCGCCATGCATGTGCCCACTCTCACCACATGCCGCTTCCGAAATACCTCTAAAACGCCACCAACGTAGCAATGCCAAATGGTGCAAGCCATGGTAGGCTTTTGGTGAGAAACAGATTCCAACCTTCCTCGCTGTTGAACCTTGTTCCACCATCGAGCCCACCCTCGCCGTCCAAACTTCACCACACACCCACCATGCATCCCACCTTGTGTCTACCTCCAGCACCTTCCACATGCACTCCAACCTAAGATGCTTCTCCCTGCCAAACAACCATTGCCGAAGCCGAGCCCCATGTGTTCCACGCACCAAGTCATCCTCAACCTCCAAATTGCGCCTTGTGTCCATGCTCCACTACTTTCAACCGCGAGCCCTCTCGCTTCCCGCAACCACCACCTCTATTTGCGTCATTGCCGAAGCACCAACAGCGCTAGCACCAGCACTTGCACACAAAAGAAAACGCCAATGCCACCATCCAACCTCTTGCCTTCACTGCAGCTTCTCACCCACCCTAAACAACCACCACCAAACACCTCGTTCACTTGCGCCTCAACTGCTTGCCACCCTCATCTTCATGTCTCCCACTACACAATGTCATGCAATGATACAGCCACCATTGCCTCCTACGACCACCGCGCCACCTCCAAAATGAACTAATCACCACCCACTGCCACTGCTGCCTTTGCCACCGTCGGTCGCCGCAACCTTGTTGACGAGCAGCCGCCAATCCTCATTCATTTGCCGGCACCAAAAACACATTTTAGCCCCACATCGCTACCTTCGTCCATCCTGCATCGCCGCCGGCGCCACCTCGGCCGTCGCGTCTCATCGCATAGTGGAGTGGTAGCCTCTCTTGAGGTCCCCACCTCCAAAGTAGCAGGTTCTCGCGCCTCCACCTTCAAACCCTAGATGGTTCCTGATTAGTGGGGGTGCTCTCTGCACCCCACATGTTTGAGCTTGCACCCACACTCTCCACAATTCCCAAAATGCCCCTAGCCACTAGTTGGGTTTCTGATTAGTGGGGTTGTTATCTGCACCCCACCTGTTTGAGCTCTTCACCCCTCCTCAGTTACCAAACTGCCCTTAACAATGGTTGGGTTTCTGACTAGTGAGTTCGCTTTCTGCACCCCCTTTAATTAAGATCTACACCCCAGCTCTTCACAATCCCTAAAATGCCCCTAGCCATAAGTCGAGTTGCTGATTGGTGGGATTACTTCCTGCACCTCCATTGATTAGGATCTACACCCACACTTTTCTGAATTCAAAAATTACCCCCACAAATACCCAAAAAGAAAACCACCATATGCTATTTAAACCTTACATATTTAAGCTTTGCATTGCTATGAATTCATTCATTCACGTTCCATTTTTGCATGCGTGATTCCGCTAGAACTAAAGTGTCAATTCTGTGTTGCATATGACTGTTGCATGTTATTTTTCAACACCGAATTTGATATATACCCCAATTCTCAAAGCCCAGGCTTTAAACCTGGCACTGAATCTCAAAGCCCAGACTTTAAACTTGGCACTGTTTCCCGAAGCCCAGACTTTAAACCTGGCAATGTTGCTTAAAGCCCATGCTTTAAACCTGGCACTGTTTCTCAAAGCCCAGGCTTTAAACCTGGCACTGACGCCATTCATTTACCATACTTTCAAACACAAGCTTTCTAAAATAAAAAAAAAAGTTTTGACATATTGTGTTTTTCTTTTCTTTTAAAAAAAATGTTTTATTTAATTTCCAACTATCCGAATTTTGATTTAAAAAGTTATAATGACTCGATTGAATTCTTAAAATGGTCGTTCATACTGTACGAGAGTTTAATTTGAGAAGTTTTAACTTTGATTAAAATACCAAAAGACCGCATGCGTCTACGGTATCCAAATTCGAAGTTTTAACTTTGATTGGAATACCAAAACACCGCACGCGTCTACAGTATCCAAATTTGAAGTTTACTCTAAAAAAACCTTTCAAAGTAAAAAAAAATATAAAAGTTTTCAAAAACTAAAAAATGTTAAACACTCTAACAAACAAGTATATCAAAGAACTACGTAATCCTGATTCTCTATCCTCAATAGAGATACGTAGGAGCGAGGTCAAATCCTTGTCGGGATCCCCTTTCTAAAATATATATATTTTGTTTGTTATTATTTGCATTTTTACTTCTTTTCTTAGAGGAAATAGATATTTCGAAAATCACACTCTTTTACTTGTTTAATTAAAGGTACCGTCTTAGGACGGGCGTTGTGGGGGTGCTAATACCTTTCCCACACGTAATCGACTCCCGGACTTTAAATCCGATTTTTCTCAACTTGCCTTATCCTGTTTTCGGTTTTCGATAGTTTTCCTTTAATAAATTATGGTGGCGACTCCTCTGTTTTTAAAAATAATTATAAGTTTTTATCCGTCGTTCCCGTCGTGGCCTCGGTTGCGACAACTTCTTATTCCAAGACTTTCAGTTAGTACCTACCATTGAGGAATATGAGCAAATCTTAGATCTGCCTTCGGGTGGGAGAATCCCTTACAGGCACTGTGAGCAACATTCTTCTATTCTAACTATATCATCCATCACCAAAATTCCTCAGGACATGTTGAAGAGTCGGTTAATTTCTGTAAGAAACACTAGAGGATTTTCTCAGAGATTCTTGGAAGACATCTCCTACAGCTGAGCATAAAAGAAGTCTAGGAGACATTTATAGATGTATTGGCTCTCATACTCTATGGAACCATATTGTTTCCTTATTCAAATGATTATGTGGAGTATGCTGCTATTGATATATTTGTGGCTGTGAGAACCAGATTTGAGAATCCCGTTACAGCAGTGTTAGCTGATACTTACCTAGCATTGGATTTGTGCTATGAAAGGAAGGTGAGAAAGATGCTTTGCTCGGTGCATGTTCTGTATGTCTGGCTGATGGCTCGCATAAGCGACAATATTCTTGGAGTTAGATGTCCGATAGAGCTTGTGACTCGTAAAAAGCTAGATAAGAGGGCAAGAAAGGAGTGGGCTTTATTTGTTGTTGGTCTAAATCAGAAGAAGATCATATGGCAACCATCATGGCAGCAAAGGTCGAAGCTCATATATAGTTGTGAGGGCTTCCCTAATGTGCCTCTTATAGGAATAAGAGGGTGTATTAGCTATAATCCAGTTTTAGCTCAAAGGCAATTTGGCTACCCGATCAGAGGAGCGCCTACACCTGCTGTCTTAGTTTCATTTGTGTTTTACTATCAGGATGAATTTGTGAATGACACTTTATGTCAGATCTACAATGCTTGGAAGAATATATTATGTGCGGAAAATGACACTAGATCATGGTCAGTTGACAGAGAAACCCCATATCAGCAGTGGCTACTAGACAGAGTAAGAAAAGTCAAGTTGCCTTATAAATTGACGGATCAGGAGCCTTTGGGAGAACCTGTGCCTAAGGAGCCTACACTTGACACAAAATTTGAAGAGGTTCAGAAATTGAAAGAAGAGGTCGAGCGGATGAAGAAGAAGAACGATGTGCTGAATAATGACATTTAGAGCCTGCAGCATGAATACTTGAATGTTAAGGTAGACAATGAAATGTTGATGAAGAAGCAGAAAGTTGATAGGGAATGCATTATGGAGGTGACTCAGGAGTTAACTGCTGCTAAGGCTGAATTAACTACGAGGGCTAGAGAATGGGAGGCGACTATGCATTCTGAGCGCCAGGAGACCAAACAGGACAAACAGAAGATTATGAAAGAATTATATGACTTACAAGACAGGTTCCACAGCACAGAGTCACGAATAAAGGAAATCATGTCGGAATATGAAGAGAAGCTGAAAGAGGAGCAGTGGCAGAAGATGGAGGCTGAAGAGAGGCACCAGATGATGATGACCCAACTGGAGAACCACATTGCGGATCAGGAGTGAGACATTATTCATTGGAGGATGTGTTTCTCACAGTTGGCTGCTTTAGCCAATGGAGCCATTGAAGATGTGCCTAGGATGCTGAGAGAGGCAGACTCATCTTTGATGTTCTTTAACTTCCCGGATTCTGTTCAGACTTTCTTAATCATTGTAAATATTTAGTCAAGCAGATGAAAGTTATGATTGCTCGTTCTAGGGATTGATTTTGTTTTGTATTGGTTCGATACATTTGTTTTATGATATTAGACAATTTTTTTCCCTATCAATACAAATACAGGTTTAATTTCCATGGATGTGTGCGCAATTTTCACAATTATTGTTTAAACAACGTGCATATATTTTTTTTATTTTTCATAGCATTCATTTTGCATTTTTATTCAATTTTCTCATAATAAAAAAATAGAAAAACATATAAAGATGGCAAATATTCCGTGTCATCGCTACAGAACTCGTGCCATTCGAACAACAAAAGAATGGACAGTGAAGTGCAAGAGAGCATGAAAGCTGACATTGACCAGCTGAAAACTTAGATGGGTCAGATGTTTGAAATGATGGTGGCCTTAAAAGATGTGGTTACTGTTCGCAATGAAGAGGCTCAGTCTTCACATCCTCCTATGCTTCAACACTGTAACCCTAATGGGGGAAATAGAAACACTCATGAATCCCATCCATATGGTATACCTTTGAATTATGAGCCTGTATATGAAGAGTATGAAGAGCAAGGAGATATGCCAATGGGTAATGCTGCTAATCCCAAAGGTCAACCTGAAGCTACTCAAATGCCACTTGCTAGTCGTATGGAGAAAGTGGCGATTGATAAGGTCCCATCTAATACTCAACCACGGGTTCTGCAAGTTTATGCCGGAGAAACATCTGTGATGAAGAATAATGTGAATGAAGGCGTTCAAAGTATGATGTTTAACGCCGATATGACGAAAAGCAAGCTGGAAATACTGGAGGAAAGACTCTAGATGATTGAAGGAGCCAGTGCTTGCGAGTTCGGAGATGTTGCTGGGTTATGTTTGGTACCGGATGTGATGATACCCCCAAAATTTAAGGTGCCAGAATTTGAGAAGTATAGGGAAGCTACTTGCCCAAAAAGCCATCTAGTCATGTACTGTAGGAAAATGGCTGCTCATGCTCATGATGAGAAGCTATTGATGCATTTTTTTCAAGAGAGTCTTGCTGGGACGGCTTTAAACTGGTACATGCATTTGGAATCAGTTAAAATCCAGACATGGAAAGATCTGGTCAATGCTTTCATAAAGCAATACAAATATAATATGGACATGGCTCCCAATAGAATGCAGCTGCAAAGCCTGTTCAAGAGAAGCACTGAGACCTTCAAAGAGTATGCCCAAAGATGGAGAGAATTGGCTGCTCAGGTTGAACCACCTCTCCATGAAAATGAAATGACCACCACGTTCATCGAAACATTGCAATCCCCATATTATGAACATGTGTTGGGAAGTGTGTCTTCCATCTTTTCTGATATAGTTATTATCGGTGAAAGGGTTGAATACGGGCTTAAAAGTGGAAAGATAGCACAAAACCCGTCCGCGGTTAACAATGCTAGAAAACCCGGGTTCAATAATAATAGGAAGAAGGAAGGAGAGGTGCAGGCAGCTTCAGTCGTGCCACATTGGGGAAGGTATCAAAACCAGTATCAGCCGAATTACAGATCATCACAGACCTATGTTGCGAATGCTGTGTCGAACTATCAGTATAATGCTTCCCGGCCACAAACTGGGTATAGACCGCCAATAGCAGCTCATAATGCTTATCAACCCAATCCAGGGATTCAGAATGCTAATCAGGCACAAAATCAAAATTTTGGTCAAAGGAATAATTCAGGAGAGAGGGCGGTGAAGTTTACTCCTTTACCAATGACCTATTCAGAGTTGTTACTTGATTTGGTTAAAAATGCATTGGTTGCTATATGTCCAGCAAGAGTCATACAACCACCATATCCTAGATTTTATGATGCTAATGCTAAATGTGGATATCATGGTGGAGAGATCGGTCATTCAACTGAAAATTATCGAGCCCTTAAATACAAAGTGCAGTCCTTACTCGATTCAGGGTGGCTCACTTTTCAAGAACAGAAGCCAAATGTGGACAAAAACCCTTTGTCTGGTCACTCAAATGCCACGGTTAATGCTGTAATTGATGAAGAAGAACCAAGTCTGGTTAGATGTGTAAATGAAATGAAGAAACCTATGAATGAGGTTTTCGGAGCAATTTGCCAGGCTGGGTTATTCCGATGTGAACAAAGGACATAAGATGGATGTGATTTCCATAATAGCATCAAGCATTCTATTGATGAGTGTGTTGAATTCAAAAATTATGTGCAAGACTTGATAGATAGACATATTCTACAAGTTACTCATCAAAAGAAAGAAGAGTGAGTATTTGCTGGTGAAGAATGGGTTTCGCAAAGGCCTAAATCGTTGGTGATTCAATTTACTAGGCCCACCAATTCCATGCCCGTAGGAAGGCAACCCTTGGTGATTTAGACACCCATTGCTTTCCCATACAAGAATGACAAAGCTATTCCTTGGAAGTATGGTGTCAGTATCATCCAAGAGGAACAAAAAGATGAATCTGTTGAATCAATATATCTGGAATTGGAGGCATGACTAGGAGTGGTCATTTGTTTACTCCACCTGTGTTGAGAGGTGAGAAAAGCCTTGAAAAAATTAGAGAAGAAATGGCTGCAGAAAAGGCAAAGGCGTTGTTAAAAGGGAAAGTTGTGCAAGAAAACCCAGAGCCAGAGCTGAAAGAAAGAAATGAGGTTACCGATGAGGATGTATATGAGTTCTTAAAGTTCATCCAACAAAGCGAGTATAAAGTGGTTGATCAATTGAACCGGATACCTGCAAAGGTATCGTTGTTGGAACTGTTGATGCATTCTGATTCTCATCGGAAATTGCTAATGAAGATCCTGAGTGGGGCCCATGTTGATCAGGAAATTTCCTTGGATAAATTCAAAGGGACTGTTAGTCACATTACTGCTAACAATTACTTGACTTTTACTGAGGAGGAATTACCTTCAGAAGGTAGAGGGCATAATAAAGCTCTTCACATCTCAGTTAAATGCATGAATCATTTCATCTCGCTAGTATTGATTGATAATGGTTCATCATTGAATGTGATGCCGAAAACTACCCTGAGCAAATTACCAAGTGATGGGATTCATTTACGTCCCAGTACCATGGTGGTTAGAGCTTTTGATGGAAGTAGGAGAGAAGTTGTTGGTGAAGTGGAACTACCAGTGCAAGTCGGACCATGCACATTTCAAGTTGTGTTCCAAGTTATGGACATCTCACCAGCCTACAGTTGCTTGCTGGGTAGGCCTTGGATACACACAGCTGGAGTAGTACCTTCAACTTTACATCAAAAATTGAAGTTTATAATTGATGATAAATTGATCATAGTTTCTGGAGATGAGGACTTGCTGATATGTGGGCCTATGCCTACTCCTTATATTGAAGCCGCAGAGGAAGCTCTTGAAACCTCTTTTCAAGCTCTGGAGATTGTCAGCACAGCTTATATCGAACCTTTAGGGTAAATCCACACTTTTCTAACGCATCACTGATGGTGGCTAGAACCATGATGGAGAAGGGATATAAATATGGCGATGGCTTGGGCAAAAATCATGATGGATCTGTAAAGCCACTGGAGCTGGTTAAGAATAGAGGAAGGTATGGTTTGGGGTATAAACCTACCCAAGCAGATCGGAGGAAAAGAGTTGAAGAAATGAAGGAAAGAAGACATGTCAGGATAGAGGGAAGAGAGCCAAAGACAAATGAAATTCCTCTATGCAGCCTGTATCAGAGCTTTTATAGTGCTGGATGGATCAATCTTTATCAGGTGGCAGCAATTGAACAGGAGCTGGAGGATGGAGGCTCAAATTTTGTACACCCCTGTCTTCCAGATGAACAGATTGGCAGTTGGAAAACTGTAGAAATACCCGTGGTGTATACACATGAAGAAATGTAATAGAAAAAGAAACTTTCATTTTAAATAATTTCTTTACTTTGTAATACTTTCTCTTAGCTTTCACTGTTTTAGTTAATAAAATGTGAGTTTTCATCTTTTTGTCTTGTTTATTTATTTTCGTAAAATTGAATAATGCAGATATGATGAAGCTTGTTTTGAAAATAATCATTCCAATATTTCATGTCCAAATTTCACAAACCTCGATGATTATATGGAAAATGATGAATATGAAGAAAACTGTGAACCCTCTCCGGAGTTGTTAAGATTAGTCGAACAAGAGGCGAGAGAGATTAAACCGCACCGAGAAGAAATTGAAATGGTTAATTTGGAAGATGAGGGGGAAGAAAAGAATGTTGAAAGTGGAGCTGGTCTGACAAAAGAAATGAAATTGTAGCTATATACCCTTTTGAAAGAGTTTAAAGATATATTTGCTTGGTTATACAAAGATATGCCTAGTTTAGATCCCGAAATTGTACAACACAGGCTACCACTTAAACCAGAATATCATCCAATTAAACAGAGGTTGAGAAGAATGAAACCGGAGGTATCGCTGAAGATAAAAGAAGAAATGGAAAAACAATTAAATGCTGGATTTTTAGCAGTAGCACAATATCCTCAATGGGTAGCAAATGTTGTTTCTGTGCCAAAGAAAGATGGGAAAGTTCAAATGTGTGTAGACTACAGAGATCTGAATAGGGCTAGCCCTAAAGATGATTTTCCTCTACCGCATATCAACACGTTAGTGGATAATACTGCTACGTCATTATTATACTCATTAATGGATGGATTTTCGGGATATAATCAGATTAAAATGGCGTCTGAGGATATTGAGAAAACTACTTTCATCACCCTATGGGGCACGTTTTGTTGTAAGGTAATGTCATTTGGGTTAAAGAATGCTGGAGCAACTTATCAGAGGGCAATGGTGACTCTTTTTCATGACATGATGCATAAAGAGATTGAGGTTTATGACGATGATATGATAGCCAAATCTGCATCTGAAGAAAAACATCTTGTTAATCTGAGAAAGTTATTTGAAAGATTAAGAAAATACAAGCTCAGGTTGAATCCGTCTAAGTGCACTTTTGGAGTAAGATCTATGAAGCTTCTAGGATTCATTGTCAGTCAAAGAGAAATAGAAGTGGATCCAGATAAAGTGCGTGCTATTCTTGAAATGCCACATTCTTGAACGGAAAAGGAAGTTCGAGGCTTTCTGGGAAGATTAAATTACATTGCCAGATTTATTTTCCAGTTAACTGCCACTTGTGAACCAATTTTCAAATTGTTACGGAAAAATCAAGTGATAGAATGGAATGAAGACTGTCAGATAACATTCGACAAGTTTAAACAATATTTAAGAGAACCTCCAATACTGTGTCCGCCAGTTCCTGGAAGGCCTCTTATTCTTTATCTGACAGTATTAGACGGATCAATGGGTTGTGTTTTGGGACAACAAGATGAAACGGGAAAGAAAGAACATACCATATATTATTTGAGCAAGAAATTTACTGATTGTGAACAAAGATATTTCGCTTTAGAGAAAACCTGTTGTGCATTGGCTTGGACAGCGAATCGTTTGAGACAATATATGTTAAGTCATACAACATGGTTAATATCTAAAATGGATCCAATCAAGTACATTTTTGAAAAGCCTGCTTTGACTGGAAGAGTAGCTCGTTGGCAGATGTTATTATCAGAATTTGATATTTTGTATGTCACGCAAAAAGCTATTAAATGCAGTCCTTTGGTAGAATTTCTAGCTCATCAACCTGTAAATGACTATCAACCTATGCAACTTGAGTTCCTAGATGAAGACGTTATGGCCCTGTTTTCCACGGAAGAAAGTACGGAAGATGAAAGAAAATGGACTTTATTCTTTGATGGATCTTCTAATGCATTAGGACATGGTATAGAGGCAGTGCTTATTTCCCCAGAAAAACAATATATACCAATGACTGCAAGATTATGTTTTGATTGCACAAATAATATAGCAGAATATGAAGCCTGTGTTATGGGGATCCGAGCAGCCATAGAATTAAAGGTAAAGCGCTTGAATGTATATGGTGATTCAACACTGGTTATTCATCAAGTAAAAGGAGAATGGGAAACTCGAGATCATAAACTAATTCCTTATAAAGCATATATCAAAGGAATGATTGAGCATTTTGAAGATGTAAAGTTTCATCATATTTCAAGAGACGATAATCAATTAGCTGATGCTTTCGCTACTTTGTCATCCATGTTTAAAGTTAGTCAAGAGGAAGAATTGCCGATGATTAAAATGCAAAGTTATGAGAATCCAATATACTGTAATTTCATTGAAGAAGAAGCAGATGGCAAGCCGTGGTATTTTGATATCAAGCAATACCTCAAGAGTCGAGAATATCCCGATTTAGCCTCAGACAATGATAAAAGAATGTTGAGAAGGTTAGCCTCTGGTTTCGTGTTGAATGGAGATGTGTTGTATAAACGAAATCATTGTATGATGCTACTCCGATGTGTGGATTCAAAAGAGGCAAAGTTGATATTGCAAGAAGTACATGAAGGAACCTTCAGAACACATATGAATGGACATTCTATGGCTAGGAAGATACTAAGGGCTGGTTATTTCTAGATGACTATGGAAAATGATTGTTGTCTGCATGTGAGAAAGTGTCATAAATGTCAAGTGTATGCTGACAATATTCATGTGTCGCCTACTACTTTGAATGTTTTATCTGCGCCATGACCTTTTTCCATGTGGGGTATAAATGTCATTGGCGCTATTGAACCAAAAGCATCAAATGGACACCGATTCATAGTGGTGGCCATAGATTACTTTACAAAGTGGGTTGAAGTTGTTTCCTATGCTAATGTGACCAGAAAAGTGGTGGCAAAATTTATAAGGAAAGAGTTGATTTGCAGATATGGAATTCCTAAAAGAATTATTACTGATAATGCCACTAATTTGAACAATCATATGATGTCAGAGCTATGTGAAGAGTTCAAGATTAAGCATTATAATTCTTCCCCCTATCGACCAAAGATGAATGGAGCGGTTGAAGCGGCAAATAAGAACATAAAGAAAATAATCCAGAAAATGGTAGTGACATATAAAGATTAGCATGAGATGTTACGTTTGCTTTGCATGGTTATCGCACTTCGGTGAGAACATCAACAGGAGCAACGCCTTTCTCTCTTGTATAGGGAATGGAAGCAGTACTACCATTTGAAGTCGAAATACCTTCACTCAGAGTATTGATGGAAACCAAGTTGGAAGAAGCTGAGTGGGTTCAAACAAGATATGATCAGCTTAGTTTCATTGATGAGAAGAGATTAGCCGCTGTGTGCCATGGACAATTATATCAAAAGAGAATGAAAAAGGCATTTGACAAAAAAGTTCATCCGCGAATGTTTTGTGAAGGAGATCTGGTGGTTAAAAAAATCATATCAGTTCAAAAAGATCGTCGCGGTAAATGGATGCCTAACTATGAAGGTCCATATGTGGTAAAGAAAGTCTTCTCGGGAGGAACACTAATTCTTACAAGGATGGATGGGGAAGAGTTACCATTACCGGTTAACTCTGACACAGTCAAAAAGTTTTATGCATAATATGATTCCATAAATTGGGGAATCTAATATTTGGAAACATTGAATGATATTAAAATTATATCTGCATATTTCTTTTGATAAAATAAAATTTCCTTTGATTTCTCCTTTGTATATTTTTGTTATGCTAAGAGAAGTATACACCACGGGTAGGCTACGAGATTTCTCAAATTCTGAAGGATGTCACGGAATATAAAAGGAATAAAAAAAACGATTGCATAATAAATCATGTTTATAGGATCATTGAGTTTGTTGATAAAATAATAGAAAATGAAGAAAAGTTTGTGGCACAATCTTAAAGCCTGACATAAAAATGAAACAAAAAAATTCAAGTTGAATTATTTAATATATTGAATGCATATGTTCTTAATAAAACCCTTTGAGCCTATTTAATGAGAAAGGTTTACTCCAATGGCAAAAATTGTCAAAAAGATTTTTCACATTAGGCAATTAGATTTTATTTGTCCCAATTTCAAAAACTTCATTTGCTAGAGGCATTAAAAAAAAAGTCTGTTAGACTGAAAACTCGCAAAGAGCAGTCTAAGCAAAAGTTAGGACATGTAGAAAATATATATAAAAATTTGACACATGTTAAAAGTCGTTGAAGTTTGTCGCAAAAGCTAATCTTTTTGAAAATTAAAGCAATCAGGACCCAAAATGATATATGGCCATTTTTCTCATCCTAAAGTTTAAAAATCATAAAACATCCATTGCACCTTTCTTTGAGCCTAATACAAATGTTTTTATTCTTTTAAAATATATACCTTGAACAAGGATCATCAAGTGAAAGTCAGTTCAAGTCTGCATATCAAAAGTTTCTTAGAAGAAAATTCATAAAAAAAAAAGAGGTGTAACAAAAGATTCTCAAATCAGAAAAAAGAGAAAAGAAAAGAGAAGGAATTCAAAAATGAAAATGTGTCATCAAAATAAAAGGATGACAACTCACAAACAAAATTATTCTCACAAAGTGAGAAAAACAAAGAAAAGAAAAGGAAAAATTAAAGAAGAAATTCAAAAAAAAGGCCTTGGCTGTTTACAAACCAATAATTGATGATGTTTATTCCAAAATTATAACCAATAAACACCTTTTGGGCCTTTAATATCCTTTTCTTCAAAACCCTTTAACCTCTAGCCACATTATAAGCCCAATAAAGTCCACATTGATTGGGGAATGATTGTTAATGATTTTCACTTAGAATAGCTTTGTAATAAAGGAAAATGACTAATAACATGTATCGAAAAAAAAAATGAAAAAACTAGAATGCTTCTGGTAACAAAAAAGTGACACCAATTAACATTGATAAAATTAACACTGGGGCAATTCTTTCTCATGAGAGTCATTGTTAATTCAAATTGGTTTGTTACCCCTAAAAGCAAGACTGAGGCACTCTTTGCATGATTCAGTGCATTTTTTTAATAAGAGTTGCACTCTCCTAACCATCACCCAATGTTCATAAGCCAACCTTTTGAACCCAATTTCTCATATTTCAAAACTGGGGCATTTTCATTGCTTATTTGGAGTTTAACATTCTTTCCTATATTTTGTTCATCCACCTATTCTAACACGTATGCATTAAAATATTAGAATTGATAACGTTCACAATTTCTGTGACAGGCATTAAGATTTGTGAATATCTTTTGCAAAATGAGGAAAAATCAAAATCAAAATTCATTCCCAATAAATTCAATGATTTCATAGAAACATTTGGTTTAGAGAAATCGATAAAGAAAAAAATGATTCAGAATTTGTCTGTTAAAATAATCAAAATTCTCACGCATTCAAAATAAAAGCAAAATCAATAGATCTTATGCATTCATATAAGCATCTCCAAATAATCAAAAAAGTAAAATCTCATGCATCATGCAATCTTACAAGACAAAATTTTGTATATTAACATACAAAGGGATAAAAGTCAAGACTTTTCATGCATTTTATGCATATATACATTCATTCCCCAATGGAAAAATCAAAATTGTCAGACATTTAGATATAAAAAAATTCTCAAGCAATTATATATGCATTCAAAAAAAAAAATCTCATGCATTTATACATGCATTCAAAAAAAAAAATTTCATGCATTTATACATGCATTCAAAAAAAAAATTCTCATGCATTTATACATGCATTCAAAAAAAATTCTCATGCATTTTTACATGCATTCAAAAAAAATTCTCATGCATTTATACATGCATTCCAAAAAAAAAATTCTCATGCATTTTTACATGCATTCAAAAAAAAATTCTCATGCATTCAAAAAAAAAGAAAAAAAAATTCTCATGCATTTATACATGCATTCAAAGCAAAAAAAAATTCCCACGCATTTACACATGCATTCAAAGCAAGAAAAATTCTTATGCATTCATACATGCATTTAAAACAAAAAATCAAAAGATGAATTTTCAGATAATGGTTTCATGACTCTCTCAAGATTCTAGCGAAAATGTTTGGAGAAAGAACTCAAAGTTATATCTCCAGTGAAGAAAGGACTCAAAGTCGTATCTTCACAAAAACATTTGACTCAATATGTTGTTACAGTTAGAGAAAGAACTCAAAGTTGTATCTCTACTATTGAAAAGGTGACTCAAAGTCAACCTTTTATTTGGAGAAAGAACTCAAAGTTGTATCTCCAGTGAAAAAAGACTCAAAGTCATATCTTCACAGAAAAGTATAACTCAATGTCATTACAGTTAAAAAAAGAACTCAAAGTTGTATCTCTACTATTGAAAAAGTGACTCAAAGTTAACTTTTTATTTGGAGAAAGGACTAAGGTCGAATCTCTATTTGGATAAAGATCTCAGCGATGTTTGATGCATAACCCTTTTGTCCTCAAAAGGTCAACTTTACTACATCATTTTTGAATCTTTCTATGTTTTAAGCTTCGGAAAATATTTTCATCACGGACAAAATCAGTTATTTTTATCTTTACTTATCTTTTACTCTAAAAGCTTTGAAATTTCAATTTTCAAAGTTATTAAGTAAAAGTTAAGTAAATAGGGACAGCTGTCAATACCCGATTTTGTTCGGATAAAAATATACCGATAAAATTTTATTTAATAAATGATTTATTCATTATTTTGTAGATATTATTTTTTAAATTTAAATTAAATTAATTAAACCAAATTGATTAAAAAAATTCTTGTTAAAAAAGAAAATGTTTTTTTAAAAAATTTTTTATAAAAGAAGAAAAAAGGAATGACTAATTAATATTAATTAAAATTGAAGAAGTAAGTGGATAAAATAAAATTCAAATATTTTTTTAAAATAAGTTTAAAATTCAGATAAGAAAAGAAAAAAAAAGTCAAAATTGTTTGTCACGTGGCAAGCTAGGAGTGAAGAGTTTTTAAAAAAGGGTTAGTGGCCACGTGGCAGAGGAAGAATGGAGAAGATTTTGAAACACTGATTACCAAATAACAGATTGGAGCAGGAAAAATTGGAGGGGGAGATTCTAGAGAAGAGGAAGCATAACAGTTAGAAATCGTTTTTTTTAAGGGAGTACATATACGCATTCAGGGGGTCGTCATTTTTTTCAGAGAGAGGGAGAGATATCAGCAAGATACACAGTGGTCATTTTTTTTTGCACAGATAGTGAGTTTCAGAGAGCATACATGGTTATTCTTCTATGAGATATAGCATTAGAAAATCTTGAGAGCCCAGAAGGATCAGATTATACAGTTTCAATTGCAAAAGAAAAAAGATTAAAGAAGCAATTACAAAGAAGATTCAGAAAGGAAAAGAGGAAGAAGTTGAGTTTGCAGAAACAAGAAATATAAGATGTATGTTCTTCTTTTCCTATCTGATTGGTTTCCTCTGTCGTGTATTTGTATGATTCATTAATTTGAACCTGTATAAGTAATGGCAACAGGATTCAATTAGCTTTTTGAAATAAGAACATATTGAAACGTAATTAGTTATAGAGAATAAAATTATGAGTATACCATTTTTCTATGTTTTCTGGAATCATTATTGCTTTGGCACAATTCTGAAATCATTATTGTTTTGGCACAATTCTGCAACGCTGCCTCTGCATTTTATTAGCCAAATTCCTCTATAAAACTTTGCATAGTCTCTCTCTCCATTCTCGTCAATCTCCACCGAATGCTCAGTCTTCTTCACCGCCCTCACTAGCCTCCAGCAACCCTCACAAAGCATCAGCCACCACCACTAAACCCTTACAAAGCCCTAAACACGTGTTTTGCATCTCTCAGATCGGATTGCAATGGCTTGGCATTCTATTTCTCTCTCTCGTTCCTTAGTCCACAGCTAGGGCTTCTCTCTGGCCGACGGTGCCGTCAGCACTACCCCGTGTCCGTGCGCCACCACTACGAACCTTTGTGCACCGTCACCGCCTTCCACCTTGTTGTCTATGTTCACAGCAAACCTTAACGCCATCGTCAATCATCACCAAACACAACCATTGCTTGGATACTGCTGCCTGTGCCGCCAAGTTCCCTTAGATCGTCGTGACAAATCTCCTTTCTTCTCCATCGATGGTGCTGCTGTCGTCTTCACCTAAAGCGTCGTCACCACTCTCTCATGGCCTCCCTTAACCCTAATATCATTTAGGGTAAAAATGAAATTGAGTTTGGGCTTAAGCAATTGGCATAAAGAAGCATTGGTGATGGCAGCAAATAAGGCGGGGTGTAGAAATGAATTGGGCTCAACCCATTCTTCATGAAAGATATAATTATTAATAATAAATTAAAAAAGGTTTTGGCTGATTTTGATGTTAGGGTTGAGTCCCATAAATCAATCTTTGCACCGTACTAATTAGGAATTACTTGCTGCACCACCGTGCCTTTGGACTTGTGTCCCATTTATTTCTAATCCCAAAACGCCCTTAATTAAGTGGATTTTTTATTAGTGGGGTTACTCGCTGCACCCCATATCTTTGAACCTGCACCCATAATTCTCTCTAATTCCCAAAACACCCTTACTCATAAGTAAATTTCTGATTAGGGAAATACTTGCCACACCCCCATTAATTAAAAACCTATTTCTTATATTCATATATAAAAAAAAAACTTGTTTTTAATAAATTTTGATTAAAATTTCAAATGACCGCTCGCGTCATGCGGGATTCCTTTTAAAAAATATATAATAAATAAAATAACAATTCTTGATTTAAGTTCCAAATGACCGCACGCGTTATGTGGAATTTAATTCAAAGAGTTTCAATTTTCGTTTGGATTATCAAAAGGGCCGCACGCGTCTATGATATTCCAAAATGAAATTTAATTTGCAAATAATAAAAATATATAAAAATTCAAAAGAATAATAAATATTAAATTCTCAAACAACTCATCTATCTTTTAGAACTGCATAGTCCCTGATTCTTTACCACTTATAGATGTTGATACGTAAGAGCAAGGTCGATCCTTGTCGGGTCCTTTAATTTAAAAATATTATTTTTGTTCTTATTTGGATTTTATCTTTGGGAAAAATAAACATTTAATAAACCACATTTGATTTTGCTCATTTTATTAAAAGTACTGTCTTAGGACAGGCGCTGTGGGGTGCTATTACCTTCCCTACACGTAACCGACTCCCGAGCTCATCTCTGGTTCGCAGATCATTTCCTTTTCCTTTTTCTTGGTTTTTCCATAGTTTTCCAAAATAAACTATGGTGGCGACTCCATCTCTTTCTTTTCACCATTTTTTCTTATATTTTCGGATCATCATCATTCGTCGTCGACGTGGTCGCGACAACCCTTCCACAAGGGCTATGTCCAGTCCCTTACATCACTGTAAGGATTTCCACTATGAAAAAGATCTAACATATCAGCTTACAAAACAATCTTGCAACCCGCAAGAATACCCTGCACCCTACAGTAAACAATCCGCTGAAACCTACTGCAGATTAAGAACTAAGAACTATACAGTATCCACTGTATAACCCAAAAAATACCTAACTGAACCCTTCAGTAGGCTCACAACAGTGCAGTACCCCCTATACACACAAAATTACCAACCAGGTAATTTAATACAGAATAGACTTCAGTACAAAGAAAGATTTTAGATAACCACAATGGCAGAAGCACTTTTATACAAAAACAAATTGCAAAAGTAATAAGAGCAAGAGTATAGAAGGCTTATTCAGAATTATCAGATAAGCAATATAATAGAAGCAATCAATTAAAAGTTCCAGCAGTATTGAGAAAACAATTCTTGAAGAGCTTTTCGAATGATCTTGATCACAAAAACTATTAAGGAGTTTTTTTCTCTATCTTGGAAAAACTCAGAGCACTTGATTGGAAATGATTCAGAATGATTTCGTTATTTTCCAAAATTTTGCGCCAACTATTTATAGCAACTGACATTTAAAATTCAGTCGTTTGTTTTGTCAAATAGTGACTGTTTTTCTCTAGTTAGTTAAAACAGTTGTTCAAAACTCAAAAATATGATTTTAGTAATTTCTCAAAACCTTTAGTTAAATCAGATTTGAAAACATGGAGCTTATCCTTGATTGAAAATGCCTATAATGCTGAATTGAATCAAACTTGCCACACACACTAAGTTCTAGACCGATTCTTCAAAACACAATCAATCAATTCAAATGCTAAAACAATCAATTGAATAATCTTGCAGGACAGTTTAATCACATAATTATTCAATTGAAATACTAAAACAATTATCTAAAATAACTCACATAACAGTACAACACAAAATCAATCAATTGAATTAGGGAAACAATCAATTAACTAATACATGTCAAAATCAATGCCAATCACTACAATTAATTAAAGAAGAAAAAAAGTGAATATGAAATCTTGAAATTCTTTACCAAAAAGTTCAATCAATTGAATAAGGAAAATAATCGCTTAAAGTGATTTAGTTTGGAAAACCAACCTCCAAACAGAAATCAACTAAGCACGAGAAACAATCAGTTGAAATTGTCACAGATTGTAAAAGACAAATATCAATCAATTGATATGCTAAAACAATCAATCACAGTTTTTCAAAAAATTATAGTAACAATTTACTCAGTTGATTAAATTTGAGAAACAATCAATTGATTTTTCAAGAATTAATTTTTGTGAAAAGTCTAATCAATATGTATACTAAAGAAACTGTGTGATACAAAGGTGAATTTATTTGAATTGTAGAATGCTTGTACAAATCACATAACAACACAAAAGAGAGATGATATAAGTTGCAACACTTGAAAAGTTAACTAATTGAATCGTGAAAACAATTGGTTGAAAAATTTGCACCAATAAAGAAAATTATGCAGAAACGAATCACAAATCAAGAAAGGGTTAAAAGATATTAAGAATACCAAGAATTATACTGGTTTACTCTTCCTCAAGAGCTACATCCAGTCTCTTTGCCAACAGGCAAAGAAATTCATTAAAGAACCAACAAGTTCAATCAATATAACCAATACAACCTCTTGCACCCTACAAGAACCTACTCTTGCACCCTACAAGAACACTTACACACTGTGCAGAACCCTACTGCACTTTTACAAGCATAAACCATGTACACTCGTAGAAAGACAATTAAAAAAAACAATGTTTTATCAAAACCGAAACTATTACTGCAATATCAAATGAAAACTAGTGAATGAAATTGAATGCAATAACTTCCCTTTGTGATGTAGAACCAGAGCACACTTTCTTTCACCAAGGATGAGCTTAAAGATTCATAATCTTGATTCTTCTTGAATCAACTCATTTCAAAACCAATTGTTTCTCCAAGTATTTACACTAATTCTCAGTGATTCGTTTGATGTTTCTCTTTCTCTGTCATATGTGTTAAGTGAGAATACCAATTTTGTTTTATATAGCTAAAATAGTTTCATTGTCACAAATCAATTGATTGAAAACAGATAAAGCAATTGATTTTCTGTTAATAGTATTTTCAGCAAACTAAATTTTGAAAACAATCTGTTATAAGTACTTTGATGAAATGATTTTAAAAATGACTAAGTTCCACTTAATTTCAATTTTACATGTTTAGTCTTTAATAGATCCTTAAAGCTCATTCCAATGGTTTAAGGTGTATGCTCATGGTTTGGATCACACTCACACACACATACACACTAAGACTAGACCAACTCGAAGTGATATTCTTGGTCTAAGTTAACTTCATCGAATACAATAGCAACATTAGTGCTAACAATGTTTTGTTGGTGTTTCATTTTATTAGCTTGTTGAAGGGTAGTATTGGGGCTCTTTAATCTTAGTTGCCTCGGTGTTGGTTCTTGGAGGTCAGCTGTTAGGATCTTCTTTCTGCTGTTTTCCCTTTCTATAATAAGATTGAAGCACCCCTTAAATACTCCTTATAATTTCGTTCTTCATTGTTCAAAAAAAAAAAAAAAA
>Ga0209700_105205_pt1 | contig 22256 bp, 4 predicted proteins | sample SiratroredBW_FD_187528 | JGI IMG/M metagenome (GOLD analysis project Ga0209700, IMG submission 187528) | Root nodule microbial communities of legume samples collected from California, USA - Siratro red BW (SPAdes) (version 2) | ecosystem: Host-associated > Plants > Roots > Nodule | place: USA... | reverse complement strand
ATATAATATTACGAATTTTTTAAAAAGTGAGATCGAGACAAATTAATATATTAAACTTTTTTTAGTCCTATTCTTCTCACCTAATAGTCACCATGAAAAAACTACATTGATGGAGAGAATTAGGTCTAAGTATGAATCTTCGAAACTTCAAGACAACGAAGATATAACGCATGTTCTGTCTTCACCTAATATACCCCTTGGCCTATAGAGTTATATGCTACGTTGGTCAAATCCAATTATGAGATTATAGTTTGCTTGTGTCAATCAAAATCGATCAACCCAATTATAGCAAGCTTCCCTAAATCAATATCTATCACCAGATTGTAGACAAATATGCATCAATCATAACCATCAAACCATCTTCGCTGATGATACTATCACTAGTTTCACTTGAACATAACAAAAATTATACAGAAGTGAAAATCAATGTGTTTGCATTTTGTATTAGTTCATGATATGTACATGGATTTATTTATATATATATATATATATATATATATATATATATATATATATATATACATATGTGTGTTTTGTATTAAGATCTCACGCCCCATGTATAACACAAATAAGTTTCCATTTTTTGTGACGAAGGGAAACATGTTTATGTGTAAGGTATTTTCATAAAAATAAATAAATAAACTGTGTATAGTTAGCAACACATAGGGTGGCATTAACAACGACCACAACTTAATAATTTACATGCCTAAAGAAAAAGAAAAGAACAACTAGTTTATATCCAAATTTCATAAGCTGAACCCAACATGGTTTGGATTATGGAGAAACTGACAATGACAAAAGTAGCTAATAGCTACTCCTGATCAACCAACAGAATATGCTAGAATGATGTTTAATAGACAGATAACTACACAAGACAAAACATCAACTCCATAATATGATACTGTTTGTCCGAAATGGTAAAAAGGAAGAAGAAAAATAAACTATGTAGCTAACTATCTTCTAAAGATCCAACAATTATCACATCAAATTCAAGAAATTAAATTTATAAAAAAAAAAAAAGAAAAAAAAGAACAACCACAATTGTTCAGCTTGGTGAGTATTGTTCTATTGAAAGATAGGAAGGTCACTGCGGGTCAGTTGACAGTGACTTGTGCTGACTTGTGCAGGAACAAGGCTACTTAAGGAGGCCTCTTCTCCAGTCTCGGTTGACATTTTCACAAAATAACTATGCCTGAAAAATTAAATCATTAGAACTGCTTATAACTCAATAATTCAAAAGCCAAAAAACAACTTATATCTACCATCGAGTATCAGCTGTCAATTCCGGATGGAAAGCAGTCCCTAGTATGTTCCCTTGTCTCACAGCAACTATAACCCTACTTTCTTCCTCAGCATGCTCCTGTCATGTCCAAAACTATGTAACCAGGTACTCAATTGGGGAAAAACACCAAGACATTAATTATGACAAAGTTGATTAATTTCCTGTGGCAATTGGAAGGCAGTTTTAGTATTAAACTACCTTAAGGAAAATAAGACATGTTCGGTTATACTATGAAACATTGTTTGAGATTAGCAGAGATATCAATCTTGTCAACAAAGAACTAGAGATTGTGTAAATGTTCAACAAAGTCTTATTGTTAGACCATTTTTTTTTTTCCACTGCTGAGTGGTTTTGAAACCATTACATTACAAGATGCTTCCTATATATCCCACCTACAACAAGTATAAAAGGCCTCTTAAGCAAACAAGTTAAGCGGTAGTATGCTCACCATCAAACAGAATCTACAGACAAATATCTCCAAAACACTCCCATAAGGTTGTGGAATAAAACTACAACATAAATTAAATAGGGAAATACAGACTAAGCTAATTCTTCTTTAAGGAAACTAATCATCCAAGGAGCATTTCCTTGAAAGCAACATAGGCAGAGAAAACACTTCAGCAGCATGCTATGCATACCACACCAGTTGGCAGCGAAAAGTTTCTATTCCAGGACTTATTACACTTCAACCTCAAAATTCAAAATTATAGTCACCTTATGAATGTTGAAAATGTCACTCAGCTAGCAGTTTATGATGACATTCATTTTTTTTTTAATGATAAAATATGGATCAGTATTAACATACAATGCTGAAAGGTAATGGTCGATCTGCAATACATGTTACTATATAACTAAACATAATGATACGGCCTATGAGTAGTTTATTGAGGATATGAACATATTGGGTTGGAAATTAAGTATCCAATAAGGAACATTGTTATGAGCAGTTTTTGCAAAAGAAGGAAACTGTTCCAAGGAGAATAAGCATACAAACAAGGAAATACAAAGAGATCAGGGTCATCGAATAATAGTGTTCCAAACTCAAAAGTATTGAATACTTATACGCTATCATTTATATCTATCAATGATTTCCTTTCATTTATCTGCTCCTTTCTTCTTTTGGTTTACCCTTCAAAATCTTGGATTTGCTCACATGAGACAGTATTGAATCCCAAACTAAGCCACTGAACGAAAAGGAAATTGGAAACAATACGGTACAGGTTTAAATATATGTTCCAAAGTCATCCATCCCCTCCACCCAAAGCTTAAAATTCAAACATCCTCAAAATACCAGTTTCATAAACAGAATTATACACCTTACATCCTGCCAATAACATCACCAAACAAAGTCCCAAATATAAACTATCAATAATGTCTATTTGATCTTTGCTAATTCTTGAATAATATACATGCCCCTTTTAAATTCTAACGGATCTGGAATAAGAAACAACTAACAACCAAAAAGTAGACTTGACAAAAATGACCAATAACTAACCGTTTTGTCTCCAGTTGAGGAATCAAAATTTAACAATCTGTCAGAAGATACGGGATAATCAGCCAGCACTTGAACTTCTGGCCCTGCTTCAAGAATTGCAGGTGCACGAATAAAAACTCCACGAAATGTTTCAGGACCACCTTCCTGGGAGGCAAGCTGTGGCACTGAAAGCTCTGCCTCAAAGCTTTGAATCTAAATAAACATGTATTTGGGTTAAATGTGATAAGATTATTAAAGTGCACAAAAAAAATTGTTTTTCAAGCCATACATATTATCTCTTCTATAATTTCATTTAGTTCTATGCATCACATATTATATTTCATGAATCTTTAACAATTATAATGGCACAAATGCTAAATTTTTTAAAACAAGAGAAGTTGTTTTTGCAAAATAAACTCTTAACAAAAATTCTGAACATTTGCAACCATTTTAGATTTTGATGCTTCAAGTCAATAAGAAACATGACTCAAGAATGAAACAGGTAGAACAAGGAAGGAAGGAAGAGAGTTCTAAAGATTCACCAAGAACTTGAACTTGATTAGTATCCTTATGGCTTAGTCAGTGACAATGACTACAGAGAACCGAATAGCTCTCCATTGGCACCATTAAGAAAAAATCACACATTAAACGTTAGGACATTTAAGAATGACCCTGCCCCTTTACTCCCACACACAAAAAGAATGCTAAGTTGAAATTCTCATGTCCAGCAATTAATATACGTTTTGTTTCATTGACATAATATATCTTAAAATGCATTGTGCTTGCATTACCTGGCTGCCAAAGAAATTTCTATGCACCGTACAATCAAGTCCACCAACCAAATCTTGTCCACCAGTCTTCTGTCCTGAAATTATGTTTGTCATTCGAATTTTTCAAACCACTACATATTTTTCACGTGAGAAAAAAAATAAAAATAAAACTATGATTCCTGATATGGTCTAAAATTCAACACAAGGGAAGAAAGGAGAAGAAAGAAACAACGCACCTATAGCTTTATTTGCCAAGAATATAAGCCCAGCACAGGTTCCCCAAACAGGCTTTCCCATTTTTACAAACTCTCTCAAGGCAGGAAACTGAAAAAAAATCAAAACATTCAACATAAATCGCCAACACAAGAATCACCACATGCTTCCAAGAGCATAAAGTTTACAACACTAGAGTGTATAAAGTTCAGTGCACTATCTAAGATTCACTCATTCATAGTCACAAAAACACAAAGGCAAGTGTAGGAACAAGCCAATAATTTAACCTAGAAATTTAAAAAAAAAAAAAAAAAAAAAAAAACGTATCGAAAGAGACCAAGTTATGATACTCGGCGAGCTTAGCCATGGTAGTGCTTTCTCCACCGGGGATGATGAGGGATGTAACGGTGTGAAGCTGCTCCGGCTTCCGAATCTCCACACCTTTCACCCCTAACCTTCTAAGAGCTGCAACATAAGAGAATGAAGATGAGACCAAAACATTGAATAAGTGAAAAATGAAATAGAAGATGAACGTACCAGCCATGTGCTCGTTGAACGATCCTTGAAGCGCGAGAACGCCAACGACGGCCATGTGTCGGAGAGTGGAAAAACAGAGGTAGCAACGGTCCGAGGTAGTCGAAAGGTTTTTAGATATAATGTTGTGTAAGAACAAGTTTAGTTTTAGTTTTGGTTTTGTACCTGTCGTTTGGGGTCAGTTCACTGTGTTCACAACTTTCTCTGCAACTTGTTGACAACCTTAGGTTTAGTTAGCGCCGCGAAATTAAGCATGGTTGGAGCCTATTTATTCTTTCTTTCAAGAAAAATAAATAAATAAAAAATAATCAACGAGTGTGGAAATTCTAAAATTTGAATCCGCGATAGAAATAAGATAAAAATAAAGAAAATTCTGAATATTGTTTGAATATGTTTTCATTTTATACATATAGTAAATTTTTGTTTTACTTTGTTGAAAAAACTTGGTTTTGCTTCTTGTGAAATTTATTTATTTTAAATAATCTTAGTCATATAATTTGTACTTAAACATGATTGGTTAATTATAGAAATTTGTGAATAAGAAAAAGATTTCAGGTGTTATATATTTTAAAGTTGTCAATGTTATATTTTTAAAAGCACTTTATTATATGCTAGTAAAAGAGGATCAGAAACATTAAAACAAAATTACAGGAGATATAATCAATAAAAAGAAAATAATTTACAATTATATACGAATGAAATTTGACACGTTGATGAACATATATTTTGTTTACCTCATTTTATTTTACAACCATCTCTCTCTATATTTCAATCTTGTTTATTTCTACAAATTACCTAATATTATTTAAGCTCTGTTTATTAAAATACAAATTATTGGAATATATATATATATATATATATATATATATATATATATATATATATATTATGGTTCGTGGGAACACCCGTTGGTTCTGTGTACTCCACACCTCACCCGCCAAATCACCTGTTGCGAAAATTAGTTGTGAATTAGAAGAAAAAAATGAGAATAAAAAAAAAGATGGGACCATACGTGTTTGGTTAATATAATATTTTATATCAAATAGAACTACTTGAGTTTATTAACCAAAATATATACGAGGTGTCGTCATTAATTGGGATGTGAACCCAAAAAAATAATATACAATTCTGTTGATATTGTTTATTACTAGTAAATATCTTTTACTATACATGAATGCTTTTATTAGTAAAACACAATTGGCATTTATAATATCATTATAATGGTCTTTAAAAATGAAAAGTATATCTTCAAGGGTAGTTTGTTAATAGTTTTAGTTTAAAATTCAAAAAATGATATGACTTAATTAATAACGTTAATATAAAATTAAGAATTAACTTGGCAATAAATAGTTAAGCTTATGAATTGATTGGTTGCTTTAGAGATTTACTTTGAATCTTTTTAATTTTACAATGATTGTGTTTTACATTGTCCATGGTCAAAATAATATTTTACGTTATTTTTTAATAATGTAAATGGTACATTTAGTTTTCAAATATTAATTGTTTATTTTAACCTTCATATCTTAAAACCAAAATTTTAATTCCTTTATTTAAATGGCTTAACTTTACTAAAAATCACATTGTTATAAGTTTTTAAATATCTCTAACAAAAAATTAATTATAAGAGCTATTTATATGTTACTATATATATAAAATTATAATTTAAATATGTTTTATATATTCATTTTGTTTTACTCATTTTCTATATCTACGTGTTTTGTTTTCAAAAATTATATTTTAACATTGTTTTTAAAGATACCCGTTTGACATTGTGACATGGCAAAAACAGAAGAATATTTTAATGAGTTATGGGACTTACGTAATTATGAATTTCCTTTGAAATATACGACAGTCGCGTCCAAGTAGTTTCTTCTATTTTGATATATGGTGGTTTGCTGATAAGTACTTTTGAACTTGTCAAAGTGGAAGTACTTCTCGGAAATTATGAGATTCTTTTAAAATGTGTGACACCCACGTCTAGGTAGTTTTCTGTTTTGGTATATGGTTTGCTGATAAAGATTTTTGAACTCATGTTACAAATATGGAAAGTACGAACCTCAAGTGTTCATGTTGCTCTCATTTTGAAAAAATATAGTCTAGGTGGTTTTATATGTTTTGATATGTGATTTGGTGATAAATACTTTTGAACTCGTCTAATAGATATGAAAAATAAGAACCTTGTGTGTTCATGTTTCCTTTCATTTTGAAAAATAATATAGTTATAACGTTATGGAAAGTAAGAGTTTTCAAGTGGTTTCCTCTATTTTGACATGTGGCTTACTTATAAGTATTTTTAAAACTCGAGTGAGAAAAGAGAAGCTGATATGAACACGTAGCACACACATAAGTAAATAATTTTACTTTTTTTTTGTCATGTACTAGTGTCAAATGAGTGTAATGACACTTAAGGGTATCAAAGTATCATGGTCCTTTGTTTTCAGAAATAATTAATAATGTTTCATTTACTATGTTAACCAGTGGTTTAATAATAATTTGTAATCAAAAATTGAAGATAATTAACTTTTTTTATTTTATTTATATCCATTTAAGTAGTTATATGTATATGGGGTTACATATAAATAAAGATGAAAATTTTATTAATAAATTAAAGGAGAAATGACATTTGTTAAAGAAAACTAAACTATTTAGGTATGATACAGGTTGAAAAAATGAATATTGATTTAGAAGAAGCATAAATTGATAACTTCATGCTTGGATATAAATATGATATCTTGTGAAAGAACCAATACAAACATGTATACAAGTTGCAAATTTTTCAATCATTTGGTTTTTTATTCTTGAATTACATTGTCTATGTTGAATAATATGAAAACTAATATTAGGGATTTTGGTACTTTTGAGTTAATGTCATTCTTTATTCATACCAATCCATGTAAACAGTTAAAGGTAATTAGAATGATGCATTTAGGTGCACAATTGAAGAACAAGTGGACAAATGTTTACATATAATAGGACATAAAGTTAAAAGTCAAAGTATTTCATTCTTCTTTCCATCCATCTAGAGAAATTGTTAGTTATTACCATAATTTGTTGAATGTGATAATTATGTTGGAAGGATAATTTTTAGATCAACCATTAAGAAACGATATTCAACCATATATCCTCAATAATAGCATTTTTTATCCATATTTTAAGGAATTTCAACCTTAAGCCTTCCCTAAAATTGATGTATTTTATTATGAATTATTATGAGATCACTTTAGGATTGTATATGTGTCATTGATGGAACCCATGTACAAGTTAAGGTGTTGTGTTCAGATATCATTCGCTTTCAAGAAAAAAAACTTGCCTAATGCAAAAAGTCATTGCAGCTGATGATTTTGACATAAATTCACATTGTCCTTATTTGTGGAAATGAACAACATCTAACTCAAGGATATTGGAGATGTTCTTATTAGAAATGATTTATTGATCATATCTTAATGTGAGTTAATTTGGATTTGGTATAAGTCATTTCTTTTGATATAACTATCAAATTTTAATGAATATAACTTTAATGTCTGTAAGAAAGTATTACCTTATGGATGCTAAATTTATGTTAAAAGGGCAAATTATTATAATATATCAAGGTGTTAAATGTCACCTTAAAAAGTATTCCTATAGAGGTCAACAAACCCTACAAGAATTGTTTTCATTCAACACATAGAAATGTCATTAAAAAAAATGTTCTCTATCATAACTAGTGAAAAATCATTAATATTAGATGACGAGGAATATAATTATTCTATTACATCAATCAAATAACTTATTTATTTTTACTTTCCACTCTCTTTCCTTTGATCCAAAGTATCTTTCTCTATATTTTCCAACTTCCAACTTTATTATCTTCTTTTTACTACAATGTGAAAACAAAAATTAATGAAACAAATTATTAATAAAAACATAACCCTTTTACTACATGAGTATAGAAAGTGATGTCATATATTAGAGAGAATTAACTTATCATATCTAAATTTGAGCTAATTTAGATTTGGTATAAATCATGTCTTTTGACATAGTTATCAAATTCTAATGAATATAATTTTAATGTTTGTAAGAAAGTATTACCTTAAGAATGTTAGATGTATTTTAGAACGACAAATTATTATATTGTATCAATGTGTTAGATACCACCTTGAATGTATTTCTATAGACATTACCAAACCCGCAAAAATTGATTTCATTCGACAAAAAGAATGTCATTAAGAAAACATTAGGAATGGTGAAGAGGTATTCATTATCATAATTAGAGAAAAAGAACTATTTTTAGATAAGAAGGAATATAATTCTATTACATCAATCAAATAATTTATATATATTTACTTTTCACTCTTTTTCCTTTGATTTAAACAACTAGAAATTTTTTATATGTTTTAACTTTATTTCATTTTTTTTTTCTATTCCATTGTCAAAACAAAATATTAATGAAACAAATTATTAATAAAATATAACTTTTTTACTACATGAGTATAGAAAGAGCTATCATATATTAGAGAAAATTTATTATCATACCTAATAGTAAATTTGGATCACAAGAGGATTTGCTATGACAGATACAATGTAACGAAAGTTAGAAAAATGAGAAATAAAATATTATTAAAAGGTGAAAAACAAGACAAAAATTTTATTGTACACTTTCTCTTCTATCAAGCGACAATTTAGAGAGAAACCGTCGTTTTAAAACGTTTTTAAATTATTTTATCAATCACACACATTACATCCTTCAAAAACTTTTATAAATTTTCTTCTCAAGTCTTATTATCTTTCCTGAATCCAAACAACCTAACTTTTCATACAATTTCATTTTAAATAAACTCAAATCCATTCTCTAATCCATATAAAACCTAAAGGAAAATTAATTTAAATTTATTACAAGTCATGTCTTTTGATATTTTTATGAAATTTTAATAAATATAACTTTAATATTTGTAAGAAAATATTACCTTAAAAATGCTAAATCTGTATTTAAAGTACAAATTATTATACTCTATCAAGGTGTTAAATTTCATCTTAAAGAATATTCCTGTAGAGATCAACAAATCTGTAATTTTTTTTTCATTCAACACAGAATGCTATTAAAAAAATTGCTAAAAAATTAATCCTATCATAAACTAGTGAAATTAATTAAATTACTTATTTATTTTTATTTTTATTTTTTTCTTTAATTCAAACAATTTTTTTCTTTTCTATATTTTTCAACTTTATTTTCTTTTCTACTCCGTTGTTAAAAACAAAATATTAATGAAACAAATTAGTAATGAACAATAACCTTTTAATACACGAGTATAACTATCATATATTATGAAATTAATGTAGCTGATAATATATTATGACATATCTTTAGTATTCAAACAATTTTTTCAGAGAAAATTTATATCTTATATTTATTTTAGTTGAAAAAGTACAAAAAATTTACATTGAAGAATTAAATACTTCAAAAATACATAGAGAATAACTGAGTATTTTTTTTTTCGATTTTTAGAATAATTTTAGTATCTTTGCGCACACATACGAGAGTATGTTACTAATTATAACAATATAAGTAATCTATGACTATTATAATTTAGGTTAAATTTGGTGAAAAGTAGTTTGAAGATAATTAATTTTGCTTTTTCTTAAAAAAACAGATGTTGATATGTATGGAGTTAAAACTTAAAAAATTGTTGAAATACAATGATAAGTTACAAATTTTCTTATAAAAACAAATCTTATTTTTCAGAAGAAACGATCTTGAAAATTTGAAGTATTGTCCTAAATAAATAGCGGAAATGGTAAACAACATTTTTAGGATGAAAAAAGTTGAAATCAGAAACTACAATCATTCCAACATTCAAGACCACCATTTAAGGCTGGAGCAAAATGTGACTGCAAGCAATGATGAACTAACTCAGATGAACAAGCAATTACTTTAATTTAATTTGAATGGATAATAGGTTATTATTTTCACTATGAAGTCAACAAGTATTTACATTTTGAATCATTCCAGCACAAACTGACGATCAAACACAGAATGGAATTTGAAGTAAAAATTATCTATGACTAAAGGGAAATCAGAAGTGCTGAGAATAAGACATTGAAGTACAGGATCTGGCACCATGAGAGGCAAATTATCAATGTACATGGGCAACCTAATCAAATTCTACAGCTGATCACAGATTCAAATTCATTAGGTAAAAATCATTAGCGCTGAGGATAAGACATAAGTGAAGGATCTGACAAAATCAGAGGCAACTTGTCAACATACGTAAATAGTCTTTTTAGATTCTCCTTGTTGATTGAAGCCAAGTCATTTATCTCATTGTTGTTCAAGTAGATCCAAAGGTCACCAGAATTTACTCTTTGAAGACTGTCCCGACAGAAAGGGCAAGACTGAGATCTTGAATGCCTAAAAAGCAAGAAAAACTTAATCCTTGAAATGTAAACAATGTCAGCAAGCAACACTGTCAAAGAGTTCATCACATTTCAAAAAGACCATTTAGCATGACTCAAGCCTTATATTTCTTCTCACTTAAAAAATCTTATCAGGATGAATCTGTTGTACCACCAACAGAATAGACGATAAATCTTTTCTACTTCTTGACTGATGGTAGATCATTTGTTTATATTGTTCTACACTAAGCCAAATATCAATACAATTAGTCCAGTTCTGTTGTATCCTACAACTACATGTTCCTGGTATCAAGCAATATCTATTGAATTGCAATTCCAGATGTTCAAGACCATAAACTGTTTTAATTTTTTTATTACTATTTTACCATTAGAACTTGTAAATATTTTCTTCATCAATGATTTTGACTGTAGTTAGCTTGTTTAAGAGGGTTGGATGATGTTTTTGTTGAAGTTGTTTTGCCTTTTTACTTAATGTGCTGCTACAATTTCACTTCTCGTATTATGGTTGCAGTTCTTAATTATAAACTACTATTATTTGCCTTCCAAAAAAATGACTGAAGTTTGCGAAAGGTTTGGCAAACAATGTGGGAAACATATCATAATGTAACATAAATTACAATGTGCTCACCAATTCCTGTAGCATTTTATACACAACGTGTGGTTGCAATTTGGCAAGACAACCTTGTTGTTCATCTCCATGCAAATACCGCATTCTTCTTCTCTCTCAATATCCATTTCAGATAGTTTTCCTTTTCTTATATCTCTTGGCATGTACTTTGTAGCACATAAATCTTTCTGTTTTCTTTCTTCTACATCAGTGATTCCTCTGTGGAGTTGAAGTAAAGAGGGAAAGATCACACCTGTTGTTAAAGAGTATAAGTAAAAGCAATTATATCTGGAGTTTGAACCACTTTTCTAATGGAAAACAAAACCATCTAAGTGTTTCATAAAGGTATGACATGCTTTCAATTTTTTTTTTCAGGTTAAAAAGGAGTTTTACTTCATGGTGAGAGGAAGGAATGACAAAAAACAGTCAATTTTGAATTCAATCCCAAGGACATAAATTGCAGCATAAGCTAAAGCTAAACCTTAAGGGGACTTTGTGCCACATAGGCTTAAGCTCTCTGACCAACATTCACTTACCATAGAAATCCTTCAGACTGGTTTTTCTCTCATAAATGGACATGGTTGTCTTCCCATCCTCATATACCTGGGACAATTTCAACACTTTATTACATGCTTCACCAAAAAATGGAAGCATTGGTCAGCACTATCATATTTGATTTTGGACTTCAAGTTTAATTGAGATCCATGAGGGGCAGCAATTTCACCTTGTATATGAGAACTCTAAGCAATCCCAAGGCTCCAGCAAGATGACAGTCAGTCCACTGAACCAGAAAAAGGAAAAATTGAGCTGCTGGACTATAAGACAATCTCATCTGTAAGCATGCGCCATCACTTTCTCTTGGATAATCAGAAGCACTGTGCAGAAACAAGGTTTGCACAATGAATAAGTTAAAAGCAAACACGGGAAAAAATATGTTTTCTAAGAAAAAAGTACATCAACATCCAACACACCCAATTCGTGCCCGAACACCACACTCAAAATTGTAATAGCCACATAAAGGATCCATCCTGAATTCCCCACGTAAACTTATCTCATTTTAATGCGTCACAAGTCTCACACATTAGTGTTTTGACAGAAATTGATGTCTTCAATAGAAAAATAAAACTATAATTGAAAGCTACAATCGACAACAGCAACTTAGAGAGTCTGTACAAAAAGCATGTGTAACAGTGTAAGCTCATTTATTCAGAAAAAGTGAAAGGCAATGAACACTTGAATTTTGCATAAAAAGCATATACAATTAACAACTGGAAAACACTAATAATAATGAAGATACACTTCAAATCTTAAAGGGGTCAACGTATCCTTAAATTTTGCCCAAAAGCATCTACCGATGCTTTTCAAAACTGTGGCCATGTTTAGAAACAAGCTACTAGCTGATACCTTATAAATTTCAAATTGATAAACTAGTTAATAAATATAAAAAACATAACTATACAAGTGTATAAATAAAATTTTTGTTTTTAGACAAAATATATTATGATGCACTTGTAATTTTATATTTTTCAAAATAATTTAATCTTATTAAACTTCTTAGTATTTCTGTTTAATTTTCGAAAATTGCATATATATATATATATATATATATATATATATATATATTTTCAATGTGGAGAATTCTTTTTCAAAATAATTTCATTTTTATTTATTTTCAAAATTTTAAATTTATTTTAATTTGAACTACTATTTTTTTAAACATATTATAACAAATATTACAATTAGTATAATAATCAAATAAACATTCGATATTCAGTATTTTAAACTTGAAACCATTCTCAACATCCTACTAGAAATATACAAGACAAATCTTAAATAATAGAAAAATATATTAAAATATAAAATATAATAAAAAATTAAACAAATTACAAAGTACGACCCTCTTAAGATAAAATACATCTAAATGTTTTACCAAATATGTTTTTTGATTACTTAAACTAGAAGGTTATAAGCTATTTACGTAATATCTAACTTTACCTTATCAAACAGACACTTTCTAGTTAACACCGTTAAGGAAAAAAGAAAAAAAGAATGAAATGACACACACTTAAATGGGCATGCGTGGCCAGTGTTCAATCTCGAAAATGACAAAAGCAAAACATACTTGAAAAACGAGTTGAAATAAATAGACATATAAGGCCAAAGAGAGGAGCCTCTTGGTGCTTTTAATATACATTATTCAACCAAATCCAAACTTTCCTTTGCTTCACCCTGATACGAATTCTTTGTATTGTGAACTTTCAACATTCGTTTGCATTTGGTGGAAATTTAATTTAAATAATAAAAAGCATAAACGAGTCAATTTAGTCCTGAAGTTGCATCTCCCTATCATATTAGTTTGTAAAACTAATAAAGAAAATCAAATAAGTCCCTAAAATTATTTAGGGTTGGTTTTGTTTAAGTTTCTCAAATTAACCTTTTTCTTCTATTTTCTTTAAATATCTTAAAAATGAATTAATTTTAATAACTTAAACGAAATCTTAAAATATTTAGAGATCTATAAAATTTTCTTTTTCTAATTTCAAGAACTAAATTTACCATTTACTAAAAAAACACGTAAATGACAAGCACACTCGCTATTTTCTCAAATTAAAAGAAACCAGAGTCCATAACTACACACCCACAAATTATCTCAAAAAAACTAAAAACAAAAAAAAAAAAAAAAAAAAAAAAAAACACAAATTCCATCTCTCGGATCCAATAATTCGCACGATCGAATCGTCAGTGAGTCTCAACAACTCTTTGTATCCCCTAATATCTTCTAAAAAAACTCTAATTTAAGATAAAACTTCAGTTACCAACTCCATCAAACTCCTAAATTTCTGAAACTAATCAAAACCAAAACAATTCAATTCCACAAACAAAAATAAAATCAAAACTATTAATAAATATTATTGCAGAGAGTGGAGGGTGAAGTGAATTACAGAGTATTGGCAAACAGAATGTCAGCTTCAAGAGCTTTGAGGGAATCCTTGAAGGACTTTCGCATCTCTGATACGCTATCACTGTTCCTTCTTCTTCTTCTTCACGATAGAGCAATTAACTCATTCACGTGATTGACGAAATACCTTCTCAGAAACTTGAACCGGTTCCTCTTATCCTCGCAAAATCCAAGGTCGTAGAAGAAATTAACGGAAGCAAATTTAAGAGGAAGAGAGACCGGAGCGAGGGAAAGAGGAAAAAAGGTTTGTGGGTTTTGGCTTGAAGCACACGTAATCACTTTATACATATCTCATCTTCACCATTTATTTTATTATTATCTGTGATGACCAAATTAAAAATCTTAGATTTGAAGAGGATATGATTAGGGTTTAATCAAATTATACCAAACTGTCAGTGGAATTTTAATCACGCTATTAATACAGATTATTTTATATTTTGTTACGTGGAAAGTTTTTCTTATTAATTCTACTTATAAGTGTTCCAAAAATAGAAATTAAACTTAACAAATTTACTTATAGAAAAATAAAGAATAAAGTATTAAGGTATTTATGTTGCAATTATTATTTTTTATTCTTCTAGGACCAGTCTGAAATTAGTAGTATTTCTGTTTTCTTAAATATTTTTTACATTTAACGTTTAATAGATGCGTTGATATATTAATTTTAATAGGATCACATGCATATCTTAAGATTATTATTATAATTATTATTTTTATTACACTATATATATGAATAGAAGATCTCATTAAAATGATCATAGAAAGTGTACTATACTTTTTTCCTTCTCAATCAATACAGGCACGATTATCCTTAAAAATAAAAAAAAGGTATTGATCTCAAATTCATGTGCTTATAAGTATAATTCATAATTTTCTAAAAAGTATGAAAATGTTAATTTGACGTAAATAAATATTTTCTTTCAGCTGCATAATCAAATGCTTATGATATAAAAAAATGGTAAATGAAATTACAAATAATTAAAAAATTAGGGAACTATAACTCTAGGAAAATAGTTTTTAAATAAATGATATTTTAAAATATAAAGAAAAATATTTGAACTAAGCCTGTTTTTAATTTACCATTTAATACATTGATAATGATAATTTGGGAACAAAAGATTATGTTAAATATTTGAAAAAATTGAGTTAAATATTAGGATAGGAGATTTGGTGAGAAATTACGGAAACGACACTATGGTTGACGTGGTGGATATTTATGGATAAATAAATGGGTAGCTGACGTAGTGTTAAATATGACCTTCCACATGGTTCTGGTTCTGTTTTTCCTTAGGTGGAGACCTAGTTTATCATGATCAAGAGCAACTACAAAGTGGGCCCATGTTCTTCACTGATAAAGTTATTAGATTAAACAATAAATTAAAAAATAAAACAGGAAAATAAAAATAATAAACCATAGTCCAGGTGGTATAAAATTTCAATACATCTGGCTTCTTCTAGACAGTTCTAATAGTACTAATGAAAATAATAATAATAATTAGAAGTATATCTATGACTGTTTAATTAAAATTAAAAAAAAACAGATATAATAAAATTATGTTTTAATTAATTCATAAAATGTATATAGTACATAAACTGAAATTTACAGAATTATTGCGAAAATAATCATAATTTTATATTATGAATAATGAATAAAAAAATAAAGCATAATTTTTTTTAAAGAAAATGGTAATCAGAATTAGTTCTGATAAGAAGAGATATATTAAACACGTTAAAATTAGGTAGTATTTAATTGTGAATATTTTAATATATAATAATAATTTACCTTTTATATTTATCATTATTATAATTTGATTTTGTATCAATTATAATTTAAAATCATATCTTTTTATATTCTATACATTGTTAAATATTGAAAATATTTTTAGTTAAAAGGTATACCAAATGAATAAATAATAATTAAGATATTCACTACAGTAATTTATTATGAGACGAGATGGAAAGTTTTATTCTCAAATAAATATATATATAAATTTTGTTGTAGTCCATATTTCTTTTAACTATAGCTCTTTAAATTAAAAGTACTTTGAACTTCATGAAAATATTTGGTGCTCTGGAACTTGGATTCTTTATATTTGATGTTGAGTAATTAGCTGGTTTTTCAAATCATACAGTATAAGTATAGTTGTGGAAGGAGAAACATTAATTGAGAACTACATAATGTATAATAATAATAATAATGTATATTATTGTGTTAAGGCAAATATATTACACGAAGAAATTCTTAATCAATTAAGTTTTCTCACTTAACATTTAGGTGTCGATCATAACAAATAAAATAATTTTGATTTGTTTAATATAATTTTTTTTAAAACACTACGTAATCTAATCTAGTCGGTTTATTAATTTATCAGTCTCACATTCTATTAAATAATTATATATATATATATATATATATATATATATATATTTTGTTTATATAATTTTGATAATAACAAATATCATAACTTATAAAGTGTTTTCTTACTTTTTCATGTATTGAGATAAGTTGTTTTAATTTAGATAAGTTATTCTAAACTGTTAAATAATTTAATATTTGTTAAAAAGTTAAATGATCCTGTCTTAGTCTTTGTCAAAGCGTTAGATACTTTAGTCTTTGTTAAAGTATTGAATGATCTAATAGCGTTTAATGGATGTGTAAAGGGAAATCCAAAGACATGAATATAAGGGAGGATAGGTTTGGATCGTAGGATTATTCTGCTAAAGCTCTAAGGAGAGACTCTTGGATGAATTTTTGGACGATTATTGGATTAACCTGATCTTTAATGTTTTTACAAAATTTTCATAATAAATGAAAACAATTAAAAAAATAATCAGAAACATAGATAATGCTAGGAATTAGAATAATACCTTGTGTCACCCACCCAAATTCATGAAATAAGTAAAATGGTGATTCGTCACTTGTGACCTAACCGACAAGATAAAAATAAATGCTAAGAATTGAGAAGCTTATGTCACTCAACCCCAAAAGATAAAAAAGATAATAAATCGTCACTGGTGACCTAACTTACAAGATAAAAACTCAAAAAAGAAATTCTTCAGTTTTTAACTTACAAGATAAAAATCCAAAAAAGAAATTCTTCAATTTTTCTTTCTTAATGAACCCTTAAAGAAGTAAAAAAGAAACCACTTAATATATGATAAATCAAAGATTTCAATTCATTTATAAGTCTAGAAAATAAAATGACTCTCCATGTACATAGTGAGAAAAATAGAAAAAAAAACCATTTCTTACCTAAATTAGTGTCTATATAAAGTCTAGAAAAGTAAAAGAACATATATTTACTTTTATTTTTCTTATGGTATCATGGTTCCTTCTTCAAGAAATTTCGTCCTAAATTTTGGTTATTACATGTCTCAAAAGCTTTCACTAAAAGATGTAAAAAAAATCCACGTGTCCGAGAGACTGCCTCAGCCACCGCAAAATTTCCATTCAACGCACCCAATCCTTGCGCAAAGATTTGCCTCCACCCAACTGCTTCAAGAAGTCAAATTCCACCCGATTGCACTGAACATTTTGTTGTTGACGTACTGCACTAACAAATGTAAAATTTGTCTAGCTACAGCTCCAAATAAGCACCAGTGAATGGAAGAAAACTGACCACCTGCCTCAATCAATAAGCACCACGCAACATCGAGCTAAACCAATTGGTTAGCTGTTGCTCCAATAAATACCACCGAATGGAAGCAAATTCCACGTGCATCATATATGTTCATTGATGCATATGAAGATGACCCAGCACCAATTTCCTCACGTAAGGCACCGCTCCAGCAATGTGCAGATTCTTGATGACTTCAAGTTAATCAATTGCACTGAAACTGTTTGATAAAAAAAACTCCACTGACATTCACTCTAATTCTCTGCTACAGTGTCAATTACAATAGTCATTTGCTGAATCACTTTGCCTGCACACACCGCTTAAATTGTTTTATAGCAACTGCACACACCGCTTGAAAATTGCACCAATTCTGTCTGCGTAGAAATTCTACTGCACTGAATGGGAACACCATTGATCACCCTGCCATTATTTATTTGCGCAATTTGTAATCAACATCCCTAAGCTAATTAATGATACCATTTTGAAACCTAATTAATGATACCATTTTGAATGTCCAGTAATTATAACAGCAGCTACACCAACAAAAACAGTTTCAACTCATAAGGGCTTTTTTATCATTTTGGTATATTTTTCAATTTTAATTCCTAAAATAAGTAGAAAAAAATTTATTTATCAAAATAGACAAATTCTGACAGCAGCTAGATAGACATAATTTTAAACCGGTCAAAATAAAAGTAAATTCAATTAATGACATTAATTAAAATCATTTCTTTCTCTGCTATCAATTTTTAATTATTTAATATTATGATTGTTAGGTTTAACAATTAATAATAAAAATAATAATCATTATATAAAAATAATTAACAAATAATTTTTTAATTATTTAGCACCATGTTTGTTACTTTAACAATTAACAAAAAAATTAATAATAATAATTAACAAAACTGTAATAAAAAAATTAGGAGATACAAATTTATTTTAAATTAAAACAAAATAACATAATGATAATAATAATAAAAATGATTCATATAAATTTAATTATTATTATTATTATTTTAAATTAAAATAAAATAACATAATAATATTTAATAATAAGTGAATTCAATAATAATAATTACTTTTTAAATTGAATTTGTACGAAATTATTTTTATTATTATTATTTAAATTAAATTCATATGAATTTAATTAAAATTATTCTTATTATTATTATTATGCTATTTTATTTTAATATAAAATAAATTTATATCTCTTAATATTCATGTTATAGTTTTGTTTATTATTATTATTATTATTTATTTTGTTAACGGTTAAACTTAAGGATCATAGTATCAAATAATTAAAAAATATGGAAAAAAAAGAAACAATTTTAATTAATGTCATTAATTGAAATAGCTATAATGTCACTTTTATTTTGATCGGTTTAAAATTATATTTATCTAGTTGGCAGAATTTACCTATTTTAGTAAATAAATCTTTTCTACCCATTATGTGAATTAAAATTGAAAAGTACATAAAAATAGAAAAAAAAGCCCCTTAGAACAGATTCACTGAACAAATTGACCAGAACGGCACACCATGTATTTGACAAAATGCTTCGATCATAACTCCAATTCTGCAGTTCAAAATTGTCCCTGAAATGTAACAGAAAATAACAAATCTATTGAACAACAATTGCATCAACTGATTTCTCGCCAACCACCGCTTTGAATCAATACTCATTGAATTGTCGTGCTTCAACAAATGGAATTGTGCAATTTGCCATTGCAATTCAATACCACTTCGTCTTGCTTCTTTGTCGTTGCATTGCTGGAATATGCAGGCTTCCAATTCGTGACTTCAAGGCACCATGACTTCAATTCTACACTTCTACCTTCGATTGTACTGATTAAACCACATGGCCATGCGGCCCTAGGAAAATGCAGTCTTCCCCTACAGTCACGGTTTTCACTCCAAATTCAATTACATCGTTTCATGTTGGAGGCTTCACACACATTGCACTCCACCACTTCTTTCAATTGACAGGTTCAAGATTGGCCATCCACCGGTTCAATTCTTGCTTTCGAAATCAACAATGGAATTCTTGACTTTTAGTTGTTCTAGCATTCAACGTTGCTAATGGCCATGTTTTGATTCATGTAAAGAAAATGGGTTGACACCGATTGCCTTCAAAATTTCTTTGATCTAAAATGGCACGCTCACTTGACCACCAAATCTTGAACCAAGAAAGAACCAAGATTCATGCGCAAAACCAAAAAAATGACCAATTACCGTTTGGGTTTGTGACTCAAATTTCGGTTGATGAAGGGGAAGCTTAGAGTGGACCACAACTTTGGTACCACGTGATGTAAAAACTTCCCAAGCTAGAGGTGTAAAGAAAAAACTGGAGATGTGAATGTAAGGGAGGATAGGTTTGTGCGGTAGGATCTTTTCAGTCAAGCTTCAAGGAGGAGATTTCGGATGAATTATTAGATGATTCTTGAAGGATTCTTAGATTAACATGATGTTTAATGTTTTAAGAAAATCTTAAAAATGAAAACAATTAAAGAAAATGTAAGAAACAAAGATAATGTTAGGAATTAGAACAATACCTTAGGAAAATAAGCAAGACGGTGATTCGCCGTATGTGACCTAGCCCACAAGATAAGAATTAATGTTAGAAATTTAGAAGAACCTTGCACTTTCGTGAGATAAGCAAGTTGGTAAACTGACACTTGTAACCTAACTCACAAGATAAGAAATTTCATTAGATAAACTCTCAACTTCCCCTTCTTGATGAATCCCGACGCTCCACTAAGAGATAAGCTAAGAAACGTCACTTTAGGTTAAGCAAAGTTGAAACACCACTTGAGATATGACACTTAAGAGTTCAAAGATTTCTATTCATTTCTAAGTCTACAAAATGAGTACAATGACTCTCTTTATATAAAGTTCATGGTGAGAAGGTAATACATATGATAACGAGGAAGAACTTGATGAAGAAAGAGAAAAGAAGACATGAAGATTAAATAAAAGAAGCATGACAAATAGAGATACTTAAAAAAAAAAAAAAAGATAAGATAAATGAAAGAGTCTTAAAGTTTTTGGAGGAAGAAATTAGAAGAATAAATGTTTGTACATATTTTACAAACACTTGGTGAACTCTTTTTTATGGAAATTTCTTTTTCAACTTCTTTTTGAATTTTTCTTTGCTTTTTTCAACTCATATATGATTCGGCCAGCCTTTGGAAAAATTGTTTTGATTTATGTTCTTGAAATTCACTCTCACAAATCAAATCCAAAATAGAGAACTACACACTTGAATCCTAATGGTCATGGGATTTCAATTTTCTAAAACATGTTTCTTCTTAAATGAACTCCCAAAACAAGATTAAAAAGTTTTAAACTCTAGAAAACAAAAAGAAAAAAAAAATAAGAAATCAAAGAAAGAACAAGTTTATAAGACACAAAATTAACCAAACATCAAATATTATTATTGATATAATAATAATAATAATAATTGTTAGTACTTTCACAAGACTAATGATTTGATGAAGCTATACAAGACATGTCCAACAAGGCAAAGCAAGCAAGCAATTGAATGTGGTTTAGGTCTTGGTCTGGTGTGAGTGGGTTTAGGCTTGATTGGCAAAGAACCTATGCATAGTCGAGGAGAAATCCATCAGCATAAAAGGTCTAAAAGTGTTTAAAATGTTAAACTAAAGAGTTAACTAAGTTTTCGATTAAACTGGTTTTTATATACTGCACTGGGCTTAAATAAAGCGATTTCCGTTTTCATGAAATTGAGTTATTTGATGCCTAGCAGAACTGAATTAACGATTTTTTTGAAAAATTGAATTGGCGCCTTTTCGTCTGTTAGCACCAGTGGACTGCTGCAGTGATTTGATGAATTCAACCAAGTGAAGATGCTCTAGATCATGTGACGAATGGATGAAGACCTCTTGAAGTTTGAAGAATTGAATCTAGGATCTAGAATGTGTTGTGGGAGTAAGTTTGAAGTTCAAATTGGTGAGGGTTATGATCTCAATCGAAGAAGGGCTCCTTAATAATTTTTCTAAACAAATAAAACATTTGAAAAATTGATAAAGGTAAAAACTGATTTTTAAATAACGGTTATAACTAACTGAGAAAAAAAAATCTAGTCGACTAAACTGTGATTCAGTCGACTGAAACCGTTATGACAGTTGGTCTATAAATACTTGGCGCGCGAATTTTTAAAATGAGATACAGAGTAAGAATTGTGAGAAGATTTCTGAAAAGAGAGAAAAGCAAAAGCGATCTACAGTTTTTCATCAAGAAACGAATCAAGCTACATGTTTTACTTCAAGAACTGATTTCTTGAACAAAAGAAGAGGAGCCATCTGCTGACTGAGATCATTGCGCTACTGATTTGATATTCTGACTAAGCACTCTATCCCTATTCTCTTATATTCGTGTATTCTGCTATATAG